>WNFW01000753.1_pt1 | contig 21182 bp, 16 predicted proteins | sample 5400131 | NCBI WGS metagenome assembly WNFW01 (sample SAMN13153362, study PRJNA577476) | soil metagenome | isolation source: 20 cm soil or saprolite under grassland replicate 1 | place: USA:California | collected 2016-06-15 | reverse complement strand
CTGGGCAGCCGCACCGACGTCGGCATCCGCGACGACGTCATCGCGGCGATCGGGGACCTCTCGAGCGAGCCAGCCGGCTCGACGCTCTGGGCGGCGGGCCGGGTCCTGGCGCCGGGGTTCATCGACATGCACTCGCACTCGGACTGGCGGCTCTGGGAGAACCGGCGCGCGGAGTCGAAGATCCGCCAGGGCGTGACAACCGAGGTCGTGGGCAACTGCGGCTTCTCCCCCGCTCCCGTGTCGCGCGAATTTCTCCGGGAGCTGCGCGGCTTTGCCCTCTACGTGCCCAAGGGCATGGACTTCCGGTGGCAATCGGTCGGCGAGTACCTGAAGGCGTTCGACGCTGATGGGACGGCGCTCAACGTCGTGCAGCTCGTCGGTCACGGCACCCTCCGCATCGCTGCGATGGGCTTCGCCCGTCGCGCGCCCGACGGGAAAGAGCTGGCCCGGATGCAGCGGCTGATGGCCGACGCGATGGAGGACGGCGCGTGGGGCCTCTCTACCGGCCTCATCTACGCGCCGGGCTCGTACGCCACGACGGAGGAGATCGTCGAGATCGCGCGTGTGGTCGCCCGGCACCGCGGCTTCTACGCGAGCCACATCCGTGGAGAAGGCGCGACCCTCCTCGACGCCGTCCGCGAGGCGATCCGCGTGGGGCGCGAGGGGGAGTTGCCCGTTCAGGTCAGCCACATCAAGGCCGCGGGCCGCCCGAATTGGGGAAAGGTCGCGGACGCCCTCGCGCTCATCGATCGAGCGCGGGACGAGGAGCTCGACGTGACGGCCGACGTCTATCCGTATACGGCGTCGAGCACGACGCTCCGCACGCTCCTGCCCGACTGGGCCCTCGAGGGCGGCGTCGAGGCGATGCTCGAGCGGCTGGCTCAGCCGGAGGTGCGCGCGCGGATCCGGCTCGAGCTCGAGGCGCCGGTGACCGGCCAGAGTCTCCTCGACCGCGTCGGCTGGGAGAACATCATGCTCGCCTCCTGCCCCCGGCGGAAGGACGCCGAGGGCAAGCGCCTGTCGGAGGTCGCCGCCGCGCGCGGGATGGACCCCCTCGACGCCGCGTTCGAGCTGATCGTGGACGAAGCGGGCAAGGGCTACATGATCCTCTTCCAGCTCGACGAGGCAGATCTCCGCCGCGCCCTCGCCCATCCGGCAGTCATGATCGGCTCCGACGGCTCGTCGCTTGCGCCCCACGGCGCGCTCGGGGCGGGTAAGCCGCACCCGCGCAGCTACGGCACATTCCCCCGCGTGCTCGGCGAGTACGTGCGCGTCCAACGCGTCATCGGACTGCCCGAGGCCGTGCACAAGATGACGGGACTGCCGGCCAAGCGGCTCGGGCTCCGCGATCGCGGCGTGATCCGGACAGGCGCCAAGGCCGATCTGGTCGTGTTCGACCCGAAGCGGGTTGGAGACCAGGCGACGTACGAAGATCCGCACCGCTATCCGGTCGGCATCGAGCACGTCATCGTGAACGGGAGCATCGTGATCAAGGACGGCGCGCACACCGGGAGCCTCCCCGGCAAGCTCCTCACGCCCGCATGAAGGCAGCGCGCGGGGTCGCCGATCTCCTGAGCCCACTCTCGACCTCCGCCTCGGTCGAGGAGGGCCTCGCCCGCATGCTGCACCGGCTCGTGGAGCAGACGGACGCTGCGGCGGGCGCGTTGGTTCTCACGCCGCCGCGCGAGGCGCCGCTCGTCGTGACGGCGGGTGTCCGGCGCCTGCCCGCGGAGCTCGGCGCGTGGTTGCGGGCCTCGGTGCGGACGCCTGTCGCCGGGCCCAAGCTCGCGCGCGTCACGCCGCCCGGCTGGCCGCGCGGTCGCGCGGTCGCGCTGCGGGCGCCGCTCGGGGCGCCGGGACGGCGCGTCGGCGCGCTCCTGCTCCTGGGGCGGGCGCTCACGGCGGGCGCTCTGGCGCCGGGCTTCCCGCGAGAGCTCGGGGAGGCGCTCGGCCGCGTCTGGGATCTCCACCGGCGGACGCTCCGCGCGTCCGTGGTGAACGAGATCACGCGGCTCCTGGCTTCGCCTCACTCGCTCGACGACGTGTTCCGTGCGTTCTCTGGGGGCGTGGCGAAGCTCGTGGCGTTCGACTCGATCGCCGTGTCGCTCCTGGACAAAGAGCGGGAGGAGTTCGAGATCGTCGACGTCGTCGCGCGCGAAGTCCCGCTGCGCGTGCCCCGCGACCACCGCATGCCCCTCGCCGGGACCCTGTTTGCCGAGCTCGTGGCGCACGGCGCGCCGCTTCGCGTAGACGACGTGGCGCACGCACGGGTGCCCGAGGCGAGCCGGCGGGTCTTGGCGGAGCGCGGCTACCGGGCCGTGGCGCTGACACCGCTCCTGTCGGCGGGCCGTGTCTTGGGCGCCGTCACGCTCGCCTCGGCGCGGCCGGGGGCTTTCGACGACGAGGACGTCGAGATCGTCGGCGAGCTCGCCCGCCCCCTGGCCTTGGCGATCGAGCTGCGGCGCCTGCTCGAGGAGGGCGAGCGGCGGGCCCGCGAGACGCACGCGCTGCTCGAGGCCGCCCGTGCAGTAACCGAGAGTCTCGACGTGGACCGGACGATCCGCGTGATCCTCGTGGCGGCGCGCTCCGTCCTCGGCGCCGATTCGTGCGGTCTTGCGACGCTCGACCCGCAGACGAACGAGCTCGTCACCGTGGCGAGCCTGGATCTCCCACAGGCGATCGTCACCCAGGTCCGAGTGAAGGTGGGCGAGGGTATCTCGGGCCTGGCCGTGCGCGACCGGCGGCCGGTCCAGAGTCGCGACCTCTACGACGACCCGCGCGCCCGCTACCCGCAGATCGCGCGCGCGACCGGCTTCCGCTCGGTGCTGGCGGCGCCACTCCGCGTGGGCGACCGCGCGACCGGCGCGATCAGCGTCTTCCGCAAAGACGTCCACGACTTCTCGGCGGGCGAGGAGGAATTGCTCCTGGCGCTGGCCGATGAGGCGGCGATCGCCCTCGAGCACGCGCGGCTCTACACGGCGCTCGAGGGCATGGTCGCCGAGCGGACGCGGGAGCTCGACGCTCAGAAGCGCTTCGTCGAGGTCGTGCTGGAGACCCTGCCGCTCGGCGTCTTCGTGCTCGACGCCGGGCTCCGCGTCGTGCGGGCCAACCGCGATGGCGGCCGCACGCTCGGGTCCGATCCGGGCACGCGCTCCGAGTTCCCCGCGCTCTTCGGCGCCGGTACCGCGCCGGCGGTCGAGGCGTTCCTCCGCGAGGCGTTCGACACGCGGCGGGGCGGCTCGACCGAAACGGACGTCGCGATCGCGGGCGAGACGAAGGTCTTCCGGCTGACCAGCGCGCCCTTCGAGTCGGCCGAGGAGCGCGTCGCGCACGCGGTCGTGCTCGTCGAGGACATCACGCGCGCGAAGCGGCTCGAACGCCAGATGCTGCTCACCGAGCGGCTGACGACCGCGGGACGGCTCGCCGCGGGCGTCGCGCACGAGCTGAACAACCCGCTGGCGACGATCGCCGGCTGCGCCGAGTCCCTTCGGGAGCGGCTCAAGGAGGGCGGGCCGGCGAAGACGCCGGAGCTCGCCGAGTTCCCGCGCTACCTCGCCCTGATCGAGGAGGAGACGTTCCGGTGCAAGGAGATCACCGGGACCCTGCTCCAGTTCGTTCGCGATCCCGGGAGCCACCGCGCCCCGACCGATGTCAACGCGCTCGTCCTCAAGGCGATCGAGCTCCTCTCCCATCAGTCCCGCTTCGCCGAAGGCCGTTTCGTGACCGAGCTCGACCCGGCGCTCCCGCTGGTCGCGGCCAACGAGGGCCAGCTCCGCCAGGTCTTCATCGGCCTCGCGGCGAACGCGCTCGAGGCTATGGAGGGACGTGGCACGCTGACGGTGCGCTCGCGCCTGCACCGCGGCGAGGTGGAGGTGGAGCTCGAGGACGAGGGGTCGGGCATCCCCGAGGAGATCCTGTCGCGCATCTTCGATCCGTTCTTCACGAGCAAGCCCCCGGGGCAGGGAACCGGTCTCGGGCTCGCCATCGCCCAGGGGATCGTAGCCGACCACGGGGGCCGGATCGAGGTCACCTCGCGGCCCGGCAAGGGGAGTCTCTTCCGCGTGGTGCTGCCCGCGTGAGCCGCAAGGTCCGCGTCCTGGTCGCCGACGACGAGAGGAATCTGCGCGAGCTCATCGTGCGCGAGCTCGCGCGCAAGGGGCTCGAGGTGGACGGCGTCGCGGATGGCGCCGCGGCGCTCGAGCGGCTCGCCGAGACGTCGTACGACGTCGTGGTCCTCGACATGAAGATGCCGAAGAAGGAGGGCATCGAGGTCCTGCGGGAGCTCCAGGCCTTCCCCGAGGCGCCGCAGGTGATCGTGATGACGGGCTTCCAGGAGGTCGGGACGGCTGTCGAGGCGATGAAGCTCGGCGCCTACGACTACCTCACCAAGCCCATGAAGATCGAGGAGCTCGACGTTCTCGTCCGGAAGGCCGCGGAGAAGGCCCAGCTCCTCCGCGATAACGAGACCCTGCGCGCGTACGCGCCGGGCGCCGAGCCGTTTGCCGGGATCCTCACCAAGAGCCCCCCGATGCGGGAGGTCCTCCGAATCGTGGAGCGGGTGGCGCCGACCGACTCCTCGGTGCTCATCCTGGGCGAGAGCGGCACCGGCAAAGAGCTGGTCGCGCGCGCGATCCACGAGCGCTCGGCGCGGGCCGCGCGGCCCTTCGTCCCCATCCACTGCGGCGCCGTGCCACGCGAGGTGTTCGAGTCGGAGCTCTTCGGCCACGAGAAGGGCGCGTTCACCGGCGCGGTGAGCGCCAAGCCCGGGCTCGTGGAGCTGGCAGACGGCGGCACGCTCTTGCTCGACGAGATCGGCGAGCTGGCGCCGGATAGCCAGGTGAAGCTCCTGCGCGCCCTCGAGGCCGGCACCTTCTTTCGCGTGGGCGCGACGCGACCGCGACGCGTGGACGTCCGGCTCGTGGCGGCGACCAACCGCGACCTCGCCGAGGCGATGAGGTCGGGCGAGTTCCGCCAGGACCTGTACTACCGGATCAACACGATCACGATCAAGCTGCCACCCCTCCGGGAGCGGCGCGAGGACATCGCGCTCCTGGCCAACCACTTCGTCGCGGCGTACGCGACCTACGGCGCCAGGCAGCTCGGCTCGCGCGCCCTCGCGGCGCTCGAGGCGTACGCGTGGCCCGGCAACGTCCGCGAGCTGCTCCACGCCATCGAGCGGGCGGCGATCCTCTCGAAGGGCGAAGAGATCCAGCCCGAGGACCTGCCGCAGGAGCTCCTGGGAACGGTGTCGACCCCGGCCGTGTCGTCAGCGGCGAGCCTCGAAACCATGGAGCGCCAGCACATCGTCGCGACGCTGCGTGAGGTCGGTGGCCACCGGGGCAAGGCTGCGGCCCTGCTCGCCATCGACCCGAAGACGCTCTACCGAAAGGTGATCGCGTACGGGATCAGGGACGACGAATTCCGCTAGGGAAAGTCGCGCGGTCCGAGCTATGATGACGTGCTTGTGAGCCAGAAGGGAGATCCAGAGCCATGAAGGACGCGCTCATCGCCGGCGAGTTGCGGGTGCCCGTCGGTGCCGATACGGATATCGTTGCGGTCCGCGAGAATGGACGCGAGCTCGCGAGGCAGTGTGGCTTTCCCTCCACCGAGCGGGCCGTCGTCGCGACGGCAGTCTCGGAGTTGGCGCGAAACATCATCCGCTACGCGGCGCGCGGCGAGATCGTGCTGAGGCTGGTCGACGACAGCGGCCGGCGCGGGGTCGAGGTCCTGGCCGCCGACGACGGGCCCGGGATTGCCGACGTCGCGCGGGCCATGCAGGACGGATTCTCCACCTCCGGCGGCCTCGGGCTGGGCCTACCGGGCGTCCGACGGATCATGGACGAGTTCGAGATCAGCTCCGAGTTCGGCAAGGGCACAAGGGTGACAGCCCGGAAATGGATCCGGGGGAACTGGGAATCTCTCGAGCTCGATGACTGGCTTGCCAAATTCGGACAAGCCTGGGCCGGGGGGATCGCGACGCGAGCTGGTGGCCTCACGCCACCCTCGAACCTCGAGACCGCCGGGGTCCTCGGCACGATCGTGGCGCTCGTGGAAATGCTCTGCCGGCGGGATCCCGACGCTGCGCGGGACCCGGCGCGCCCGCGTCACGCCCCGTCGCCGCCGCAGATCTGATCGAGACGAGCCGTCGACGCACGACGCCTTGTCGCTCCCGACGCTCGACCGCTCACAGGGTGCGTGCTTCGTCGCTTGCGCGGTCCGGCTGCGCGTGTAAACTGGACCTGTCGGCCGGATCGGCCGAATCTCGCCTCCGACGCAACGTATCTTCCGGTTCGCGGGGCGTGTACGACCAGCGGAAGAGGGTCGAGGGGGTTCACATGGCGTCCAAACTGTATATCGGTGGTCTTGCGTACTCGACAACGAGCGAGGGGCTTCGCGAGTTCTTCAGCCAGTCTGGGAATGTCCTGTCGGCGACGGTGATCACTGACCGCTTCTCCGGGCAATCGCGCGGTTTCGGGTTCGTCGAGATGGCGACGGCGGAAGAGGCGCAGAACGCGATCTCCCAGCTCAACGGGCGGGAGTTCGACGGCCGGAAGATCACGGTCGAGATCTCGAACCCGCAGGGCCAGCGCAGCAGCGGCCCGCGGCCTGGCGGCAAGGGGCCGGGCGGCGGCGGACGTGGTCCAGGCGGGGGGCGCGGTCCGGGCGGGGGACGCGACAGCGGCTACGCCCACCGACCATCGAAACCCGTGAAGTGGTAATTCGAGCCGAGCGGCGGCCGCGGAGGCTCGGCGACGCGCGCCGCGAGGCGAGTCTTTAAATTGGAGGGGGCCCCGACGGCCCCCCTCCAAGACCTCCCCCAGGATCGATTGCGCCGGCAAAGCCGGCGCTCGAATGGCGATCAATCCGTCGCGGCGGCCGCGGAGGCTCGGCGACGCGCGCCGCGAGGCGAGTCTTTAAATCGGAGGGGGCCCCGACGGCCCCCTCCAAGACCTCCCCCCCAGGATCGATTGCGCCGGCAAAGCCGGCGCTCGAATGGCGATCAATCCGTCGCGGGCCCTCCGAGTTCGCTCAGACGCCCGCTGAGGAAAAGAGCCGGTCGTAGCGGCCGTACTCGCGCGCCGCGTCCATGAACCACCGCACGGCGTCGGGGTCGGAGCGCGGCGGGATCTCGCACGACGTGGACAGGATGAACGCCGAGGTCCTCGCCGCCGTATCGATGCAGCGGCGGACGTCGGCCTCCATCGCCTCCTTGGTCGTCTTCTCGAACTTCGTCGCGTCCACATTGCCGATGGCGACGGCGCGCCCGCGTGACACCTCCGTGAACCGCTGGAGCTGGTCCACGTAGAGCTTCGGGTCGGCCTGCTGGTCGAGGTCGAACGAGATCGTCGTGAAGCCGCAGCGAATCAGATCCTCGTAGATCGGATACGTCGTTCCGCAAATGTGCGTCGTCACGCCGACCTTCTTGGCCTTGAAATAATCGACCAGGTCTTTGTGGTAGGGCGCGACGAAGTCTCGGTAATTGTCGGGCGAGATCAGGCTGATCGAGGCGGTGGGCTCCGAGAAGCTGAGCCCGATACCGGTCTTCGTGATCGCGTCGCCCCAGACCTTGCAGAAATCGGTCGTGACCCGCATCAGATCGTGGATGAACGTGGGATCCTCGAAGGTGTCGAGGAGCATCGTCTCGGGGTTCCGGAGGAGCATCGCGATCGTCCACGGGCCCACGGCCACCGCCCCGATCGCCGTCGGGGGCTTCGCCTTCACGAGCGCCTCGCACTGCTCCAGGAAGCCGGGGAGGCGCGCCGTCTTGGACGGATCCGGCAGCGCGAGCTTCGCGAGCCGGGCCTTGTCGTCCTGGAGCACGTGCCGGTCGATGGACGGCACAACGTAGTCCGAGTACTTCACGTGGCATCCGAAGGCTTCGGCTTCTTTGGCCAGATCGTTATAGGCCAGCACGACATCGGGTTGATATCTCTCGTAGTAGTTGAGCATCGCCGTGATCGCCTTCGGCACGTTCGTGCAGTACTCCTCGATCGAGAGGCCGTCGAGGGTGCCGGCGAACGAGGCGACGATCGGGTAGACCGGCACACGGTCGGCGAACGAGCGCTTGTACGCGGCGACGACGCGGTCACGGGGCGTGTAGTGGGCGCGGCCCTGCTCCACGTCCCAGATGCGGTTGGCCTCCATGTACCGGGACGGGAGCTTGGCCTCGTACTCCATGAACTGCGTGATCGGGTACCGGATGCCGCCCGCGTGCGTGCCTTTGAGACCCTCGATGATGTCCTCCATCTGGCCCCAGGGGATCGTGAACGCCATCTCGTGATCCTGGGTCTGGCCGAAGATCCGATCGCCCGAGCAGGGGAGGATGACCTGCGGCGCGTCGGTGCGCAGCGTCGTCACGATGATCTCGGAGCAATCGATGCGGCCGCCGAAGGAGGAGGTGAGCTTCCCGCCGCGCTTCCAGAGCGCCGCCTGGGTGAGGCGCATGACCTGGGCCGGGTTGGCGTAGATGCAGACGAGGTGCGGCTCGAACGGCGCGCGGTCGAGCGGCGCCACGAGGAGGCAGGCGTATTCGCCGGGTGCGAACCGATCGACGGCGGCTTCGGACCGCACACCGGCGTCTTTCGTTTCCGTGTACATGCCTTCGCAGAGCGTCCCGGAGCTGTGCAAATGCGTCGGCTTCTCGAAGCCGAGGGCCGCGATGCCGAGGGAGCAGATGTGGTCCTCCCGGGTGAGCGCGATCATCCAGCCGTACCGCCGGGACATGTCGATGACCTGGCAGTTCATGCTGAGCTTCTTGAAGTCGCGCGCGGGCCGCTTGGCCTTCTCGGGGATCGCCTCGCCGGGCTTGAGCATCCGGATCGCCACGGGGAACGTCTGCGGCCGGATGTAAAATTGCAGCTCCCGGTCGGCGGTCTTGACGTCGATCATGGGTCGCCTCCGCGTTGCAGCGTACTACCCCCGATCCGGCCCCGCAACGCGCCTCGAGCAGGCCACCCACGGCTCCCACCGGCCTCGCGGACCCGACTGTTGTAAAATACCGCGCACTCGTGGCGGGCGTTGCTCGCCGCGTCAAGACCGGGAGGGGATGAGTGCACCCGGTCGGGGAGGCGCCGAATGCAGGCTCCAAGCGCCAGCTACAGCCTCACGGTCCGGCTCGAGATCGTGAACAAACCCGGGATGCTCGGTCGGGTCACCTCGGCGATCGGCAAGGCCGGTGGCGACATCGGTGCCATCGACCTGGTCGTCGTCGGCAAGTCGACGATCACGCGCGACATCACGTTCAAGGCCAGCGACGAATCCCACGGCCAGCAGGTCGTCGACGCGATCCGGGCGGTCCAGGGAGTGAAGGTCGGCAACGTCTCGGACCGCACGTTCCTCATGCACCTGGGCGGGAAGATCGAGGTGCGGGGCAAGATGAGCGTCAAGACCCGCGACGACCTTTCCATGGCCTACACGCCGGGCGTGGCGCGGGTGTGCATGGCCATCCACCACGACCCCGAGAAGGCGTACGCGCTCACGATCAAGCAGAACGCCGTCGCCGTCGTCACCGACGGCACCGCGGTGCTCGGCCTCGGCGACATCGGCCCGAGCGCCGCCCAGCCGGTGATGGAGGGCAAGGCGCTCATCTTCAAGGAGTTCGCCGGTGTGGACGCCTTCCCCGTTTGCCTTGCGACCAAAGACCCGGACGAGATCGTCGCGATCGTGAAGGCCATCGCGCCGGTCTTTGGTGGGATCAACCTGGAGGACATCTCCGCCCCGCGGTGCTTCGACATCGAGCAAAAGCTCCAGCGCGATCTCGAGATCCCCGTGTTCCACGACGACCAGCACGGCACCGCGGTCGTGGTCCTCGCCGCGCTCCTGAACGCGCTCAAGATCGTGAAGAAGCGGTTGAGCGATGCGCGCATCGTGTTCACCGGCGCCGGCGCGTCCGGCATCGCGACCGCGAAGCTCCTCATGCGCGCGGGCGCGAAGCACATCATCGCCTGCGACCGCGCGGGCGCGCTGTACCGCGGACGCGTGGACAACATGAACCCGATGAAAGAGTGGTTCGCGAAGCACACCAACGAGAAGAAGGTCCGCGGCACGGCGGGCGAGGCGCTCGAGGGCGCCGACGTCTTCATCGGCCTCTCGGGCCCCGGCGTCGTCGCGCTCAAGGACATCAAAGCCATGAACCGTGACCCGATCGTCTTCGCCATGGCCAACCCGATTCCGGAAATCATGCCGGAGGAGGCGGGCCCCCACGTCCGCGTGATGGCCACGGGGCGCTCGGACTACCCGAACCAGATCAACAACTCGTGCTGCTTCCCGGGCTTCTTCCGCGGGATGCTCGACGTGCGTGCGCGGCGCGTGAACGACGAGATGAAGCTCGCGGCCGCGCACGCGCTGGCGGCGATCGTGTCCAAGGAGGAGCTCTCCGAGGAGTACATCACGCCCTCGATGTTCGACAGTCGCGTGGTGCCGGCCGTCGCCGCGGCGGTCGCGGACGCCGCGATCCAGACGGGGGTCGCGCGTCGCCGGCCGCGCGCGGCGGCCGCGGAGGGGCGCCCGCGCCACGGGAGGTCTCCGGCCGCCGTGGAGCGTAGCGAATGAGGTAGAATCCCCGGACTGGCCACATCACCACCGAACGAGGGGACCCATGGCCCAGAGGACAGCGAAAGCGGACGTTCCCATCGAGGCGCTGCTCCGCGAGAACCGAAAGTTCCCGCCATCGAAGGCGTTCGTCAAGCATGCGCTCGTCAACAAGCCATCGGTCTATGCGGACGCGCAGAAGAACTTCGTCCGGTTCTGGGAGCGGCAGGCCCGCGACCTCCACTGGTTCAAGCCGTGGAAGAAGGCCCTCGAGTGGAAGCCACCCTACGCGAAGTGGTTCGTCGGCGGTAAGCTGAACGTCGCATACAACTGCCTGGACCGCCACGTCACCGGCCCGCGGCGCACCAAGGCCGCGCTGATCTGGGAAGGCGAGCCGGGCGACAGCCGCGTCCTGACCTACTGGGATCTCTACCGCGAGGTCAACCGGTTCGCCGCGGCGCTCAAGCGGCATGGCGTCAAGAAGGGCGATCGGGTCACGATCTACATGCCGATGGTGCCCGAGCTGCCGATCGCAATGCTCGCCTGCGCCCGGATCGGCGCGGCCCACAGCGTGATCTTCGGCGGCTTCTCGCCCGAGGCCGTCCGCGAGCGGATCCACGACGCCGACTCGAGCCTCGTCATCACCGCCGACGGCGGCTTCCGCCGCGGCTCGACCGTCCCGCTCAAGAAGAACACGGACGAGGCGCTCCGCGGGGCGCCGGGCGTGAAGACGGTCATCGTGCTCAAGCGCACGGGGCAGCCCGTCGAGATGCAGAGCGGGCGCGACATCTGGTGGGACGACTTCGTCAAGGGCGCGCCCGCTCGCTGTCCGGCCGAGCCGATGGATTCCGAGGACCTCCTGTACCTCCTCTATACGTCCGGGTCCACGGGCAAGCCGAAGGGTATCATCCACACGACGGGCGGCTACCTCACCGGGGTGACCGTCACGCACCGCTGGGTCTTCGACCTCCACGAGGAGGACGTCTACTGGTGTACCGCTGACATCGGCTGGGTCACGGGGCACTCGTACATCGTCTACGGCCCGCTCGGCAACGGCGCGACGTCCGTGATGTACGAGGGCACGCCGGACTATCCGGACAAGGACCGGTTCTGGCGCATCGTCGAGAAGTACGGGATCACGATCCTCTACACGGCGCCGACCGCGATCCGGACGTTCATGAAATGGGGCGAGGCATACCCGCAGCGCTGCGATCTCTCGAGCCTCAGGCTGCTCGGGTCCGTCGGCGAGCCGATCAACCCCGAGGCGTGGGTCTGGTACTGGAAGGTGATCGGCGGTGGACGGTGCCCCGTCGTCGACACGTGGTGGCAGACGGAGACCGGTCACATCCTGATCACGCCGCTGCCGGGGATCACCGTGCTCAAGCCCGGCTCGGCTACCAAGGCGTTTCCCGGTGTCGAGGCGGAGGTGCTCGACGAGAAGGGGAACCCGTCCAAGTCCGGCTATCTCGTCCTCAAGAAGCCCTGGCCCGGGATGCTCCGCGGGATCTGGGGCGACCCCGACCGCTACGTCAAGCAGTACTGGTCGAAGTACGACAACATTTATTTCACCGGCGACGGCGCCAAGCGCGACGAGGACGGCTACTTTTGGCTGCTGGGCCGCGTGGACGATGTCATGAATGTCTCCGGTCACCGCGTCTCGACGATGGAGGTGGAGTCCGCGCTCGTCGACCACAAGTCGGTCGCCGAGGCCGCCGTCATCGGCAAGCCGCACGAGATCAAGGGTCAGGCGATCGCGGCCTTCGTCACCCTCAAGCAGGGCGTCGAGAGCACGCCCGGGCTCCAGGACGAGCTCAAGCAGCACGTCGCCAAAAAGATCGGCGCCCTCGCGCGACCTGACGATGTGATCTTCTCCGCCGAGCTTCCGAAAACTCGAAGCGGGAAGATCATGCGGCGGCTCCTGCGCGACATCGCCGAGGGGCGGGCCCTCGGCGACACGACGACACTCGCCGACCCGAACGTGGTGGCGACGCTGAAGGAGAAGTACGAGTCGGAGGAATCTTAGCGTGAAAAACGCATTCAACAACAGGGGAGGCTAATGCGGGCGACTAAAGTTCCACTCAAAGAACTCCGCCGCGTTGTCATCGCCGCATCCGTCGGCAATGTCATCGAGTGGTACGACTTCTACATCTTCGGGAGCCTGGCCTCGATCCTGGCGGTGAAGTTCTTCGAGAAGGGCCACGCGGTGGCCGCCTTCCTCAGCACGGTGGCGATCTTCTCGGTCGGCTTCCTGATCCGGCCGCTGGGGGCGTTCGTCTTCGGCTGGCTCGGCGACAAGGTCGGCCGGAAGTACACCTTCATCGTCACGCTGACCGGCATGGGCCTGGCGACGGCCCTCATCGGCTTCGTGCCGACCTACCAGTCGATCGGCCTCGCCGCGGCCTTCATCCTCTTCGGCCTGCGCCTGATCCAGGGTCTCTGCCTGGGCGGGGAGTACGGAGGCGCCATCACGTATGTCGCGGAGCACATCGAGGACGAGCATCGCGGCTACTACACCGGCTGGCTACAGACGTCGCCCACGCTCGGCATCGTCGTATCGCTGGCGACGACTGCCGGCATCCGGATCTACCTCGGCGACGAGGCCTTCAACGACTGGGGCTGGCGGCTGCCGTTCATCATCTCGCTCCTCCTGGTCGCGATCGCGATCTGGATCCGGCTCTCGCTCGGTGAGACGCCGATCTTCCAGGACATCAAGGCGCGGGGCCGCACCACCACCAACCCGTGGCGCGAGGCGTTTCTCAGCAAGAACTTCAAGTACGTCGCGATCGCCAGCGTGGTCGTGCTGGGACAGGGCTGCGTCTGGTACAGCGGGCAGTTCTGGGCGCTCTACTTCCTGCAGACGGTCAAGAAGCTCGACCTGCTGACCTCCTACTACATCGTCGGCGTCGGGCTGCTGATCGCCACGCCCACGCTGATCTTCTGGGGCTGGCTCTCGGACAAGATCGGCCGGAAGCCGATCATCCTCGGCGGCATGGCCCTGGCCTCGCTCACGTACTATCCGCTCTACTCCGCTCTGGGCACCTACGCGGATCCCGCGAACGTCAACTACGGGATGTCGATTCTCATCGTCGTGATCCTGGTCAACTACGTGGGCATGACCTACGGCCCGATCGGGGCGTTCCTCGCCGAGTTCTTCCCCTCGCGTATCCGCTACACCTCGGTCTCAGTGCCGTATCACATCGGCAACGGGTGGGGGGGCGGCCTGGTCCCGTTCGTCACGACCGCGGCGTACCTCAATACGGGCAGCCTCGGCTGGGCGCTCGCGTATCCCATCATCGTGCCGGCCGTCATGTTCCTGATCGCCGTCTTCGTGATGCCTGAGACGCGCAAGAACAGCATCTGGGAGGAAGGCGCGATCGAAGCGGCGCGCGCGAGTCGCGCATAGCTCCAGCCGGGATTTGACGGACGCCCCGGGGGCGTGGGATCCCGGGGCGCCCGCTCCCCCTCGGAACGGCCCGCGTATCCTGGAAATCTCCTATCTGATCCTTAAGGTGGCCGGAGAGCCATCACCGTTTGCCCGAGAAGTGTCAGCCTCGGGGCATTCTGCCAAATTTTCCTGTCATCCTGGCTGTCCACAGGCCATTCTTTTCAATGAATTAAGGGGAGGGGTGGACCGTCTCATACCTCGGCACGGCCGTTGCACCGAGGGGCCGTGCAATACGGGGAGGTCCACCATGGACAAGAATATCAGGCAGCGGCTCGAAGCGGATCTGAACGTGGCGATGTCGCGGCTCCGGCAGATGGGTGGGGCCGTGGCGGTAGAGGAATTGCCCGGGGCGATCGGGAACAACTCCCCCTTCGCCGACGAGGTGGACGAGATCCAGGCGAACGAGAGCCGTGAGATCGGCTTCGCGACGCGCGAGCTCCTGGTGGAGCGCGTCAATCGCCTGTCGGTCGCGCTCGACCGGCTGGCCGAGGGCGAGTACGGCACGTGTGTGGAGTGCGGCGAGGAGATTTCTCCGGCCCGCCTGCAGGCCATGCCCGAGGTCCAGACTTGCGTCCGCTGCCAAGATCGGATCGAGCGCCTCGGTCGCCAGTACGAGCCGGAGGAGACGGAAGTCCTGGTCGACGACGAGTAACGGGCAGCGTCGAGAAATCCACGGGGCCGGGAGGATGCTTCCCGGCCCCGTTGTATTTTGTGTGTAGGCTAAGGGCGTGCGCACGCCCGTGCTCGACCTCCTCCGTCCGGGGCTCCACGCCCTCTCCCGGACCTACTTCCGCCTCAAGCTGATCGGGGTCGAGCACATCCCCGCCGCGGGGCCCGTGATCATCACGCCGAACCACCAGACCTACGCCGACCCGCCGCTCGTCTCGATCCCGGTTCGCCGGCGCGTCTACTACATGGCGTGGAGCCGCCTCTTCGAGATCCCCCTGTTCGGGCCGTTCATCCGGCTGCTCCGCGCCTTCCCCGTTCAGATCGAGTCGCAGGACCCCCGGGCCACGCGTGAGGCGGTGCGGCTGCTCCAGGGGGGGCACGCGCTGATGATCTTCCCGGAGGGCGAGCGCAGCCGCGACGGTTGCGTCCATCACTTCAAGCCGGGCGCCTTCCGTCTGGCGGCGTCGCTCGCCACGCCGGTCTTGCCGGTGACAATCGACGGCGGTCACGACGCCTGGCCGCCGGGGCGCGCCCTGCCCCGTCCGGGACGGATCACGATCACGTACCACGCCCCGCTCTTTGCCGATCCAAACCTCGAGCCGCGACCGGCCGCGCGGGATCTGGCCGCGCGCGCCCGGGCCACGGTCGTCAGCGCGCTCTCCCAGGCGACGACGCGCTAGCCCTTGAACAACGTCGCGCGTCCGGCGACGATGGATGAGACACCGTCACAGGGGGTGCGTCTAATGACAGTGAAGGTCCGGATCAACCTCGCCAATCCCTTGGAACTCCTCGAGCTCGCCGGCATCGGCCCGGAGCAGGCCACGGCGATCGTCGAGTTCCGTGCCGAGCACGGTCCGATCCAAGACGCGGCCGAGCTCTCGCGGGTGCTCCACGGATGGCGCCTGAGCGCCGCGGACCTGGAGCGCCTGGACTTCGATCCCGCCGACAGCACCGCGCCCGAATCGCCCGGCGCCTAGTTCATCGGAGGGGGCCTCTGACCGACGGGCTCCGCCCTCTGGGGCCCCCTTCCGAACCCTCCCCCAGAATCGGTTGCGCCGACAAAGCCGGCGCTCGAAGCGAAGCCCGCGTTCGAACCGCGGTCACTCCGACGCGCTCGTAGCCGAGGCTCGCACGCTACGCGTTGCGTTCCTCGACGCGATAGCCCGCGTCCTCGAGGCGCTGCTTGAGCGCGTCGATCTGCGTGCGCCCCGAGGTTTCGAGTGTCAGCTCGACTTCGGTCTCCCCGATCGCGGTGCTCGAAAACGCGCGGTCGTGCTCGATGTGCAGGATGTTCGCGCGCTCTGCGGCGATGATGGTGGTGAGCCGGGCGAGCGCGCCGGGCCGGTCGCGCAGGAGCACGCCGAGGCGTACGAGCCGGCCGTCCTTGACCAGGCCGTGCTCGATGATCCGCGAGATCACGGTCACGTCGATGTTGCCGCCCGAGAGGACCAGGACCACGTTGAGGCCCGCGAGCCCGAGCGGCCGGTTCAAGAGCGCGGCCAGGGGTGCGGCGCCCGCGCCCTCGACGACCGTCTTCTCGATCTCGAGCAGGAGCAGGATCGCGTTCGCCAGCTCCTCCTCGCTCACCGTCACCACCTGGTCGACGTGACGCCGAGCCAGGGCGAGCGTCAGCTCGCCGACCTGGCGTACTGCGATTCCGTCGGCGATCGTCGAGGCGGGCGGCAGCGTCACCCGCTCGTGCGCCTCGAGCGCGATCTTCATCGCGGGGAGCGTCTCGGCCTGCACGCCGATCACGCGCACCTCGGGCCGGTGGGACTTGACGGCGAGGGCGACGCCCGCGGCGAGCCCGCCGCCGCCGACCGGGACGAGGACCGCGTCCATCTCCGGCCGCTGGACCAGCAGCTCGAGCCCGAGCGTGCCTTGTCCGGCGATGACGCGCTCGTCGTCGAACGGGTGGACGAACACGAGCCCTCGCTCCGCCTGGACCTGGCGGGCGCGACCGTACGCCTCGTCGTAGTTGGCGCCGTGCAGGATGACCTCGGCGCCGTAGCGGCGAGCGGACGTCACCTTGATGAGCGGCGCCGACTCGGGCATGACGATCACGGCCGGGATCCCGAGCCGAGAGGCGTGGAAGGCGATGGCGAGCCCATGGTTGCCGGCGCTGGCCGCGACGACGCCACGCGCACGCTCGGCCGCGTCGAGCTGGAGCAAGAGGTTCGCGGCCCCGCGCTCCTTGAACGAGCCCGTCATCTGGAGGTTCTCGAGCTTGACGAAGCAGCGCGTGCCCGAGAGCTCCGAGAGCGTCTGCGAGTAGGGGCAGGGGGACTCGTAGATCGCGCCCTCGAGGCGCTTCCGGGCGCGGTCGAGGTCGGCGAGGTCGAGCATGACTAGAAGGGCACGCGCGGCTCGGCGAGCCCGGGGGACATCAGCGCGACCGGCATCAAGGGCGTCGAGTGCGCCCACCCCGTCCGGCCCCGCCAGTCGAGGAGGATCAGCCCGCCCTGACCGCGGCCCTCCTCGACCAGGAGGTCGACGGCAACCCCCGCCGCGTGGTCGGGATCGTCGGCCTCCTTGAGATAGTCGAGGGCCCGGCGCGCCAGCACCACACGGATGATCGCCTCGCCGTCGCCCGTGCACGAGACGCCGCCGATCGAGCTCTCCGCGTACGTCCCGCACCCGATCAGCGCGCTGTCGCCGACGCGACCCGGGAGCTTGCCCGCGAGGCCACCGGTGGATGTCGCGGCGGCGACCGTGCCGTTCCGGTCCATCGCGACGGCGCCGACGGTTCCCTTCATCGCCGCCATCCGCTCCTGATGGCGCGCGAGCTGGCGCGGGGTCACGAGCGACTCGGGGTCACACTCGCGAAGCCCTTGCGCGTGGGCGAAGGCGCGGGCGCCGTCGCCGACGAGGAGGACGTGGCCGCTCGCCTCCATGACGCGCCGGGCGAGCGTGACCGGGTTGGCGATCCGGCTCACGGCCGCCACGGCGCCGCAGTGGAGCCGGTCGCCTTCCATGATCGAGGCGTCCATCTCGATCGTGCCGGCGGAGGTGAGCACGGAGCCGCGCCCGGCGTTGAAGCGGGGGTGATCCTCGAGCGCGCGCACCGCGCGCTCGACTCCATCGAGCGCGGTCCCACCCTCACGGAGCACCTGCCAGCCTTCGAGGACGGCGGTCCGGACGCCTTCGCGGAGCTTGTCCCGCGCCTGCCCGGGATCGGCACCGGCGCCGCCGTGGACGATGATGGTCGGCACGCGCGGGGCGGGGACTCGGGCGCGCTGTGGCGACATGGCTTTCACCGTGTCACAATCCGGCCGGGTTGCAAAGAGCTCTCGACCGCTTGAACGCCACGATCGTGCGCTGCGGCACATGCCCGCGGCTCGTCGCCCACAGGAAGGCCGTCGCCGCCGCGCCGCCGCGCCGGTACACGGGCCAGCGCTACTGGGCGCGGCCGCTGCCGGGCTTCGGTGACCCGCGCGCGCGCGTCCTCCTCGTCGGGCTCGCGCCCGCAGCGCACGGCGGCAACCGCACGGGGCGGATGTTCACGGGCGACCGGAGCGGCGACTGGCTCTTCGACGCGCTCCACCACGCGGGCTTCGCCAACCGGCCGACCTCGCGACACCGGGACGATGGTCTGCGGCTCCGCGACGCGTACATCACGGCGGCCCTTCGCTGCGCGCCGCCCGCGAACAAGCCGACGCCTCGCGAGCTCGCGAGCTGCGAGCCATACCTGCTCGAGGAGCTGCAGCTGTTGAGCCACGTGAGCGTCGTCGTGGGGCTCGGGCGCATCGGGTGGCTGGCGTACCTGCGCGCGCGGCGTCGGCTCGGCGCGCCCCTTCCGCCCCGCGCCCCGCGCTTTGCGCACGGAGCCGTGACGCGCTTCGCCGACGGCGTCACGCTCATCGCCTCGTACCACCCGAGCCAGCAGAACACGTTCACCGGCAAGCTCACGCGAGCGATGCTGCGCCGGATCTTCGCGACCGCCCGGCGTCTGCTGGGCCGACGAGTCACTCCACCAGGTCCGCGGGGAGGCGGGGGCGTTCGGCGACGGTCAGCGTGAGCTCGCGGCTCTGGCCGTCGCGCACGAGCGTGATCTTCACGCGCTGACCGGGCTTGAGGGCCCGTACCGTCGCGAGATACTCCGCGTGGGTCCGGATCGGTGTGGACTGGATCGCGGTGAGGACGTCGCCGCCCAGCAGGTATTCTTCGCCCTGGATGACGACCGACGTGGTGCCGCCGTGCACGCCGGCGCGGTCCGCCGGGCTCCCGTCGTCGACGATCTCGACCAGATAGCCAGTGACGAGCGGCAGCTTGACGAACGCCGAGACGCTGGCGTCCACCGCGCGTCCCTGCATGCCGAGCCAGGGGCGGATCACATGCCCGATCTCCCGGAGATCGTGGAGGATCGCTTTCGCGCTGTTGATCGGCACCGAGAAGCCGATCGATTGCGCCTCCTCGGAGATGAACGTGTTGATCCCGACGACCTGGCCGCACCGGTCCACGAGCGGGCCGCCCGAGTTGCCGGGGTTGATCGGGGCGTCGGTCTGGATCAAAGGCTGCTCGGCGAGACCCGGCAGGATGCGGTTGAGGCCGCTCACGATCCCGCGCGTCATCGTCTGCTCCAGGCCGATCGGGTTGCCGATCGCCGCGACCTCGTCGCCCACGCGGAGCGTGGACGAGTCGCCGAGCGACGCGGTGGGCGGCGGGCTCGTCGTCTCGATCCGGATCAGCGCCAGGTCGAGCATCGAGTCGAGCCCGATCACCCGCGCCGGCACCTTCGTGCCCGAGTCGAGCGTGACGGAGAGGGACGCGGCGCCGTCGACGACGTGGGCGTTCGTGAGGACCTGGCCGTCTCGCTCGATCACGACGCCCGAACCGACGATCGTCTCGAAGCGACGCTGCGGCTTCGCTTTGTTGATCTTGGTCGCGTGGATCGACACGACCGCCGGCGAAACCTTCGCGTAGACGGCGACGAACGGCTCGGCGCAGGGCTCCGCGAACGCGAGCGTCGGCACGAACCCGAGAAGGAGGAGGAGCGCGTCGAGCCGCATCAGCGCGGATGATACACTAATCCAACTGTGAGGAAGGTCCTCGCGTTCCTGCTCGTCCCGCTCCTCCTCGGCTGGGCCCCGGCCCAAGCCGCGGACGCGGTTGTCGCCGAGACGCTCGACAACGGGCTGCGGGTCCTCCTGTTGGAGGACCACCGGAGCCCGATCGTGTCCTTCCAGGTCTGGTACCGGGTCGGCTCGCGCGACGAGCGGCGCGGGGCGACCGGCATCGCGCACTTCCTCGAGCACCTGATGTTCAAGGGCACGCCCACCCACGGGCGGGGCCAGTTCGCGCGCCTCGTCGAGCAGAACGGCGGCCAGGACAACGCCTTCACCTCGCAGGACGTCACCTCGTACTTCGTCGACATCGCCGCCGACAAGCTCGACCTCGTGGTCGAGCTCGAAGCGGACCGCATGCGGAACCTTCTGCTCGACCCCAAGGAGATCGAGTCGGAGCGCCAGGTGGTCATCGAGGAGCGGCGGACGCGCACCGAGGACGACCCGGGGGGCTTCCTCGGCGAGGAGGTGGCGTCGATCGCCTTCAAGGCGCACCCGTACGGCTTTCCGATCATCGGCTGGACGGCGGACATCGCACGGATCACGCCCGAGGAGATCCGCGCCTTCTACGGGACGTACTATGTCCCGAACCACGCGATGGTCGTCGCCGTCGGCGATTTCCGCGCGCCCGATGCGCTCGAGCGGATCAAGCGCCGTTTCGGTCGCATCCCCCGCGGGCCGGCGCCGCCGCCCGTGCTCGCCGTCGAGCCGCCGCCGAATGGCGAGCGGCGCGTCGTCGTGCGCAAACAGGCGGAGCTGCCGATCGTCTACATCGCCTATCACGTCCCGAATCACCGCTCGGAGGACGCCGCGCCGCTCGAGGTCCTCTCGACGGTCCTGTCCGGCGGGCGGGCCTCTCGGCTCTACCGGAGCCTCGTCTACGAGCGGCGGCTCGCGCTCGAGGCCGGCGGCGACTACGCCTACTTCTCGGTCGACCCGAATCTCTTCTGGTTCTGGGCGACGCCGATGCCCGGGCAGACGGCGGAAACGCTGGAGAAGGAGCTGCTCGCGCAGGTGGAGCTCCTCAAGAAGGAGCGGGTCACCGACGAAGAGCTCCAGCGCGCGAAGAACCAGATCGAAGCGGCGTTCGTCTTCCAGGAGGACTCGATCCACCGACGGGCCTCGCTGCTCGCGCGCTTCGAGGTGATCGGTGGCTACGCGCAGAAGGACCAGTTCTTCACGAAGATCCGCGCCGTGACCGCGGCCGATCTCGCGCGCGTCGCGCGCGCCTGGTTCCCCGAAGACAAGAAGAACGTCGGGATCCTGCTCCCGAAGGACTGATGATGCGGCCGTTGAAGCTCGGCGGCCCAACGTGCTTCCGCTCGTGGCGTTTGGTGCGGTCGTGTTTAGCTTGTCTATTCTCCGCTTCCGCAAGCAGTTAGACTAGGGCCCATGAAGGCACGTCTCGTCCTCCTCCTGCTTCTCGGGCTCGCCGCGCCGGCCGCGTCGACGCCGCTCGCCCACCGCGAGGTTCT
>WNFW01000750.1_pt1 | contig 21195 bp, 17 predicted proteins | sample 5400131 | NCBI WGS metagenome assembly WNFW01 (sample SAMN13153362, study PRJNA577476) | soil metagenome | isolation source: 20 cm soil or saprolite under grassland replicate 1 | place: USA:California | collected 2016-06-15 | reverse complement strand
AGCCCGGTCAGCCAGAGCATGGCGCTCGGCTTTGGGCACTGCCGCTTGCGGGTGGCGGTTCCCGATGAGCGACCGTTCCAGCAGCTGAGCGACCTGGCGGGCCGGCCGGTGGCCACCTCGCATCCCCGGACCACCGCTCGCTTCTTCAAGGAACGGAATGTTGCTGTCGAACTGATCGAGATCAGTGGCGCGGTCGAGATCACGCCGCTGCTGGGCGTGGCCGATGCGATCGTTGACCTGGTCTCGACCGGCAGCACTCTCGCGGTCAACGGCCTGCGCCCCATCGAGACGATCCTCGAATCCGAGGCGCACCTGATCAGTCATCCCCGTCTCAATCCGGAAAAGGCTGAGCGCCGGCGTGAGCTCGAGACGACGCTCGCCAGCGTTATCGCTGCCCGCCGCAAGAAGTACGTGATGATGAACGCCCCCGCGGATGCGCTCCGCCTCATCAAGAATGTGATCCCCGGCATGCAGTCGCCGACCGTGATGCCGCTGGCCGACCCGGCGATGATCGCTGTGCACGCCGTCGTGGACACCGACGCGGTCTGGGCGCTGCTCGGCCCGCTGAAGGCGGCAGGGGCGACGTCGATCCTCGTGATGCCGATCGAGAAGCTCATCCCATGATCGCGGTCGACGCGCTCCCGGCAGCGGGCACCGCCGCCTACCGATCGCTGGTCACCCGCGTGCCCGTGCCCGAAGAGGTGCGCGTGCAGACCCAGGCGCTGCTCCTCGACGTCCGAAAGCGCGGCGACGCGGCACTGCTCGACTTGACCGAGCGCTTCGATGGCGTGCGCCTCCAGCAAACCGGCGTCACCATCGAGGCCGTGCGCATAGCGTTGGACAATCTCGATTCCGGATTGCGAGGCGCCCTCGAGATCGCGGCCGCGAACATCGAGGCGGTTCACGGCGCGCAGCGCTTCCGCGAGGAGCCGGTCGACGTGGTGCGGGGCGTGCGCGTCTGGCGAGAGTGGCGTGCGTTGCGCCGGGTCGGGCTCTACGTGCCCGGCGGGCGCACGGTTTACCCGTCGTCCGTCCTCATGCTCGCCATCCCGGCCCGCCTCGCCGGCTGCGAGGAGATCGTCATGTGCTCCCCGCCGCAGCGCGATGGGCGGGTTGCCCCTGCGGTCCTTGCGGCCGCCGGGCTCGCGGGCGTGACCGAGGTCCACGCCGTCGGGGGCGCCCAGGCCATCGCGGCCATGGCGTACGGCACCGAGTCCGTGCGCCGGGTCGAAAAGATCTTCGGACCGGGCAACGCCTACGTGACCGCCGCCAAGCTGGCCGTGTTCGGCGACGTCGCCATTGATATGCCTGCCGGGCCGTCGGAAATCCTGATCCTGACCGATGGATCGGTGCGCGCGGCCTGGGTGGCGGCCGACCTGCGCGCCCAGGCCGAGCACGCGCCCGACGCGCGCGCCATCCTCGTCAGCACCGATCCGGCGGTCGCCGCTGACGTCCGGGGCCTGGTGGGCGGCGGGCTCGCCGGCCAGGTACAGGTCCTGAGCGCCACCGAGATGGAGACGGCAGTTGCGTTCGCGAACGACTTCGCCCCGGAGCACCTGACGCTCGCCTGCGCCGAACCCGACCGGTTGCTGACGCACATCTCGGCCGCTGGATCGGTCTTTCTCGGCCCCTACGCCCCGGCCGCGGCGGGCGACTACGCGACCGGCGCCAACCACGTGCTCCCGACTGGCGGCGCGAGCCGCTGCTTCAGCGCGCTCGGCGTCGATGCCTTTGGGCGAACCATGCAAGGCCAGTCGCTGGACCGCGATGGCCTGCGCCGGCTCGAGCCCGTCGTCGACGCCATCGCCGGGGCGGAGCACCTGCCCGCCCACAAAGAATCGGTCCGCGTCCGGCGGCCGGGCGCCGCCTCCTTCCCCGCGCTCGACGGACCTCGGCCGCGTGGGGCGATCCTGCAGATGCAGCCGTACGAGTGGGAGCCGCCCAGCGCGCGCATCGCGAGCGAGGCGGGTGTGCCGGAGGGCGACGTGGTCCGCTTTGATACCAACACGTCACCCTGGCCGGGCGTAGCACTGAGCGACGTTGGACCGCTGGCGCTCAACGAATACCCAGACACGAGTTACTCCATACTCACCGACGCGCTGGCGGCGTACACCTGGGCGCCGGCGGACTCGATCACGGTCGGTGCCGGAGCAGACGAGATCCTCGACATGCTGGCGAAAGCCTATGTGGGGGCCGGCGATCCGGTCGTCCTTTCGCGCCCGACATACGCGATGTTTCGCATCGTGAGCGAGATCGCCGGCGGCCGCGTCAATGCCATCCCAGCGGCCGGCCTCGATCTCGACCAGGACCGGTTCCTAAAAGCGTCGATCCACGCTCGCCTCACCTGGCTGTGCAATCCCAACAACCCCACCGGCGAGCTTCTGCCGGTCGGCTTCATCGAGAAGCTGGCCGAAGGATCACCCGGCGTGGTCGCCGTCGACGAGGCCTACTTCGAGTTCTCCGGTGTCACCGCCGCCGGGCTGATCGGGCGGTTTCCCAACCTGGTGCTCGTGCGCACGCTGAGCAAGGCGTTCGGGCTCGCGGGCGTGCGCGTGGGCTACGCCCTTGCGGGACCGCAGATCAGCGCCGGACTCCGCCGTGTCCGGCCGCCCGGGAGCATCAGTGTCGTCTCCGAAGCGCTGGGCACGCACGCCCTGCGCGACCAGCACGGTATGCGCCGGCGCGTTTCGAGCATCGTCGCGAACCGTGAAATGCTCTACGGCGAGCTCCGGCGCATTGGTCTCGAGGTGCACCCTTCAGCCGGGAATTTCCTCCTGGTCCGCGCCGGCGAGGGTGCCGCGTCCTGGCTCCTCCGCCGTGGCCTCGTGGTGCGCACGTTTCCCAGCGGCTCGCCACTGGCGGGATACCTTCGCATCACCGTGAGGACCGCGGACCAGAATGCCCGCCTTGTAGAGGCGCTCTCCGAGCGGAGACCGGATGCCGGCTGAGCGTTCGGCATCCCGGCAGCGGCGGACGAAGGAGACCGACGTGGCGGTGCGCCTCAACCTCGATGGGGGCGGCGCCGCCGAGGTCGCCACCGGCGTTCCTTTTCTCGATCACCTGCTGCGCGCGCTGGCCGTGCATGCCCGCCTCGATCTGGAGGTGCGGGCGCAGGGCGACCTGGAGGTTGATGCGCATCACACGGTCGAGGACGTTGCCCTGGTGTTGGGCGAGTCGCTGGCGGAAGCGCTGGGCGATCGGTCCGGCATCGCCCGCTTCGGCGATGCCATTGTGCCGCTCGATGAGAGCCGGGCGACCGTCGCCATCGATTGCGGCGGCCGTGGCTACGCGATCATCGACCTGCCGCTGCGCGGCGTCACGATCGGCTCGCTACCGGCAACGATGGTCCCCCATTTTCTGGAGACGTTTGCCCTGCGCGCTGGCGTGACCCTGCACGTGGTCGCCTCGGGGCGCGACGACCACCACCTGGCCGAGGCGAGCTTCAAAGCCCTGGCGCGCGCGCTCCGCCAGGCCTGCGCTGCCGATCCATCCCTGCGCGGACATAGCGCGAGCACGAAATGATCGGCCTGATCGACTACGGCGCCGGCAACCTTCGTAGCGTGGAGAATGCCCTGGCACGGCTCGAGGCGACAGCCACCATCGCCGCGACGCCCGAGGATCTGGCCGGCGCACGCGCGATCATCTTTCCCGGCGTGGGCGCAGCCGCGCCCGCGATGGCAAGCCTGCGCGATCGCGGCCTCGACCGGGCCGTCATCACCGCCATCCGGAATGGGGTCCCGTTCCTGGGGATCTGCCTGGGGATGCAGCTGCTCTTCGAGCGGAGCGCCGAGGATGGCGCGGCCTGCCTGGGTATCCTTCCCGGCACGGTGGTGCGGCTGAACACGCGGGAGAAGCTCCCCCACGTTGGCTGGAACACCTTGGAACACGTCCGGCCGCACCCGGTGTTGGAAGGTATCGAGGGCGAGGCTTTCTACTTCGTGCACTCCTACGTCGTCGTGCCTCGCCATCCCGGGGTCGTTGCCGGCGACACCACCCATGGCGTGCCCTTCGTTAGCGCGATCGCCCGCCAGGGCCTTGTAGGCGTGCAGTTCCATCCCGAACGAAGCGGGACCGCCGGGTTGCGCTTGCTCGAGAACTTCCTGCGCTTCGCGAAGGTGGAGGCGGCTGCGTAGGCCGAATCCACATGTTGCTCAAGCGGATCATTCCTTGCCTCGACACTGCCGGCGGCCGCGTTGTGAAGGGAACGCACTTTCAACAGCTGCGAGACCAGGGGGATCCAGTCGCGCTGGCCCGAGCCTACTCCAAGGACGGGGCGGACGAGCTCACGTTCCTCGATATCGACGCGACTCCGCAGGGCCGGGCAACGCTGGTCGATCTTGTCGAGCGGACGGCGTATGAGGTCTTCATTCCGCTCACGGTCGGTGGCGGCATCCGCGAGGTCGATGAAATCCGGACGCTATTGCGCGCCGGTGCCGACAAGGTCTCGATCCAGACGGCGGCGGTGCAGCGGCCCGAGCTGATCACGGAAGCGGCGCGCGCCTTCGGCTCGCAGTGCATCGTCGTGGCGATCGATGCGATGCGAGTTGCCGGGGATGGGTGGATGGCTTTCACGCACGGAGGCAGGACGCCGACCGGCCTCGACGCGGTCGGCTGGGCGATCGAAGCGCAGCACCGGGGTGCCGGAGAGATTCTGTTGACCAGCATCGACGCGGATGGGACGCGCGCCGGCTATGACCTCGAGCTCACTCGCGCGGTGGTCGACGCCGTGCAGATCCCGGTGATCGCGTCGGGCGGCGCCGGCGACCCGAAAGACCTCGAAGCGGTTCTGACCGTGGGACGCGCCGACGCGGCATTGGCCGCCTCCATCTTTCATAGCGGGGCGTTCCCGATCCCGCAGGTAAAGGCCTACCTCGCCGGCCAGGGGATCCCGGTGCGAATTTGAACGCGCCTGATTCTGCCGGCCTCACCTTCGACGACCGCGGCCTGATCGTCGCCGTCGCCCAGGAGGAGGCGACCGGCACGGTGCTGATGGTCGCGTACATGGACCGGGATGCGCTGGCGCGGACGGTCGAGACCGGCGAGGCGCACTTCTGGAGCCGCAGCCGGCAGGCCCTCTGGCGCAAGGGCGAGACGTCTGGCCACCTGCTGCACGTCGAGGAGATCCAGGCCGACTGCGATGGGGACGCGCTGCTCCTTTCGGTGCATGCCAACGGGCCAGCCTGCCACACGGGCCAGCGATCGTGCTTTGCGCAGCCCGTCAGCATCCTCGACCAGCTCGATGCGACCCTGCGCGAGCGGCAGGCCCAACGACCCCCGGGGTCCTACTCGGCGCGGCTCTTCGACGGTGGGCGCCCGGCGATCCTCCGAAAGGTGGGCGAGGAAGCCGTCGAGGTCCTCCTCGCCGGCGCTCAAGAAAGCGATGACGCGCTGACCAGCGAGGTCGCCGACCTCTGGTTTCACACCGGCGTCCTGCTGCGGGAACGCGGACTCAGCCTCGCCAGCGTGCTCGAAGTCCTGGCGGAGCGGCGTTGGTCCTCCCCCGGCTGATTTACTCGGTAGTGGCGGCGAGCTGCGCCACCGGGGGGCCGAGCACGATCCCGTCCTCCGAGATCTCATACGACCTCACCTCGGGTTCGTGATGACTGGCGCGCGTCTTGAGGACGGTCAGGGCTCGCGTGATGTGCGTCTCGGACCGGACGTACTGGAGGAGCAGGACGTTATCGGAAAGGTGCGACATGCCCTGTTCGGAGATGCGGACAAGCTCGAAAAGGTCGGGCACCTCGAGGGTCATGAAGAGGCTTATCCCCTTTCGGACCAGCCGTTGCGACAACGAGTACATCCATTCCCGAAACCGGATCCGGTCACCGATGGTGAAGTAAAGATCCGCCAGGCTGTCAATTACGACGCGCTTCGCATCGGTCTTTTCGATCAGGTCGAGCAGCTCATAGACCCATTCATCGATGTTCACGTCCACCGGAGAGCGGGCCATGAGGTGAACGCCCTCATTGTCCAAAGACCAGCCGAAACCCTGGACGATGCGCGAAAGCTGGGTTCGATTTTCCTGGAGCGTCGCGATCACGCCCGCTTGCCCGCGCTTGGCGCCTTGAAAGATGTAGTGGAGGCCGATGAGCGTCTTGCCGACGCCGGACGGGCCACATACGAGGGTCGTCGAGCCGGGCCAATACCCATCCCCGAGCAACTCATCGAGCGCCTCGACCCCGGTGGACTGCCGCAGGGGGCTCAGCGGATAGTCAGAGCCATCGAGCAAATCGGCCAGCCGAGGAAAGACATCGAGGCCCGACGCGCTGATGCGGTAGGCGTGCTCTCCGGCGGCAAAGCCGCTGCCACGCAGCTTGAGGATTTCCAAAATCCGAGTCTGCCGTTCCGCCGTCCGGGCGGTTCTCAGCGCGACGACCGCGTCCGCCACGGCGAACTCTGGAGCGCTGGTCGAGTCGGACGCATCGTATTCCCCAACCCAGAAGGATGAGGCGGCCATGGCCGTCAGGCGGCCGGCAAGGTCATGAAGAAAGCGCCGGAACTCGGTCTCATCGGCCGCAAACGCCCGCAGCGCCTTGAAACTGTCGATCGCGACCAGGCCAGGGTGGTGTTCCTTGATCAAGCCGTCGATCTGGCTCAGCACTCCAGGCAAACCGTGATCACGTAAGACAGCGCCGAGATCCTCATAGAGCACGCGTTTCCCAATCGCCTTCGCATCAAAGAATTCGAGCGACTGGCCATATCGGATGACCTTGTCGAAGGGCTCCGACACCGTGGACAGATACAATGCCGGCCGGTCGAACGTCGCGTTGTGGAAGATGTACTGTTCGGTGAGGATCGTCTTCCCACTGCCTGGCGCGCCGATGATCAGGTTGATTGCGTTCGCCGGTAGCCCGCCATGGAGGATGGCATCCAGCCGCGGCTGGCCGCTGGAGAGGCGCGCGGTCACGTCACCCTGGTGCGGCTGGCGGAGCGCGCCAGGGCACTCGTGCCCAGCAGGTCGCGTACTGTCGAGATGAGCTGAAGTGGCTCGATGGGCTTGTTGAGAAAGGCGCTGGCCCCGACCTGCAGGGCCTCGTCGGCGCTATCCAGCGCTGAGACGGCGAGGACCCGCGTGCCCACCCTCGCGGTGAACTCGCGACACAAGCGAAAACCGGCACCGCCCGAGATCAAGAGGTCGAGCACCACCAGGTCAGGTGAGCGCTCTTCGAACTGTAGCCGGGCCTGGATGGCGTCGAGCGCGGTCGCCACCTCGTAACCTTCGGTCCGCAGAAAGTACTCAGACAGTTCCGCCGCGTACGGGTCGCGCTCGGCGATGAGGACCAGCGGACGAAGTTCCTCCTTCTCGGCGTCGCCGTCCGCAGGAAGCCGGCCCGATGCCAGTTCCTGGCTGAGCACCCGATGCGCGTCTGCCGCGCTCATCCCGGATTCGATCTGCCGCTTGACGAATCGAAGCAGCTCTAGCTGGTTGCGGGAGTAGAGGCGCTGGGAGCCGCCGCTCCGATTGGGGACGATGACCCCGTAGCGCTCCTCCCAGGCCCGGAGGGTAGACGCTGGAACTTCCAGCATCTGGGCTACCGCCCCGATGCTGTAGACAGGCTGCTCATCGGCCGCACCCACGGCTTTAAGTATGAAGGTCTGAACGGTGCTTACGCAACACTTGCACATATCTTCGGCTCGAGCTCAGCGCTATTCGCAGCTTGCGAATCCCCGCCGTCCTGCTCTATGCTGTCTTTCTCAAGGCAGTGAGCAACTAATGCGCAAGTTGTGAGGAGCGGAGATGAACGAACGACCGAGCGATGCGTGCCCGTATCCGAAGCCGTTTACGGCTGAGTTCAACGATTGTCCGACCTATCAGACACGGCATGCCATCGTGGTCGACTCCAATGACCGGCCACTCCGCACGATCTGGTCGTGTCGCCACATGGAGACGAAGCAGACCCCGGGAAAGAGCGGTCATTACTATGGCGCCTGCCAGCTGGGTGACGCGAGGGGCCGACAGGAATGGGTCCAGCGGATCGGTCCGGACCGGGTTCGCAACATCCAGAAGCTTCGGGCGCAGGTCATGCCCCTGGCGCAAGGGTTGGTGGACGATCTCGCCGACCTCAAGAGCCGGCATCTGGAGGCCACCCGATCAAACGGTGACGCCGCGAAGATCCTGATGCTGATGAAACAACGGGGACGACGCTACCTCGAGGAATTCGAAGCGTTCCTTAGCGACCGGGAGGAGCTTCTTCAATTGGCCGGGATGCCCATGGCCGCGGTGATGCAGCTGGCCCGGAAGTGGGTCGACGAGTTTGTCTCGGAGACATTGGGCGGCTCGCGATCGGTCCCGGTGCTTCCCGATGACCTGGTCGCGTCCCTTCCCGATTCCGTCCGGGTCTTCTACGCACCGAGCTGACGGCTAGACGGCGACCGGCTCCCCCACCTCGATCGGGTTGCTGACCGGATCCTGGCTCCACTCGAACCAGCCGCCATCGTAGACGGCGATCCGCGGCCAGCCCATCAGGTGCGCGTAGAACCAGGTCTCGCCCGCGCGCCAGCCGGTGCCGCAGTAGAAGGCGACCCATTTGTCGGCGGTGATGCCCGCGTCGCTCCAGTTCGCCGCGATCTCCGGGTAGGCCCGCATCGTGTTGTCGACGTTGCGGTAGTGCTCCATGTGATACGCATCCGAGCCACAGTTTCCCCAAACGTCGCCGGCGATCCGGCCGGCCGGGCCGATGTAGTTGTAGCCGCTGACCGCACCGATGTGCTCCCGCCAGGTCCGCACGCTGACGAGCGCCGCGTGCGCCTGATCCGCCAGCATCTGCTTGGCCTCGTCGATGTCGATGATGACCTCCGGGCGCAACGGAATCTGGACACCGAACGAGGCGACCGGCTCGGGCTTGTTTAGAACGGTTTCCAGCGGATTTCCGGCCTGGACCCAGTGGTCGTAGCCGCCATCGAGGAGACGGATATCGTCGACGCCCGCGTAGCGAAGGATCAGTGCGGCGCGGCAGGCGGCAATCTGTCCGGCCCGGCGTCCCGGCCATTTCTCGTTGGCGTGGCCTTCGGTGTCGCGGCCGTAAAGGATGACGGTGGTGTCGGACGCGATGCCGAAAGACCGCAGGGCGACCTCGAGCTCTTCCGGCGTGCGGCGGTTCCAGTCGCGCGGATTCTCCAGCCGGTTGGTGTCCAGATAGAGCGCCCCGGGAATGTGGTTCTCCTCGTACTCTTCGGGAACGCCGAAGTTGACGTGGAAGAGGAGGAACCGCCCGGCCGGTGCCGCCTCGGGGCGTCCGCCGCGGAGCAGCTCGCGAAGCCAGTCGGCGTGGACCAGCTTGTCGTAGTTCGCCAAACGATCGACCGGTAGCGTCCTGTCCGCCGCCCACTCCCGCCAGCCCGCTTCATACGTCCCCACGCCCACACGGCCCAACTCGGCCAGTCTCTTCGCAAGGGGCAACGTGTCACCGGCTCGATCGCCGTAGAGGACGACCTCGCGGCTCGCAAGAATTCCCTTCGCTCGCAGCAGCCGCTCGACCTCCGGAGCGTCCACGCTCTCCAACCAGGCACTGGGAAACGCAACCGCGCCGGGGATGTGGCCGCCGCGAGCCGCGCCCTCAGTTCGCCACCCGTTGTAGGCAGGCAGTGCCCGGACGTCGACGATCGTGCAATGGGGGTCGCCGAGGCGCTGGCGAAGCTCGGCCAGGGAGATGTTCGACTCAGAAACGCGTCGGGACGGATCGGCGCTGGTCATCGGCTGATCGACGGCGGGCAATGGCTGTCCTCCCTGTTGCTGGGTAATCGTGCCATTTTGCCGGAAATTGTTGACTATGTCAATCTGAATGGTCAAGATCTGAGGTCAGAGACCGCTACGCGAGACTGAACGGCGGATAGTCGTCGGTCACGAGGACCAAGGCGTAGCCGGTCACCCGATTGCTCCATCGCATCACTCCAACGACGAAGTCGAAGAGACCCCGGGGATACCGTCCGGTGAAGAGGATGGCAAACCAGGCGATGATCACCGCCACGATAGCTCCGATCGCGAGAAAGAAGAGCACGATGAAGTGGGGAATGGCCAGCAACCATTTCACCAATGGGAGCCATTGATTGAGTTGGCGCGCATCCGGATAAGGGAAATCCAGGTGAACCGCTTGCTCCTCATCCGTTGACGGATAGTGGTCGTCAAGCAACGCAAGGTAGGCACTGACCCGATTGGAGAACCGGAGCACCTGGAGGTTCCAATCGAACCACCACCGTGGATACTTCTGCCGGAACAGGATCATCAGAACCAGCGGAAGAAACAGGACGCCCCCGCCAGTCGCCAGCGTGACCGTCTCCCTCGTGGCATCTGACGTCGTGACGTAGTGCAGCGAAGCGCCGGTCAGCAGAGTGAGCACCACCGCGATCGGAATGGCGACGATGAGGCGGAACGCGGTCGTCAGCCGATCGAGGTCTCGGTCGGGAAAGTCAACAGTGAACGTAACCGGGTAGGTCGTCGTCATGTGGATCCCTCCTCAGATGTTCGAGATGGCACAGAAGCCGCGCCCCAGCGATTCAGGCATTGCTAGGTCTATGTTCGCCCCGATGCCGGGCTGAGGACAAGTCGTATTCAAGAATTGGAGGCGAGTGCGGGATTCGAACCCGCGATGGAGGTTTTGCAGCCCGCGATCTGCAGTTCACCCGAGTTCGCTGAAGTTCATTGCGTATCGAACTTCAGCATCGATCGTTCGCCAGAGTTCATTATGATTCGCCAGAGTTCGGCGTAGTTGCCGTCAGTTTGCAGCGCAATCTCCACCTTCATGCGGCTCATCGCGGGGACTGTGATTCAACTCGGCGTTCGGCTACCCGAACGTCACGAGAAGCCATCGGACTCGCATGCGCTTGCTTCGTGCTGAGCCTAGTGCTGGATGAAGCCGAAGCTCCACTCCCACAGAACCTGGTCGTCCAATTATCCGCGGACCCACAGATCCAGACGTCTTTCAACTCCAGGTAATACTCGCGAGGAAATCCGATAACCGCTCGGGCAGAGCTTCCTACCATACCCCTCATTACCTAGATCAACATCAAGGCTGGGTGCGGGATTCGAACCGCCGCTCGAGGTTCTGCGGGCGCTACGGGCAGGGGATGCCGAAGTAGGACAGCACGTCACAAATACCGAAGCCAATGGTTTCGAGCAGCGATATCAGGGCGTCGACTCCGAGCCCGAACAAGTTGCCGACCGCCCCTACAATCTCGCCGATCCCAGCGCCAACTGCCTTGAGGGCGTTGCCGACGGCCTTGGCGGCAAACCCCAGGTCCTGGAGAATCGATCCGATCGCCGAGAACCCTAACCCAAAGGCCGATTGCAGCGCGCCGGCGATCTCGTTGACGGCGACACCGATATCATTGAGGATCCCGGCGACGGCCTCAGCTCCCAGGCCAAAAACGGCCTGCAGCCCCGCGGCGATCTCGTTGACGGCGACACCGATCCCCTTCAGGACTGCCGCCGCGGCCTGAGCGCCCAGCGCGAACACGTTGTGCAGCGCCGCCGCGATGGCGTCGACGGCGATGCCGATCGCATTCAGGACTGCCGCCACGGCCTCGGCGCCCAGCGCGAACGCGCTCTGCAGCGCCGCCGCGATCTCGTTGGCGACGAAGCCGATCGCGTTCAGGATCTCAGCCACAGCCCGAGCGGCTGCACCGAACACGTGATTCAGGGCCGTCGCGATGGCCTGCGCGGCGATGCCGATCGCTTTCAGGACTGCCGCCGCGGCCTGAGCGCCCAGCGCGAACACACTTTGCAGCGCCGCCGCGATGGCGTCGACGGGGAAGCCGATCGCGTTCAGGATCTCAGCTGCAGCCTGGGCGCCTAGGCCGAACACGGCCTGTAAGGCGGCGGCGACTTGACTCGCCGTGAAGGACAGGCCCTTGAGGAGGGCGGCTGCCTGCTGGGGCGTCTGCCCGAATGCGCTTAGCAGCGCCGTCGCGATCTCGGTCGCACTGAACCCGACCGCCAGGAGGATATTGGCCGCCTGTTCGGCGGTCTGCGAGAAGCCCTGGTTTAGGATGGCTCCGATCTTGATGACCTCGATCCCCGCCGCCTTCAGGACTTGGGCGGCCACCTGGGGATCGGCAAGGCCCGAGGCGCATGCCCCCATGACAGCCTTATTTATCGCGCCCGCTGACTCAGCGCCAGGTGTGGTCTCCGCCAAGACGCTCGGCGAGTAGCCGAGCTGGGACAGGGTACTAATGACGACACCGTGACAGTTGGCCGAATCTTGTGTGCTGGCGATGCCGATCACTTCGCTCGCCGCCGAAGGTAGGACACCCGATGCACCCGACCCGCCAGCCTTACGACTTGGCGCCACCCCACCGGACGCCCGCACGCGGCCCGGCTGCGCCGGGGTCGCCGCCGGGGGCACAACGGGGGTTGCCCCAGTAGAACGGCTCGTCACAGGTGCACTGGTTGTCGGCATCCGTTGCGTCGACGACAGGTGGATGAATCCCAAGGGCGGGAGAGTCGAAAGGACAGCGAATGCTGTGATGATGGCGATCGACCCCCGAGCGCGTCGCCAGCCTGTATCGAGCGCGGCGATCCCTCGGTCAGTCCGCACCGACCAGGTCAGGAAACTGCGAGCGGTTATCGCTGCCGCCATGTCACGCCCTCTTCGGCCGATTTCCCCTCTGAACCGTCGCGAACCCGACGAAGTGTTGCGCAATTGTATGCGTCGCCCGACCCGCTGTCAACAGCGCTGGGTTGCTCTGACTCCATCTCCTTCGTGATGCGTAAGTCGGCCGACGCCCCGAGTTGGCGTTCGGAAACTTGGCCTCGGTCCTGTTATTGAGCCGGAGGAGTCAGCGGCTCGCCAAGGGGTATTGAACCTCGGCGCCGATCGTTCTTAATGAGCATTCTCCAGTCCGCGCCGCCGAGCCTTCGGCTCTTCCTTGATTGAAGCTGGCCGCTCGCAACGCACTGGCCGCGGCGAGCGCGACATTGGCGTCAAACCGCGGGATGACAGTGCCGATGAGCAGATGCACGGTTGATTTTATGGAGGCGAGTGCGGGATTCGAACCCGCGGTGGAGGTTTTGCAGACCTCTGCCTTACCACTTGGCTAACTCGCCACCGGAGCCAATCGGATAGTTTAGTGGGCACCCCGGCCCTGCCTCTCCGGCTATCAACAAATTTGTCATCCGATCGGCCGGGCTCGCTGGCGCGGCGAGCACATAATCACGCGACGTGCGGCGGCCCTGGCTTCCCCTCGCGGCGCTGATCGCGACGAGCTCGCTGGCCGCCGCGTGCTCGCCCGCTCCTGCCGTGATCGTTCCGCCGATGGGCACCGTCATTACCGTCGGGGCGGTCCTCTCCCTCACCGGTAGCCAGGCCGCGAGCGGCCAGATGGCCAAGGAGGGGTACCTCTACTGCCAGGATTGGATCAACGGCAAGGGAGGCATCTATCTCAAGGGGGTCGGCCACCGGCTGAGCCTCGACATCGCCGATGACCAGAGCCGGCCATCGATCGCGGCAACGATGACCGAGCACCTCATCACCGACAACCACGAGACTTTGCTGCTGGGCCCCTCGAATGACGCCACCGCGAGCCGGGCGGCGCCGGTCGCCGAGCAGCACCAGGTAGCGATGGTCAGCAGTGGCGCCTCTTCGGACGCGATCTTCAACAGCCACTACCACTATCTATTCAGTGTATTGGCACCGCGCAGCCGGCAGCTGCAGGGTGTGATCGACATGGCGCTGGCGCAGGCTCCCAAACCGCAATCGGTCGCGATCCTCTTCGCCAGCGATAGCCTCTCAGCCGAGGTCGCAAACGCAACCGCGGCCTACGCGCAGGCAAAGGGCTTGACCATGGTCTACTGGAACACCTATCCCTCGGGCGTCAACGACATCAGCAGCCAGCTGGCGGCGGCCGCCGCCGCCGGAGCTGAGATCATCCTCGAGGCTGGCCATCCCAGTGAGAGCGTGCGCACGGTTCAACAGGCCCAGCAGATGAACATTCAGGCCAAGCTCTTTGGCTTCAGTGATGGGCCGGGTGGGGGCCTGTTCACCGCCGACCTCCACAAGGCGGCGAACTTCGCGGTCGGAGCGACGCAGTGGGCACCAGCCGCCCGCAACCGGATCAGTTATTTCCTCGATAGTTTCCATTACGCACTGGCGTTCGCCTCGCAGTTCGGCCACATGCCCGACCAGAATGCCGCCGCCGCGACCGCCGCCTGCCTCACGCTCGAGGTCGCGATCGAGCGGGCAACCTCGACGGAGCCCGCAAAGGTGCAGGAGGCGCTCGCCGCCACCGACTTGAACACATTCTTCGGTCAAATCAAGTTCGACGACCGCGGGGCCAACGCGGTCAAGCCCGTTTACGTGCAGCAGATCCAGTCAGGGCGCGCGGTTCTCATCTGGCCACCCGAGGTCGCCAGCGCCCGACCTCGCTACCCGGATCCGGGCTGGGCGAAGCGTTAGACCGAGCGGACCTCTGAACCCAGTTCTCGCCCCAGCTGGGCGAGACCCATCGGTCCAAGGTTGAGCGCGCGCCTGTGGAACGCCTTCAGGTTGAACGCCGTGCCGGCACGCTGGCGCGCCTGCTCTCGGATGGCGAGCCACACTCGCTCGCCGACCTTGTAACAGATCGCCTGTCCCGGCCAGCCCAGGTAGCGATCGACCTCGCTGCGCAGGAAGTCCTCGGGCTCATAGCCATGCTCGATCGCGAAGGGCAACATCAGTTCCGGCGACCACGTCTCCGCCGGGTGGTAGGCCTCGTTCGCGGGGACCTTCAGTCCGACGTGCACGCCGATGTCGACGACGACGCGCATGGCCCGGAAGGCCTGTGCCCGAAGCATGCCGAGCTCGTAGGCCGGATCCTCCAGATAACCAAGCTCCCCCATCAGACGCTCGGCGTAGAGGGCCCAGCCCTCGGAGTAGCCAGGCACGAACGCGCCGACGCGCTGGAACCGGTTGAGCGTGGCGGCCAGGTAGGTCAGCTGGGCCAGCTGAAGATGGTGCCCGGGCACGCCCTCGTGGTAGGCGGTCGAAACTTCGCCCCAGAGGGGAAACCGCGTCTTGCCGAGGGTGGGATACCAGGTTCTCCCCGGTCGCTTGAAGTCCTCCGATGGCCGGGTGTAATACATCGCCGCGGCGCCTCCAGGTGGCGCGATCATGGCTTCGACGCGCTTGACGGGTTCTGGGATATCGAAATGGGTGCCATCCAGATCCGCGATGGTTCGATCCATCAGCGCCTGGAGCCAGTCGCGAAACGCGTCGACGCCTTCGATCGATCGCCCTGGGTCGGTTTCCAGCAGATGGACGACCGCCGGTAAAGTTTCCCCGGGAAGAATTCGCCCCGCCACGACGGCCATGCGGTCCTCGATCCGGTGCAGCTCGTCCCTGGCCCACCGGTAGGTTTCGTCCAAATCGATGGCTGTCCCGAGAAATGCGCGCGCCCACAACGTGTATCGCTCCGGTCCCACGGCATCGCGTTCGGCCGCTCCCGGTGCGTATTCCTCTCGCAGGAAGCGCGTCGTCTGCGCGTACGCTTCAGAGGCTCGTTGGGCGGCGGCGCCGAGCCGGCGCTGAAGTGGTGCGTCGTCCGTGCCGCGGGCATCGGACCTGGCGGCAAGCGTCTCGAAGAAAGGCGGGGCCGTTTTCTGGCCGCTCCACGCGGCGCCTTGATCGGCGCAGACCAACGCCTGCCGGCGCGCCGCTAGTACCCCACGTCGTTGTCCCTCGCGCAGCGCGGCCTCGAAGCTGGCCAGCGCCTGCGGCACCCGCTCCATCCGTGCGGCGATAACCTCCCAATCGGCATCGGTCGAGGTCGCCATCAGATCGAAGCATTGACGGATGCTCTGGAACGGGCTTCCGATGATGCGGAGGTCGCGCAGGCGCTCGCCGGCCTGGTCCTGGTCGATGGCGACCTGGAGGCGCTCGCGCATCACCTCTACCGCCACCCGGTCAGGCTCGGTCAGGAGCCGAATCTGCGATAGCTCCGCCAGCGTGGTCCGGTCGAGCGCGGCCCGCGCGGCCTGGCCGTCCGGAGAGTAGTCCGTCATCTCGGCGTCGTGACCCGTGACGCCGCGCGACGTGGCAAGGATCGGGTCGAGGACCGCCGACTGACCGACGTAGCGATCGGCCAGCTGGCGAACGGCGGAGTCGGAGTCTGGCTTAGCGATCGGCGAGCAGTTGGGCCAGGTGCGCCATCACGCGCACGCCGGAACCGGTCGGACCTTTGGGCACCGTCTTCAACTCGGCGGCATCCTGCCAGGCGCTGCCGGCGATGTCGAGGTGGACCCAGGGACGGCCATCGACGAACTCCCGGAGGAAGAGGGCGGCCGTGGTCGCGCCGGCCCAGGGCACGGTGGCGTTCTTGATATCGGCGATTTCGCTGTCGATCAAGCCGTCGTAATCGGCCCAGGTCGGGAGCTCCCACAGCCGCTCGCCGGCGAGATCGGCCGAGCGGCGCACAAGGTCCATCAAGGGTGGATTGTTTCCGAAGGCGCCAATCGCCAGTGGGCCGAGCGTGCGCGCGATCGAGCCCGTCAGGGTGGCGATGTCCACGATGTGGGTCGCTCCTTCGTTGACGGCGTAGGTGATCCCATCCGACAGGATCAGGCGTCCCTCGGCATCGGTATTGATGATCTCGATCGTCTTGCCGCCTGACCCCGTCACGACGTCGCCGGGTTTGATCGCCTTGCCCGACGGCATGTTTTCCGTCGTTGGCACGATGCCGATGACGTTGGTCTTTGGTTTGAGCTGGGCAATCGCCAGCATGGCGCCGACCACCGCCGCGCCGCCGCCCATGTCCGACTTCATCATCTCCATGTTCTGTGCCGGCTTGATCGAAATGCCGCCGCTGTCGAACGTGATGCCTTTGCCGACGAGGCCGAGTATGGGACCGCCCTTGCGGCCGCCGGCATAGCGGAGGACGATCATTTTGGCCGGCTCGTCCGAACCGCGCGCCACCGCCAGCAAGGCACCCATCTTGAGGCGGCGCATGTCGTCGACCTCGAGGACTTTGAGATCGAGTCCCGTCCCTTTGACGGCCTCCTTCACTCTCTCCACGAAGACGGTTGGCGTGAACGCATTGGCCGGCGCATTGACCCACCCACGGATGCGATTGGTCGCCTCGGCGAGGACCAGGCCATCCTTGACGGCCGCCGCCGCGCTCTTCTCGCCGTTGAGCCCGATGATGCTCAAGGCGTCGATCTCGGTGTCCGCCTGCTCCTGCCGCGTCTTGAAGGAGCCGGCTTCGAAGTTACTGAGTCCGATGCCCTCGGTGGCAGCCCGTGCTAGGTCGGCGGCTCCGGCGGTGGCCGCGACGGCCTTAGGCAGGAGAACGGTAACCCGCCGGTGCCCGCGCTTGCGGAGCACGCGGCCGGCGGCTTGCAGCGCATTGCGAAGCCGAACCAGGTCCAATTCCGCCGGCTTGCCCAAGCCGAGCAAGACGGTCCACTTGCTCGGTGCGTTGCCGAGGTTGTGGAGAGGGACCAGCTCCATGAACCTGCCGCGGAACTCGTGATCCGCGAGCAGCTGCGTGATGGCGCCCTTTAATGTCTTGTCCAGGGCGACGGCCTCCGGCGGCACCTTCGGCTGCCCTTCAAAGATCGGCAGGATGAGCGCGTCCGCCTCTGCCTTTTCGGGGGCAGTGTTCAGCAGCCGAGCCTGCATGTGTCCTCCTCGCCCCCTCGCAAACGTTCCGTATTGTACGTGCCGCCTAGCGCGTGCGTTTCTCAGCCTGTCGTTCCTGGAAGCGCCGCTCCATTTCGACCAGGTCGGAATCGGTGTACCGGTTCCGACCCAACTCATCCTGACGGCTCGCTTTCGCGATGCCGAGCCGGATCCAGGTGGCAATCGTCGCCGGCGAAACGCCGAGCTTCGCCGCCGCCTCGGTGATCGAATAGAGTCGCTCCTCAGCCATCAGTCGGTACCATAACTCGTGCATGGAAGCCCTACGGCCGCCGGTGCGATGCCCGCACTGCAACGGCCAGCCCAACTGGCAGGAAGTCCGGCAGCCCTCTGTCGATGAGGACCCACCGGGCCGCCTCGGCGTGCACCCCCTGATCGGCTGGCGCTGCAATATCCGGCCCTACTTCCTGGCTGTCTCCCAGTGGGAGAGCTGAGCACCGCCCGCAACCGTTAGGCGTCGACGACCAGACCCTGCAGTGGACCGAGCAGGAGTCGCGATCGCCGGGAAATCCCGGGCAACATGCTCAGGCGGTGGGTAGCCCGCTCGCCTCTTTTCCGGCGCTGCGCCTGCTCATGCGCGATCGGTTTCCACAACCGTTCGATGACGGCGACGGGATCGCCGGCGACCTCGTCGACCGGCCGCTGCAGATGCTCCGCCCAGAGGCGGACCCGGGTCTCCCGAGCGAGCCGGGCGTCGCGCGTGACGAGATTCATCTCGGTGTCGTTGAAGAGCGAGTGCTCGTTCAGGTTCGCCGACCCGATCGTCATCCAAGCATCGTCGACGATGCCGACTTTGGCGTGGACGTAGACTGGCCAGTCCTTCTCGCCGCCGATCGTAGAGAGCGTACAAGCCAGCAGCCGGCCCCCCTCACCATCGGCCTGAACCAGCGTACCGAGCTGGCCCCGCGTATCGTCAGCGCCGTTGTCAGGCTTGGCCGGAAGGAGGAGCACCAAGCGGAATTCGGGCGTCGGCGGCCGGGCGAGCTTCTCACGCAGCACCGCAAGGATCTCGGGCGACCAGAGGTACTGGTTCTCGAGATAGACAAGACGTTGCGCGGCTCGCAGGCCGCGCAGGTACGACTCGAGGATCCGAAATTCTCCGCGGGGCAGCTGCTGGTACATGCCGTCCGGGACGGTCCGCACCAGCTGCAGCTCGACCTCGCCGGAGGCTGATGGCGCCGAGGCTGCGGGCAACTTCTCGCCCGTGGTTGCCTCCCAGCGCATGGCGAAGTTCTTGGCCACGTCCTGAACCGCGGGCCCCGCGATCCTCATCGCGACATCGTGCCAGCCGAGAGCACCACGCGCCTGGTGCTGGGGTGTATCCCATCGATCGCCATTGAAGCGCGTCAGGTCGATTCCGCCGACGAAGGCCACCTGATCGTCGACCACGATCGTCTTTTCGTGGTGGCAGTGCATCGGCCGCTCGCGGGCATCCAGCGCGCATTGGGTGCGAGTCCCACTCACAAGTTGTTCGCGGATTGCACGGACGTCACCGCGCCAGGGACGAAGGACGGGAAGGGGCGCACCCGCCCAGATCAACACCCGAACGGGGATCCGGGTTGCAACCTCAGCGAGCAGCTGTCGCAGGATCATCGGCGCGTCGTCCCGGGTCAGGGCGAAATCCGGTGTGACGTGCCAGCCGGTGACATGGACGTGCGAGCGGGCGTTCTCTATCGCGTCCACCATTGCCTGGAATGCCTCCGCCCCGTCGATCAGCACCGTGACGGCGTTCCCCGGCCGCGGCGGTGGCGTGCCCTCGGCCCACCCGCCCGGCGGAGGATCGATGGTGGCGGTCCAGCGCACACGCGCGAGGCGGCGCCGGTGATGCGAGATCGTGAGCCGTTCGACCAGCTGGCCGAGGGCGTTGTCGGCTACGTCACGCGGGCTTTTTGCCGGCATGTCCGGTACAGGCTAGCTGCTACGCTTCGCCGGATGTCGCATCAGCTCATTCAGATCATCAGCGCGGGCGGACTGCTCGCCATCTTCCTCACCATGGCCGCGGAGAGCGCGGGGATCCCGATATCGAGCGAGATCGTCGTCCCCCTGGGAGGCGCCCTGGCGGCGCAGGGCAAGCTCTCCTTCCTGGGGGTCGTGATCGCCGCCAGCGCCGGCAACCTTCTCGGGTCACTCGTCGCCTATCTGCTGGTCAGACGCTTCGGCGAAGCGTTGATCCTCGGGCCGGGCCGCCGGGTCGGCCTCACCGCAGGGCATCTCCGCCTCGCCAACCGGTTCTTCGAGCGCTGGGGATTGCCGGCTGTCTTTGCCGGCCGCCTCCTCCCTGTCATCCGCACCTACATCTCGTTTCCAGCGGGACTCTCGCGCATCACGGTGGTGCCCTTCACCGTGGCGACCATCCTCGGCTCGATCCCGTGGAATCTCGCCCTCGCCTATGCGGGCTTCACGCTCGGCCAGAACTATGAGCGGGTCGCGAGCGTCCTCGGGCCATTCACCATCCCCATTGCGATCCTCGTGCTCCTGGCCATCGTGGTGGCCTATTACTACGGGCGCCGAATCGGGGAGGCCGAAGTCGGTTAGCGGACGGCGGCGAGGATCTCCGTTTCGAGACCGGGATACTTCTGCAATTCGGCGACCCGCTCCTCTTTGAGGCGCTGGACCAGGGCGCGATATTCGTCCGCGCGACCCATTCGCTCGTAGAGCCGCCGCGGCTGCAGCACCTCGATGTCGTCGATGCCGGGAACGGCCTGCGCGACGTCGTAGCCAAAGTCCGCGTCGCGGGTCCACCCGATCGTGCCTTCCGCGATCGCCTTGACGATCGCGCTGGAGTGTTCGATCGTCAGCTTCTTGCTGTTGCGCGACCCCTCCGGTCCGCCGACCCGGCCGGTGTTCATCAGGTAGACCTCGAAGGGGCGTGACCGGTGCAATTCGAGAAAGCGGTTGCCCTGCTGTTCGTGGCGGAGCGGGAAAAAGGGGTTGGTTCCGGGCACGCGCAGCGCCTTGCCCATCTCGTCCTTGCCGCCCGCCGACGTCCCCTGCGTTTCGCCGAGCATGAAGTAGGCGGCGGCGTGCTCGGAGTCCAGCCGCGCCACTCCCGGGATGATGTTGTCGTTGCGGTTGAGAATCAACAGGACATCGGCCGGCCCGATGTTCCGGGCATCCTCGACCCACCCCAGCGCCGACAGTTCGAAGGTGGCTCGGCCGTTCTGGGTGTAGCTCGCGTCGTAGAAGTCAACGGGACCACCGTCTTCTTTCTGAGAGACGTTCTCCAGGTAAGCATCGCGCTTCGTCACGGCGCCGTAGATCGTCGGCTCGTGTTTCGGGTCGAGGCCGAACGTCTTGGCGAAGCAGCCGTTTTCCGTGCCATAGATCTTGCCCTTCGGCATGAGGGCGATGAAGTCGTCCTGGACGGGCTTGGAGTTGTTTTGCCGCGTGAAGGTGGTCGTGGTCTTGCCCGTGCCGCTCAGCCCCACGATCAGGACGACGCGCTGCTGCGAGCCCACCGGGATGACTTTGCAGCCGGCGTGCATGGCGAGCCCGCCCGCGTCGTACACCTTCTTGTTCCACATGCGGAGTCCGCCCTTCTTCGACTCACCGAAATAGTCGGAGTTGAGGACCCGCGTGATGCCGGCCT
>WNFW01002914.1_pt1 | contig 21199 bp, 18 predicted proteins | sample 5400131 | NCBI WGS metagenome assembly WNFW01 (sample SAMN13153362, study PRJNA577476) | soil metagenome | isolation source: 20 cm soil or saprolite under grassland replicate 1 | place: USA:California | collected 2016-06-15 | reverse complement strand
AGGGCGGATCATGCGCTCCGACCACGTGGGGGCTCAGGCTCTGGAATGGTCGCGGCGAGCAGATGATCACGATCCTCTTCCCGAGCCCGCACTTCGACGAGAAGTGGGAGCGCCTCGCGGAGCCCCGCTGGGAGAAGACCGAGCTCTGGCGTGCCCTACGCCGGCGCTACGCCATCGCCTAGAGCCCGACGGCTTGGGCCGGGGGCTCGCGCGTCGCGCCACCGCGCCCCGCGAGGAGCACGTAGATCGAAGGCAGCACGAGCAGTGTCATGACCGTCGATGAGATCAGGCCGCCGATGACCACACGCGCCAGGGGTTGCTGGATCTCGGCTCCAATGTCGTGCGACAGCGCCGCCGGCAGGAAGCCGATGACGGCGACGATCGCCGAGACGACGATCGGACGGAAGCGGAGCTCGCAGCCTCGCACGATCGCGTCACGGATCGGCAGGCCCTCAACGTACGCCTGGCGGATCGACGAGACCAGCACGACGCCGTTGAGTACGCTCACGCCGAAGACCGCGATGTAGCCCACGGCGGCGGAGATGTTGAAGTTGGCCCCCCACAGGTACAGCGCGACGGTCCCGCCGATCAGTGCGAAGGGCAGATTCAGCATGATGAGCAACGCGTCTCCCACCGACTCGAACGCCGCGAACAGCAGGACGAAAATGATGAAGATGACGAGCGGGACGATGACGTACAGGCGGGCGAGCGCCCGCTGCTGGTCCTCGAAGCGGCCACTCCACACCATGCGGTACCCCTCCGGGAGCTTCACGGCCGCCCCGACCTTCGGCATCGCCTCGGCCACGAGACCGCCCATGTCACGGGCTCGCACACTCCACTTGACGGCCAGGCGTCGGATGTTTCCCTCGCGCAGAATCTCCGAGATCCCGTCCGTGAGGCCGAACTCGGCCAGCTGGGTGAGCGGAATGCGCTCGCCGCTCGGCGCGCTGACGGTGACGTTCCGGAGGCCCGCGATCGGATCTCCGTCCTGCAGCCGGAGCCGTACCGCGAGATTGAAACGGCGTTCTTTCTCGAAGATCTCGGTGACGACGCGCCCCTTCGACGCGGCTTCGATCACGTCCTGAACGTCCTGAACGCTGATCCCGTAACGAGAGACCGCGGTCCGGTCGACCACGATCTGGAGCTCCGGTTGGCCGATGAGATGATCATGATCGAGATCCGCGACCCCGCGGATTCCGCTGAGGGCGACGACGATCTGCTTTGCCAGACGATCCATCACGAAGATGTCCGGACCGTACAGCTTGATCGCCAGCTCCCCCTTCACGCCAGCGAGGGCCTCGTCGACGTTGTCCTTGATCGGTTGCGAGAAGTTCGCGGTGATGCCCGGAATGGACGCGAGCGAGTTCGCCATCGCCGTCACGAGCTTCGCCTTGTCCCTCGCCTGCCACTCGTCGCGTGGCTTGAGCCCGACGTAGAACTCGAGATTGTCCAGCCCTTCCGGATCGGTCCCGTCGTCGGGCGCGCCCAGCTGCGACACCGCGACCCGAACCTCGGGGAACCCGAGCAATCGCTCGCGGATCTCGCGGACATGCGGCCGCACCGCCTCAAGCGAAATACCGATTGGAAACTGGACTCGGACCCACAGGTCGCCCTCGTCGAGCTCCGGCAGGAACTCCTTGCCGAGCCGGGTGAAGAGGAACAGTGCGAGGACGACGCCGGCCGTGGCACCCAACACCGGGATCAACGGGCGGCGCAGACACCACCGGAGCGCCGGCTGGTAGGGGCGTCGCAGCCAGCGGAGCAGCGGGCTCTCGCGCTGTGATGGCGGGCGCCGGAAGAGAAGGCTCGTCAACACCGGGATCACCGTGAGCGTCAACACGAGGGCGCCGATCACGGCGAGCGAAATCGTCACGGCCATCGGTCGGAAGAGCTTCCCTTCGATCCGCTGGAAGGTCAGGATCGGGACGTAGACGGTCATGATGATCAGCACTGCAAACGTGAGCGGGCGAGCGACGTCCGTCGCCGCGCGCTGGACCTCCCGGAGGACGCCGCTTCTCTGCGGCTTGTGCTCGCTGAGGTGGCGGACGATGTTCTCGGTCATGATGACAGCGCCGTCCACGATGATGCCGAAATCGATCGCGCCCAGCGAGAGCAGGTTGGCGGGAATCCCACGAAGGTCCATGAAAATGAACGCGAAGAGGAGTGACAGCGGGATGGTGAGGGCTACGATCAACGCGGCGCGGATGTTGTAGAGGAACAGCGACAGCAGGACAACCACCAGAAGCGCGCCTTCGATCAGATTCCGGAGCACCGTCGTGACGGTGGTGTTCACCAGCCGATCGCGGCTGTAGTAGGGACGCAGCTCGACCCCGGACGGCAGCAGCTTCTGGATCTCCTTCGCCTTCGCCTTGACAGCCTCCGTGACGATCCCGGGGTTCTCGCCCTTCCGCATGAGCACGATGCCCTGCACGAGATCGTCCTCGTGGTCGCGTCCGAGCACACCGAGCCGGATTGCGTGGCCGATGCCGACCGTCCCGATGTCCCGGATCCGCACCGGGGTGCCCTTCTGGGCGGCGACGACGATGTTCTCCATGTCACGCGTGGACTGGATGAGGCCGATGCCGCGCACCGGGACACGGTACTCGCCACGCTCGACGAAGCCGCTGCCGGCGTTCGAGTTGTTGTTCGAGACGGCGTCGAACACTTGCTTCAGCGTCAGGTTATAGGCGCGGAGCCTGACGGGGTCGATATCGATCTGATACTGCTTGGTGCCACCGCCCCAGGACACGACGTCCGCGATCCCGGGCACTTTCTTGAACTCGCGCTCGAGGACCCAATCCTGGAGGGCCTTGAGCTCGATGAGCGACAGCGTCCTCGACTCGAGCGTGTAGCGGTAGATCTCGCCGATCACGCTCGACAGGGGACCGAGGGCCGGCTTGGCGTCGGACGGGAGCGACGCCTGCGCGATCCGCTCTTGCGCCTGCTGCCGCGCCCAGTAGTCGTCGGTGCCGTCGGCGAAGAGGACGCGGATGTTCGAGAGGCCGAACAACGTGTCGGAGCGCAGGAACGTCACGTTCGCGATGCCGTTCAGCTCGTTCTCGAGCGGGACCGTGATCAGGCGCTCGACTTCCTCGGCGGCGTGCCCCGGCCAGAGGGTGATGACCTCCACCTTCACGTCGCCGACGTCGGGGTACGCCTCGATCGGCAGGCGGTGGTACGACACGATGCCGCCGGTCGTGAGGAGGAGCGCCAGCGCCAGCGTGATGAAGCGCTGATGGAGCGCGAACGCGATGAGTCGGTTGATCATTTCGGTGGTTTCTTGAGCAGGATGCTCCCCGAGCTCGCGATCTCGTCGGCGGGCGTGAGACCGTCGAGGACCGCGGCCCAGCCGTCCAGCTCGGGGCCCAGCTTGACCGGACGCCGCTCGTAGGCGTCCTTGCCCGTCGCGACGAGGACGAACACCTGCCCGCCCTCGCGGTGGACCGCGCTCTGCGGGATCGCGAGCTCACGCGTGGACCCCGTCCCGATGGCGACCTTCACGAACATCTCCGCCTTGAGCGCGCGGCCGCGGTTCGGTACGACCGCACGCACCTTCACCGTGCGCGTCTCCCTGTCCACGACATCGCTGATGTAGATGACGCGGCCCTCGTAGCGGTCGCCGGGGCAACACGGGAGCGTGACGGTCACGGGCTGGCCCAAGCGCACGCGCGGAACGTCCGGCTCGTAGACGTCCGCGAGGACCCACATCGTCGAGAGGTCGGCGATGACGAACAGGTTGACGGGCGTGTCCGACTGGCCGTAGGCGACGACCTGGCCGACGTTGACGTTCCGCTCGACGATCACCCCGCTGCGCGGCGCGATTATCGTGATGCGCGTCGACGCGTCGGCGCGGCGCTCGATCTCGGGGAGATGCTCCGCCGTGACGCCGAGTGTCTTGAGCCGGGCCGCGGCCCGTTCGCGCTCGGTGACGGCCTTCCGGTAGTCGTTCTCGGCCTCGCGTAGCTCCTTCTGCGCGACGGCCTTCGCCTCGAAGAGCTCGCGCGCGAGCGCCACGGCCTTCTCGGAGCGCTCAGTGTCTGACACGGCCTTCGCGTAGTCCGACTTCGCGCTGCCGAGGTCGGGGCTGTCGAGGACGAAGAGCGGCTGGCCGGGCTCGACAGGGTCGCCGGGCCGGGCGAGCACCTCGATGACGCGGCCCGTCGCCGGGGCCTGGACGCGCACGAGCTGTTCCTCGTTGAACTGCGCCTTGCCGCTCGTCTCGATGGCGGCGACGCGTGTGCGGTACGTGGGCCGCACGGTCTGGACGACCGGCGGCGGCTCGGGCCCGGCCTTCGGCGCATCCTTCTGCTCGGAGGCCGCATCGCCGCATCCCGTCGCGAGCGCCGTCACGAGGAGGACGAGCGAGGGCGTGCGGAGGCGTATGATCAGTTCTCGAGCGGGCCGCCCACGGCGGCCTCGAGCTGGTAGCGAGCCGTCGCGTAGTTGCCGAGCGCCCTCAGGTACTCGAGCGACGTCTCGCGATAGGTGCGCTGGGCGTCGAGGAAGTCGATGAGGCTCGCGCCCCCGCGACGGTAGGCGAACTCGACCGTGTCGCGTGCCTTCTGGGCCTTCGGGAGATAGATGTCACGCAAGGCGACGACCTTCTCCCGCTCGGTCAGGAGCGTGCTGAAGGCTGTGTCCACCTCGGAGAGCGCCTCGTTGGCGACGGCCTCACGCACGGCGTCCACGCGGCTCGTCTCGGCGCGCGTGCGCGCGATCTCGCCCTGGTTCCGGTCGAAGATCCGGAGCGGCATCGTGATCCCGAAGCCGACCGTCTGCTCGTTCGAGTCGGTCCGCTTGTACTCGAGCTGGGGCGTGACGTCCCACCAGGCGTTGGCACGGGCCAGGTTTGCATCGGCGCGCGCCTTCTCGCGCGCCGCCTCCGCGGCTCGGATATCCGGCCGATTCGCGAGCGTGAGACGATAGAGGTCGCTCCGGGTGTAGGCGAAGTCGCGAAAGGGAAGCTCGCCCACGATCTCGAAGTCGTCGACCACCCGATCTGGGCCGACGACGGTACGGAGCGCGACCCTTGCCGCGGTCAGCGCTTGGCGGGCATCGGTCGCGTCGCGCTGGAACGCGTACTGCTGCACCTGGATGCGGAGCAGCTCGAGCTCGGAGATGTCGCCCTTCTCGGCGCGGAGCCGCTGGAGTCGCTCGAGATCGGCGAGCATCGTGAAGTTCTGCTCGGCGAGCTGGAGCGCCGCCAGCGCCGTGAGCGCCTCGGTGAACGACTTCTCGACCCGGAAAACGACTTGGCGCCGCACATCGGCCAGCTCGAATTCGCTCACGCGCGAGCCGGCGCGGGCGCTCTCGATCCGCCGGCGGCGCTTGCCACCCGTCTCGATCGTCTGCCCGACGGTTACCGTGTGCTCGATGAACGACGTGCCGCCGTACTTCTCGCTCGTGTAGGCGGCCGTGGGATTGGGGATCAGCCCGGCGGTGATCTCGTTGGCTCGCGTCGCCTCGAACTCGTAGCTCTTCGCGCGGAGCGTCGGGTTGGTGCCGAGCGCCAGGCCGACCGCTTCGTCCAGTGTGAGGCGGGTGAGCCGCTCCTGGGCGCGCGTGGATCCGACGCCGAGCGCGAGCGTGACGCAACATACGACCGACACGAGAACCCTGACCATAGGCCTCCTCCGAGAGCGTAGGACGACCGAACGGGAGCGGGCGCTACGCGGAGAGGGGCGAGTCGGGGAGGGAGGAGCGGGCGAGCATGATGCGGCAGCCGAGCGCGACCGGCGAGGCCGGCACCGGCGGAGCGGCAGGCGCTGTGTTCGGCGCAACGATCGGGCAGTCGATGCCGCCGGCGGCCGGCGGGTAGAGGTCGACCGCCGGCAGCGTCAGTGCCATCAGGTGCGTGCGCTTGATGTCGTGGCTTGGCTCGACCGCGTTGATCGGCTGCATGGTCCGGCCGGGCGCGATCGGGAAGTCGGAGCCGTCGATGTCGAGGACCTCGAAGAGGAGGAACGAGAAGACGAACGCCATGCACGCCAGATACACGGCGAGCGTGAGGGTGGAGCAGCGCGCGAGCCGAGACCGTCGCAGCATCGGCCCGATTATCCCACACCCCACCGCGGGTCGGCCATGATCGTCAAAGATCATGCGGAGTCGCGGCGTTCGGCAGCAGCGGCTAGAAGGCGTACTGGAGCCCGGCGAGCACGTTGAGCGGCAGCGCCGGTGTCAAGAACCGTTGCACGGGACCGCCGGGTTCGCGCCCGTTGACCGCGAAGGTGCCGAACGTCTCGTAGCGCTCGTCGAGCACGTTGTTCACGCGCACAAAAGCCTCGAAGTTGCGCGCCGTCACCGACGCTCCGACGTTCGCCACCCAGTAGGCCGGCAAGGGCCGGTGGACGTTCGCTTCGTCACCACGCAGGAACTGCTCGCCCACCCACCCCGCGCCGGCCGAGAGCGCGAGCCACGCCCAGGGCCGGTACACGACGCCGGCGTTGATCCGGTGCTGCGGCACGAGGGCGAGCGAGTCGCCGGGACGGACGGTCTGAGTTCCCGGCGGTAGCGGCGTGGACAGCTCCACGCGGTCCTGGAAGGTCGCGCGCGTGAAGGTGTAGTTGAGGAAACCGTCGACGATGGCGCCGCGCCCGCGGAGACCGAGCTCGACGCCCTCGCGGCGCGTCGCCCCGATGTTCTGAAAGAACACGCCGGTCGTCCCCGTCGGCGCCACCGAGAAGATGTCGTCGCGCACGTCGGTCCGGAATCCGGAAAGGTCCACCTCGAGCCACGTGAGCGGGCGCGCCTGCCCGCCGAGCTCCCAGCTCCGCGCGGCGACCGCGTGGAGCGGAGGGTCGGGCGCCACGCCGACCTGGAGCCCCGGGCACACCGCGCCCGGGCCCGCACACGTCAGCTCGAGGAACGCCGGCGCGCGGAATCCCTCCGAGTAGCTCGCGAACACGCGCACGCGCGGGCTCAGGTTGAAGTTCACGCCGGCGCGCGGATTGAACCGGTCGAACGCGTGGACGCCACCGCTCGGCCCGCCGAGCCGGTCGTCGATGTCGTGACGCAGGAAGTCCCAGCGGCCGGCGACGGTGAGGATGAGGCTCGAGCCAGGGAGGAAGAGGTCGCGCAAGACCGTGAGCGAGTCCTGTGCCCAGAGGCCGACCGCGTCCTGGACGTCGGTCAGATTGGCCTGGGTTTCGCGCGCGCCCGCGGATTCCTCGAGCGTCTGGCTTCGAACGTCGTGTCGCGCATACTCGGCGCCGAAAACGAGAACATTGTGCCGCCCGGTGAGCGTGCCGTCATGAGTCGCCTGCACCGTGCCTCCGGTCGAGCGCGTCCGGTTCAGCAGGCGGCTGTTGGGCGCGATCAGGCTCACGTTGAACTGCTCCGCGTCGAGCGCCCGGACGAATCCGTTCACCGTCACGGTCAGGCGCTCGGTGATCTGCTGCTCGCCGTTGAAGATGGCCTGGTGGAGCTCGGGCTCGAAGAAGTCGCCGGCGGTGAAGTTGCGCCGCGGATGCTCGCGCGCGTCGCGCTCGGGCAGCGAGCCCGCCTGCTTGATCCGGTTCTGACTGTACTGATACGAGAGCGTGGCGTCGGTTCCGCCCGTGGCCAGGCCGAGCTTGCCAAAGACGCGTGAGACGCGCGAGTCGGCGAAGTCCCGATAGCCGTCCTCGAGCGACTCGGTGAGCGAGAGCGCATAGTCGAGGGGTCGCGCCGCGCCGCCCAAGCGGAGACGGTAGTCGCGGTGGCCGAAGCTCCCGACGGCGACCTCGGGGACGATCTCGCGGACCTCCTTGCCCCGGCGCGTGACCATGTTGACCGCGCCGCCCAGCGTGTTCCGCCCGAAGAGGACCGAGGGGCCGCGGATGACGTCGACGCGCTCGATGTCCTCGAGCGGGATCAGGTCGAAGTTCACCTCCTCGACGGTCGGCTCGTTGAGGCGGACGCCGTCGAGGAACACGCTGAGCCCCTGCGGCAGGCCCGTCACCGGCGAGGCCGTGAATCCGCGGACCGCGAGGTTCGGCTGGAGCCGGTTGCCCTGCTCGCTCTGAAGCGTGACGCCGGGGAGACGCTCGAGCGCGTCGGGCAGCACCGACGGCCGGTCGCGCGTGAGCTCCGGACCGGTGAGCGTGTCGACGCGGCTCGGCGTCGACGAGGGCGGGAGCGTCTCCGGCTCGGGCCGGGGGGTGACGCGGATCTCCGGTAGGCGGACATTCGGGTCGTACTGTTGCGCCGAGGCGGCGGTGGCCAGACCGACCCCGAGCACGAGCGCGCCGAGGACGCGGGCGAGCATGCGAGTCGTTATGCTAACCAGGGATTCCCGCTACGGCAACGGAAAGCGGCGGGCGAATTGTGAGTCGGGCCTCGTGGGTGTAACGTGGCGGCGATGACCGCCGCCGCGCCGTGCCTGATGGTCCAGGGGACCGGCTCCGGCGTGGGCAAGAGCCTCCTCACCGCCGCTCTCTGCCGGCTCTTCGCGCGGGCGGGCTACCGCGTGGCGCCCTTCAAAGCGCAGAACATGGCGCTCAATGCGGCCGTGGCCGACGGCGGGGAGATCGGGCGCGCCCAGGCGGCGCAGGCCGAAGCCGCCGGCGTCGAGGCGACGGTGGACATGAACCCGATCCTCCTCAAGCCCGAATCGGACCATCGCTCCCAGGTCGTCGTGCGTGGCCGCCCCCGCGGGAGCGCCGACTGGCGAGCCTATCGCGAGATGCAGGGGGCGCTCCTCCCGATCGTGGCGGAGAGCCTCGAGCGGCTGCGACGGACCTTCGAGCTCGTGCTGATCGAGGGCGCGGGGAGCCCGGCGGAGATCAACCTGCGCGAGCACGACATCGCCAACATGCGCATCGCACGGCTAGGCGACGCGCGCGTGCTGCTCGTCGGCGACATGGACCGGGGCGGGGTCTTCGCGGCGCTGGTGGGAACGCTCGCGCTGCTGGACCCCGCCGACCGCGCGCGGGTGGGCGGGTTGATCGTGAACAAGCTCCGGGGCGATGGCGCGATCCTCACGCCGGGGCTCGGCGAGCTGGCCGCGCGCACCGGCGTACCCGTGCTGGGCGTCGTACCGTGGATCGACGCGCAGCTCCCGCCGGCGGAGGACTCGCTCGATCTCGACGCGTTCGTGGGCGCCCGCGACGGTGACACGGACGCGATCGACGTCGCCGTCGTGCGGCTGCCGCGGATCGCGAACTTCGACGACTTCGAGCCGCTCGCCGCCGAGCCCGGCGTGCGCGTACGCTTCGCCGCGACGCCGGCCGCCCTCCGCGCGGCGGACCTCGTGGTGCTGCCGGGCAGCAAGAGCACGATGGCGGATCTCGCCTGGCTCCACGAGACCGGGCTCGCCGCGGCCATCGCTGCGGCGGCTTCCGCCGGCCGGACCGTCCTCGGCATCTGCGGGGGCTTTCAGATGCTCGGCGAGGCGGTGCGCGATCCCGAGCGCGTCGAGTCGGAGCGGGAGTCCGCGGCCGGGCTCGGCCTCCTGCCGGTCGACACGATCTTCTCGCATGAGAAGACGACCGTGCGCGTGACGGCGCGCGTCGCCGCGTCGGGCCCGTTTGCCGACGCCACGGGGAGCGAGCTCGCGGCGTACGAGATCCACGCCGGGCGGTCTCAGACCACGCGGCAGGCGCTCCATCCGTTTACCATCGTCGAGCGCGGCGGCGCCTGCGTACGCGACCCCGAGGGCGCGCTGAGCGCGCGTGGCAACGTCGTGGGCACCTATCTCCACGGGCTCTTCGCCAGCGGGCCGCTCAGGCGCTCGCTGCTCTGCTTCCTCGCCCGGCTCCGGGGCAGACCCGCGGACCCCCGATGGGGCGCGCCCGGCGCCGACGGCTACGAGCGCCTCGCCGACATCGTCGGAGGCGCGCTCGACATGGAGGCGATCGCCAAGCTCGCCGGGCTCTCGTTTCCGAGAGCCTGATCCATTCCGCACGTCGGGGCGCTGCTGGCCGCCGTCGGGCTCGATCTCGCGTTCGGCGAGCCGCCGGACCGCGTCCATCCCGTGGTGTGGATCGGCCGCGCCCTCGGCGCGGGACGGCGCCGGTTCTGCCGCGGGTCGCGCCGGGCCCTTCTCCTGCGCGGCGCCGGGGTGACGGTCGTGGTCGCCGCGCTGTCGGCCCTCGGCGGCGCACTGCTTCACGCGCTGGGCGCGCGCCTCGGGTGGGTGGGCTTCGCGCTGGAAGCGGTGGCCCTCGCGAGTCTCCTGTCGGTCCGTGCGCTCGTCGCCGCCGCGTGGCGCGTCGCCGCCCACCTTCGTCGTGGCGATCTCGCCGCGGCCCGCGCGTCGGTCGGGCGCGACCTGGTGAGCCGCCGGACGGACGAGCTCGATGCGGGACACGTCGCGTCGGCCGCCGCCGAGTCGGTCGCCGAGAACCTCACCGACGCGTTCGTCGCGGCGGCGTGCTTCTACCTCGTCTTCGGTCTGCCGGGAGCGGCCGTCTATCGCGTCGTCAACACCGCCGACGCGATGTTCGGCTACCGCGAGGGACCGCTCGAGCACTTCGGCAAGGTCGCCGCGCGCCTCGACGACGCGCTGAATTTCCTGCCGGCCCGTCTCGCCGGCTGGGCGATCGTGCTGGCGGCTGGACTCGCCGGCGAGAGCGCGCGCGGCGCGCTCTCCGTGATGCGCCGCGATCGGCGCCTCACGGCGAGCCCGAACGCCGGGTGGACGATGGCGGCGATGGCGGGCGCGCTCGGCGTCACGCTCGAGAAGCCCGGCGCCTACCGGCTCGGCGCTGGGCCGCTTCCCGACGCCGCGGCGATCGGCCGGGCCACCAGGGTCTTCGCCCTCGCCGTCGCGGTGAGCTCGGCGGCGCTCGTCGCCGGAGTGTGGCTCCTCGAGAGACTCGTGGCGTGACCGCCGCGGCCGAGACACGGCCGAGGTCGCGATTTCGCGATGCGGGGCGACTTTTTCCTCGTCGGCCCGCAGACGGGGTGGGTATGATGACATCGAACGCCGCCAGACAGCGCGGCATTTTTTGTCGCCGGGAGGCGCCGGAGACGGGCGAATGCCGATCACGGAGCGACTGACCGAAGGGGTGAGAGCGGCGCTGGCGCGCGCCGGCCTGCCCGAGCCCGAGGCGTGCCTGTGGGAGGTCCCGCGCCAGGCGGAGCACGGCGACTACGCCACCAACGTGGCGCTGACCCTCGCGCGCGCGGCGCGGCGGACGCCGCGGCAGGTCGCCGAGCTGATCGTGAAGCACTTTCCGTCGCTCCTCGAGGTCGAGCGGCTCGAGGTCGCCGGGCCCGGCTTCCTGAACGTGTTCCTGTCGCCCGCGTGGTGTACGCGGGCGCTCGGCGAGATCCTCGCGGCGGGCGACGCCTACGGCCGCGGCGAGAGCGAGCGCGGCCGCCGCGTCCGGCTCGAGTTCGTCTCCGCGAACCCGACCGGCCCGCTCGTGATCGTCAGCGCCCGCGCGGCCGCGGTCGGCGACTCGCTCGCGCGCCTACTGCGCGCGCAAGGCGCGCAGGTCACCACCGAGTTCTACGTCAACGACGCGGGCACCCAGTTCGAGGCTCTGGCGCGCTCGCTCGAGGCGCGCGTCTTGCAGGAGCTGGGTCAGCCGGCGAGCGTGCCCGACAACGGCTATCCCGGCGAGTATCTGGTGGACCTCGCGCGCGAGTATCTCGCCGAGCAACGCGGGGTGAGCGCGCGAGAGCGGGAGGGCGGATCCTCGAGCAGCAGCGGCGCGTCCTGCGTGACTACGGGGTCGAGTTCGACGTGTGGACGTCGGAGCAGCGCGATGTGCGTGACCTCCACCTGCCCGAGAAGGTCCTGGAGGAGCTTGCGGCGCGCAAGCTCACGTACGAGCACGAGGGCGCGCTCTGGTTCCGGTCGTCCGCGCTCGGTGAGGAGGTAGGCGACGACAAGGATCGCGTGCTGCGCCGCTCGAACGGCGAGGTGACGTATTTCGCGGTGGACGTCGCGTACCACCACTACGTGAAGTTCCGCTCCGCCGACCGCGTGATCAATCTGTTCGGGCCCGACCACCACGGCTATGTGCCTCGCATGAAGGCGGCGATGCAGGCGCTCGGGCATCCGCCCGACGCGTTCGAGGTGCTGATCGTTCAGCTCGTGACCCTCCTGCGTGACGGCCAGCCCGTGCGCATGTCCAAGCGTCGCGGCGAGTTCGTGCTGATGGAGGAGCTGCTCGAGGAGGTCGGCCGCGACGCCGCGCGCTTCACCTTCCTCACGCGGCGACACGACAGCCCCTTGGAGTTCGACCTGGCGGTGGCCACGCGCCAGTCGGCGGAGAATCCCGTCTACTACGTCCAGTACGCGCACGCCCGCATCGCGTCCATCTACAAGCAGGCCGCCGAGCAGGGGATCGGGGTCCCGCCCCTCGGTGAGGTCGACCTCTCGCCGCTCCGCGAGGGCGAGGAGATCGCGATCATCAAGCGGCTCGTGCAGTACCCGGAGATCGTGCGGGGGGCGGCGCGCGCGCTCGAGCCGCACCGGGTCGCGTACTGGCTCCGGGAGCTCGCGGGGGTCTTTCATCCGTACTACAAGAATCATCGGGTGATCCTGGACGATCGGCGGTTGATGTTCGCTCGGCTCGCGCTGTGTGCCGGCGTCGGCCGCGTCGTCCGGAATGGCCTCGCGCTGCTCGGTGTGAGCGCCCCGGAGAGCATGTGATGGGGGCGCGAGCAGTGGCGCGTCGAGCGGGAAGCGCGCCTGGGTGGGTCCGGTGAGCCGCGGGAGGTCTGGCGTGAGGCACGCCTGGGTGATGGCGTGGAAGGTCGGGCGCGGCGGCGGCGCCGGCGCGACGACGTTCCTCCTGGTGCTCGGCTGCGTGTCGGTCCTCGTCACCACGTTCATGCTCGGGGTCGTGGCGGGCCGGTCCTGGCCGCGCTTCCCCTTCGCGCTCAGCGGGAGCGCGGCGCCCGCGGCGGCGTCCAAGGACAAGGCCGACCGGAGCGCGCGGGCGCCCGAGCCGACGCCGACGCTCACGTTCTATCGGGAGCTGACGGCCCCGCTCACGTCGCCGCCGCCCGCCAAGCCGCCCCGGCCCGCGCGCGTCGAGAAGACCGAAGAGGCGAAGCCTGAGCCCGCGCCTCCGCTCGTCCCGGCCCCAGCCCTGGCTTCCCCGGCGGAGCCGCCGACCACGCCCGTACCGCCGCCGCCCGCCGAGACGGACGGCCGGTTCACCGTGCAGGTGGGCGCCTACAAGGCGCGGGAGCCCGCCGAGGCGCTCCGCGCGCGGCTCGCCGCGACGGGCCACGACGCGTACATCGCGGACGGTCAGGGGCGGAGCGGCACGCGCTACCGCGTGCGCGTGGGCGCGTTCGCGACGCGGGAGGCCGCGCAAGAGTTCGCGGCCCGGATCGCCGCCGAGCGGTCGGTCTCGACATTCGTCACCACGCGCTGACCATGAGCGGGCTCCGACCGGGCCGGATCCTGGTCAGCGAGGCGGAGCTCCAGACGCGGGTCCACGAGCTGGGGCGGGCGATCGCGCGCGACTGCGCGGCGGAGGCCCCGATCCTGGTCGGCGTGCTTCAGGGCGCGTTCCTCTTCATGGCCGATCTGATCCGCGCGATCCCCATCGACCTCACGACGGACTTCATCGGTCTGTCGAGCTACGGGAGCGGCCGACAGCAGTCGTCCGGACAGGTGCGACTCGTCTCCGATCTCTCGATGCCGATCGAGGGGCGGCAGGTGCTCATCGTCGAGGATATCGTCGACACGGGCCTGACGCTCGCGTACCTCAAGCGCAACCTCGAGTCCCGCCGTCCCGAGCGCGTCCGCGTGTGCGTCCTGGTCGACAAGATCGAGCGCCGACAGGTCGAGCTCGATCTCGACTACGTGGGCTTCACGATCCCCAACGTCTTCGTCGTCGGTTACGGGCTCGACTACGGCGGGCTGTACCGAAATCTCCCGTACATCGCCGAGCTCGAAGGCGCCTCGGTGCCGCGTCGCGTCATCGGCCCCTGATGCTATAATGGCCGTGGATGAATCAGGTGTACAAGAACCTCGCGCTCTGGATGGTGATCGGGCTCATCGTCATCCTCCTGTTCACCGTCTTCCAGGGCGCGCAGCAGGGCGGGCAGGAGCAGCCCAACTTCTCCGAGTTCCTCAGGGCGGTGGACCAGGGCCGCGTGGAGTCGGTCGTAATCCGCGGCAACCACGTCACGTACTCGCTCAAGGATTCGGCGCAGATGCTCCGGACCTACATCGTCGAGTACCCCGACCTCATCAAGACGCTGAAGGACCGGGGTGTGCGGATCGCCGTGAAACCGCCCGACGCGAACCCGTGGTACGCGATCTTCCTCCAGTGGGTGCCGATGCTCCTCTTCATCGGCGTCTGGATCTTCTTCATGCGCCAGATGCAGGGCGGTGGCGCGAAGGCGCTGTCGTTCGGCAAGGCCCGCGCGCGACTCATCTCGGAGAAGCAGAACAAGGTCACCTTCCAGGACGTCGCGGGCGTCGACGAGGCCAAGGAGGAGCTGCGGGAGATCATCGACTTCCTCAAGGACCCGCAGAAGTTTCAGAAGCTCGGCGGCAAGATCCCGAAGGGCGTTCTTCTCGTTGGTCCGCCCGGAACCGGCAAGACGCTGCTCGCCAAGGCGATCGCCGGCGAGGCGAACGTGCCGTTCTTCTCCATCTCGGGCTCGGACTTTGTCGAGATGTTCGTGGGCGTCGGCGCCTCGCGCGTGCGCGACCTGTTCGAGCAGGGCAAGAAGCACGCGCCCTGCATCATCTTCATGGACGAGATCGACGCGGTCGGCCGCCATCGGGGCGCCGGCCTCGGCGGCGGCCACGACGAGCGTGAGCAGACCCTGAACCAGCTCCTCGTCGAGATGGACGGCTTCGAGACGAACGAGGGCGTCATCTTGATCGCCGCGACCAACCGCCCCGACGTGCTCGACCCGGCGCTGCTCCGGCCCGGCCGCTTCGACCGACAGGTGGTCGTGCCGCGCCCGGACGTGAAGGGGCGGGAGGAGATCCTGCGCGTCCACGCGCGGCGCATCCCGCTCGCGCCGAACGTCGAGCTCAAGGTCCTCGCGCGCGGGACGCCCGGCTTCTCGGGGGCCGACCTCGCCAATCTCGTCAACGAGTCGGCGCTCCTGGCGGCACGCCAGAACAAGAAGCTCGTCGAGATGCCGGACTTCGAGAGCGCTAAAGACAAGGTCCTGATGGGCGTCGAGCGGCGCTCGATGATCATCTCCGACACCGAGAAACGGACGATCGCCTACCACGAGGCCGGCCACACGCTCGTCGCCGACTTCCTGCCGGGCACCGATCCGGTGCACAAGGTGACGATCATCCCGCGCGGGCGCGCACTCGGGCTCACGCAGCAGCTGCCGCTCGACGACAAGTACAACTACTCCAAGGAGTACCTGGTCAACCGCATCACGATTCTCCTGGGCGGGCGCGCCGCGGAGGAGATCGTGCTCCACCAGCAGACCACCGGCGCCGGCGACGACCTCGAGAAAGCGACCGAGATGGCGCGCAAGATGGTCTGCGAGTGGGGCATGTCCGAGAAGCTCGGCCCGCTCACCTTCGGCAAGAACGAGGAGCACATCTTCCTCGGTCGCGAAGTGGCCCGGGCCAAGGACTACAGCGAAGAGACGGCGCTGATGATCGACGCCGAGATCAAGCGCATCGTCATGGACGCCGCCGCCCGCGCCCGACAGATCCTCGACGAGAACATCGAGAAGCTCCACGCGCTCGCCCGCGCGCTCCTCGAGCGCGAGTCGCTCGACGGCGAGGAGATCGCGCGGATCCTCCGCACTCGGCCCTTCCAGGAAGCGGCTGCCCCGGCGTAGCGGCGGACGGCCCGATTTGTCCCCGGGTCGAGCCGCACTCGGAGACGTCACCGTCGGCGACGACCTGCGCGTCGCGGTCGCTGGCGTCGTGAACCTGAGCCCCGAATCGTTTCACCCAGACTCCGTGCACACCCGAGGCGAGGACCTCCTCAGCGTGGCGCTCGGGATGGTGGAGGCGGGCGCGGCGCTGATCGACGTCGGCGCCCGCTCGACGGCGCCCTATCTCGACACCGCGATCAGCGAGGCGGAAGAGCGCGATCGCCTCGCCCGGGCGGTCGAGCTCCTGGCCCGCAAGATCCCCGTGCCGATCTCGGCCGACACCGCGCGCCCCGAGCCGGCCCGCGCCGCGCTCGAAGCCGGTGCGCGCGTGATCAACGACGTCTCAGGCCTCCGCGATCCCGCCGTCGCGGCGCTCGTCGTCAAGCACAGCGCCAGCGTCATCGTGATGGCCTCGCCGGATCTCAGGGGGTCCGGGGAGGGGGCGGTCAGACCCGTTCCCGGCGCGTCGCACACGGACGCCACGGCGCCGGCCGGCGTCGGGTCTGGAGGGCCCTCCTCGACCACGCTCGATCGTCGAAGGGGGCCTCTGACCGACGGGCTCCGCCCTCTGGGGCCCCCTCCGAGCCACCCCCAGGATCCGATTGCGCCGGCAAAGCCGGCGCGGGAACCTCGTCACGATCCCGTCGCGACCGTCACGACTCTGCTGGCCGCCGCGCTCGAGCGGGCCCGCGCCGCCGGAATCCCGGAGGAGCGGATCGTCGTTGATCCTGGGATCGGGTTCTTCCGCGACGAGGGGATCCCGTGGCACGCGTGGGACTGCGCCGTGCTGGCGGAGCTCGCGGCGCTGCGGCGGTTGGGGCGGCCGATCTGCGTCGGCGTGTCGCGTAAGTCGTTCCTCGGCGCCCTCACGGGTCGCACGCGCCCCGACGAGCGGCTCGCCGGATCGCTCGCGGCGACGGTGGTCGCCGTCTGGAACGGTACCTCGCTGATCCGCACCCACGATGTGGCGGAGACGCTCGACGCCATCCGTGTCGCCGAGCGGTTCCGGCGGGCGGCGGTGCGGTGAGCGACGCCCTCGCCGCCTTCCGCTGGCGCGACGCGCTCGACATCCTGCTCGTCGCGATCGTGATCTACCGGGTCTTCGTCATGTTCCGCGGGACACGCGCCGTGCAGATGATGATCGGGATCAGCGCGCTGGCCACCGCGTCGCTCTTGGCGCGGCAGCTCGAGCTCTACTCGACCGAATGGCTGCTCGACAACCTCTGGTCGTTCTGGGTCATCGCCCTCGTCGTGCTCTTCCAGCCCGAGCTCCGGCGGGCCCTCGCGAGCCTCGGGCAGGGGCGGGTCGGCCAGGCCCTGCTCCGCGCCGCGGGCGAAGAGGGCGCGCAGGTGCTGGACGAGATCGGGAGCGCGGTGGAGTCGCTGTCGGCGCGGCGCATCGGCGCGCTGCTCGTGGTCGAGCGGGCGACCGGGCTCCGCCAGTACGCCGAGCTCGGCGTGCCGCTGGACGCCCGTGTGTCGGCGGACCTCCTGGTGAGCGTCTTTCTACCCTATTCGCCGCTCCACGACGGCGCCGTGTTCATCCAGGGGACGCGCATCGCCGCGGCGGGCTGTTTCCTCCCGCTCTCGCGTAACCTCCAGGTGGGCCGGGCGCTCGGCACGCGGCATCGGGCCGCGCTCGGGATCACCGAGGAGACGGACGCGATCGCGATCGTCGTCTCCGAGGAGAGCGGGCGGATCTCGCTCGCGGTCGAGGGCCAGATGGAATCCCCCGTGGAGGCGGGGAGCCTCCGCCAGCGCTTCCTCACACTGGCCGGCGGAACCCCGGCGCCGGCGGGCCGCCCGTCGTTCTGGCTCGCGCTGCGCCGCCTCTTGCCGCTTCCCGGCAAGCACGCCTGAATGCGACGGGCTTGAACGGTGCGGCGCCTCCTCGCCAACTGGGAGCTGAAGCTCCTGTCGGTCGTGATCGCCTTTGCCCTCTGGCTCCTGGTCGTGGGCAGCGGCAAGAGCCAGCTCGCCGTCGCCGCCGTCGTCGAGTACACGGGCCTCGACAGCGACCTCGTGCTCGTCGGGCGGCCGCGCGACACCGCCGAGGTCGAGCTCGAGGCCGCCCGCTGGGCCGTCGGGCGCCTCACGCCGGGCGCCGTCCGGGTGCGCGTCAACCTGGCCGGGACGCGCGAGGGCGAAAACGTCGTGGCCCTCTCGCCCGACCTGGTGCAGGCGCCGGCGGGGGTCACCGTGAGGCGCGTGACGCCGGCCCGCCTCCAGGTGACGCTCGCGGGCGCCGTCGCCAGGACGTTGCAGGTGGTGCCGCGAATCCGAGGCGTCCCGGAGCCCGGCTACGTGATCGTTCGGGTCACCGCCGAGCCCGCCACTGTGCAGGTCAAGGGTCCTCGCTCTACAATCGAGGGGCGGACGATCGTGGAGACCGTTCCGGTCGACGCCGCGGGACGACGCGAGACCTTGACACAGAGCGTGGGCCTCGTGCTGCCCGAGGCCGCGTACCTGACGGACCAGCCGAGGGTGCTTGTGACCGTGCAGATCAAGCCAGAGGAGCCGATGGGGCGGGGACGACGGGAGGGAGCGGTCCGGTGACGCGCCTGTTCGGCACCGACGGAATCCGCGGCGTCGCCAACGAGGAGCCGCTCACGCCCGATCTCGCGTTCCGGGTCGGGCGCCAGCTCGTCGCCACGCTGCAGCTCGACCACCGGATCGACCGCGTGCGCCTCGTCATCGGACGCGACACGCGCTTGTCGGGGCCGCTGCTCGAGTCCGCCCTCGTGGCGGGGCTGCTCTCCGCCGGCGCCGAGTGCTACGCCGTTGGCGTGCTCCCGACGCCGGCGATCGCCCTCCTCACGAAGAAGCTCGGCGCCCAGGGCGGCATCGTCCTCAGCGCGTCGCACAACCCGTTCGAGGACAACGGCATCAAGCTCTTCTCCTCGGAGGGCGCGAAGTTCCCGGACGCCTGGGAGGACGAGATCGAAGCGCGCCTCCAGGGCGACGACCACGCGCCGCGCGCCCGGGGCGCCGCGATCGGCCGGCTCATCGCCCACACGCGCGCGGAGGCCGACTACATCGGGTTCCTCTGCGGGGCGTTTCCCCTCGACCTCTCCGGGCTCACCGTCGCGCTCGATTGCGCCCACGGCGCGACCTACCGCGTGGCGCCGCGCGTCTTCCGGCGGCTCGGCGCCCGCGTGCTCACGATCGGGACCCGCCCCGACGGCAGGAACATCAACGCCGGGTGCGGGGCGCTCCATCCGGAGCGGTTGCAGAGCGTGGTGCGCGCGAAGCACGCGTCGGTTGGCTTCGCGTTCGACGGCGACGGCGACCGGCTGATCTCCGTCGACCACACGGGCGAGATCCGCGACGGCGACTACGCGCTCGCCATCGCCGGCCGCCACTTCGCCCCGCGCGGCCGGCTCAAGGGGAACACCATCGTCACAACCGTGATGGCCAACCTGGGCCTGGAGCAGGCGCTGCAATCGTCTGGCATCCGCGTCGTCAAAACCCAGGTGGGCGACCGTTACGTGTACGAGGAGATGCAACGCCTGGGCGTGAACCTCGGCGGTGAGCAGTCGGGGCACATCCTGTTCCGCGACTACTCGCCCGCGGGGGACGGCATTCTCTCGGCGCTCGCCCTGCTCAGCGTCGCCGCCGAGACGGGCGAGACGCTCGCCGCGCTCGCCGGGTGCCTCACCAAGTTTCCGCAGGTCCTCCGCAACGTTGCGGTCAAGTCGAAGCCGCCCATCGAGTCGGTCGCGGGGCTCGCCGAGCGCGTGGCCGCGTTCGAGCGCGAGATGAACAGCGCGGGCCGCATCTTCATTCGTTACTCGGGCACGGAGTCCCTGGCGCGCGTGATGGTCGAGGGCGCCGACGGCGCGCGCGTGGGCGCCATGGCGGACGAGCTCGCCGGGCTCATCCGGGCCCAGATCGGTGCGTGAGCGGGGATGCGCATCAACGGCATCGGCGTGGACCTCGTCAACATCCCGCGCATGCGCGACGTGATCGACCGCTGGCAGGACCGCTTCCTGCGGCGCGTCTTCACCGAGCAGGAGATCGCGTACTGCCGCGCGTGGCGCGACCCCGTGCCGCACTTCGCCGCACGCTTCGCCGCCAAGGAGGCCGGCCTCAAGGCGCTCGGCACCGGGCTCCGGCTCGGCGTGAGCTGGCGCGAGCTGGAGGTGCGGCGCGAGCGCGGCCAGGCCCCGACGCTCGTGCTCTCGGGGCGCTCGCGCGAGCTCGGGCTGGCCCGGGGCGGGAGCCGGATGCTCCTGGCGCTCAGCCACGAAGGAGAATACGCGGTCGCCCAGGCGATGCTCGTAGGCGATGATCCGACGAACGACGTGGCGCGCGCGACTTCTTAGCGTGGCGACGGGCCCGCTCATCCTCTACGGCTGCGCCACGCGCACGGGAGTCCTCGATGCGGACACCGCGCGGGGCGGGATCGCCGCCCAGCCCGGCCGCCGCGGGCTGGTGATCGCGGCGCCGCACGGCACCTCCGACGTCCGCACCGCCGATATCGCCGCCGACCTCGGCCGCCGTACCGGCTTCGGCGTCGTGATCGCCTCGGGCTTCGCGATCGAGTCGGACACGCGCGAGCGCGCCGGCCGGCGCTACCAGGTGAACCGCCCGATGGAAGGCGTCCCCGGCCGGCCGCCCTCGGAGGAGGTCGCGACCGACTGCGCGCGCGAGGTCTACGATGCGTACGAGGCGCGCGTCCGCGAGGTCGCGCGGGGGCCGCTCCAGTTCTTCGCCGAGATCCACGGCAACAACCATCGCGACGTCGCGGAGCGGATCGAGATCGCAACCGTCGGCGTCGACCGCGAGCTGGCCTTCCGCCTGCGCGCGCTCCTCGAGCTGATCCGCGACGCCCACCTCCGCGAGTACGCCCAGGCGCCGCGGCTCGACGTGCGCATCGAGCCCGCCGACACCCTCCGCTACGCCGCGTCCGGCGCCAAGCGCTGCGGCATCCTGCGCCTGCCGGAGCGGGCGCTCCACATCGAGTTGCCGAAGGCGGCGCGCACGGAGTGGCGCGAGGTCTACACGGCGATCCTCGCCGACTTCCTCGTCCAGGCCGCCGCCTACGACCCGGGACGGTAGCCGCCGTGCACGGCGTCTTCACGGCGGAGGAGATGCGGCGTCTCGATCGACGCGCGATCACCGAGCTCGGCATCCCTGGCGCGACCCTCATGGAGAACGCCGGGCGTGGGGCCGCGGAGAGGATCCGGGCGTTCCTCGACGAGGGGCGGATTCAACGTCTTGGCGCGCGTGTCGTCGTCGTGTGCGGCAAGGGCGGCAACGGCGGCGACGGCTTCGTCGTGGCGCGGTGGCTGAAGAAGTCGGGCGCGCGGGTCGAGGTCCTCCTGGCGTTCCCCGAGAACGAGATCCGCGGCGACGCCGCCGCGAAGCTCAAGGAGCTGAAGAAGGGCGGCGTGCGCCCCGAGCTCGTCGAGGACGACGGCGTGGCCGCCGAGCGGCTGGG
>WNFW01002306.1_pt1 | contig 21217 bp, 19 predicted proteins | sample 5400131 | NCBI WGS metagenome assembly WNFW01 (sample SAMN13153362, study PRJNA577476) | soil metagenome | isolation source: 20 cm soil or saprolite under grassland replicate 1 | place: USA:California | collected 2016-06-15 | reverse complement strand
CAAGACTCTTCGCTTGCACCTTGACCCCCGCTTGGAGTATTTCCATCTAGTATGGCCGTGAGCGATCTTTGAGACACGACAGCCACTCGCATAATTTTCATAATACAAAGGAGCCGAAAAGATGGCTTTTCTTGAACGGACCTATGGTAAAGAGACCAACGCCGTCATCGATGAAGTTTTGATCTCATCGGATTCACACGTCATCGAGCCCGCGGGTCTTTGGCAAAAACAACTGCCAAAACCTTTTCAGGACCGCGCTCCCGATTTTGGCGGGCAAAGGCCCAACGACACGCCCGGCGGCGCCCAGGACAAGAACAAGCGCGTTTCCGAGATGGCCGCCGACGGCGTCAGCGCCGAAGTGCTCTATCCGACCCATGGCTTGAAGTGCTTGAGCCTCGACGATCACGAGTTGGAGGCGGTTTGCGCGCGGGTCTACAACGATTGGCTCATCGACTACTGCAGCGCCGCGCCCGAACGGCTTATCGGTATCGCCATGCTGTCGATGTACGACATCGACGGCGCCGTCAATGAACTGGAGCGCTGCCGCAGAGCCGGCATGCGCGGCTCGGTGATCTGGCAGGTACCGCCGGCAGAGCTACCGTTTTCCTCATCGCACTATGACAAGTTCTGGGCCACCTCCCAGGATCTCGGCATGCCGGTCAACTTGCACATCTTGAGCGGGCACGGCTACAGCCGAAGCCGTTCCTTCGGCCTCGGCGATACCGCAACCGGCCTCACTGCAGAAGCAAACAGCGTTAACATGAAACTGTTCCAATCGGTCAACAGCCTCTACGAACTGATTTATTCCGGCGTGCTCGAGCGTTTCCCCAAGCTGAAGGTTGTCCTCGTCGAGAACGAGCTCGGCTGGATTCCGTTTGTCTTGGAGCAGTGGGACTACTACTTCAAACGGCATGGCGCCAACCGCGAGGGCCTGGCCATAAAAAAACTCCCCAGCGAATACTTTCACAACCAGATCTACACGACTTTCTTCAACGACGCGGTCGGCGGCCACATCCTATCCTGGTGGGGCACCGACAACTGCATGTGGTCCAACGACTTCCCGCACGGCAACTCGACCTGGCCCAATTCTCGTCAGGTTGTCGCCCGCGACCTGGGCGACCTCCCCGCCGCGGTGCGAGCTAAACTTGTGCGGGAAAACGTTGCGCGGATTTACAACATTCCGGTTCCCAGTCCGGTTCAGTAATCGGCGATAACTACAGGAACGTCGCAGATCAGTTGCGGGCTCGCCGCCGGCACCGCAGTGAATGTTGTAGTGAATTTTGTGTCAGACTTGCCTAAGTCTACTAATTTTTTGATAGAGCGGGGACGATGCCGCGTCACCCGCGAGTTCACGCCGAGGGACTGCTCTATCATGTGATGGTCCGTGAAAATAACGGGCAGAATGTTTTTCTCAGAAAGTGACTATCAGGCATTCATTGAAGCCCTACGGACCGTTCGTCAGCGCTATCAATTTTCCCTCTACGCTTATGTCTTGATGTCGAACCACTTCCATCTGTTGTTGGAAGTCGACCGGTTTCCGACGGCGCGCATTCTGCAGTCGCTGCTCACCGGCTACGTGCGGCGCTTTAACGAGGTCCACCGGCGCCTACTATAATAGACTTTAAAATCGATCACAGAGCACCTCCATCACCGGTCATTGTAGGTCAGGGTTCTAAAAAGCCATATTCGAGCTTGAAATTGGTGCGGCAACAGAGGTACGATTGGCCAGCTGCTATGGACCCGCTCACAGCAATAGGGTTGATTGCCTCGGTGATCTATCTCTGCGAGATTTTGTTCAGAATCACGTCTTATCTTCTTCGGAAACATTCTCAAAAAAAATTCTCTTTCCGGTCAATTCCTGAAGTTTGTCGGAGAATACCCGAAGTTTGCCGGCAATTGCTCAACGGGACGGCGTTTCAAAAAATTTCTCATTTCTTGGTTTCTGCTAGAAACCAAGAACTCCCCGGGTCTTCAAAAAAAATTCGGCATCCACACGGGACTTTTAGCCTGGTGTGCGTGAGTCATCCTGATGAGGATCACTTGGCTTCAGTCGCTTCGCTCTTTTTAAAAAAAGCTTAACAACGACACGTAACAGCACATAACAGCACTAAACGACACAAACCAACACGGGGCGATTCGGCGCTCCACATCGCTCACACCTTCCGCGCGTTCCGCAGGTATGAATATTTCATCATGAGCCGATTACCCGGCTCCGCGAGTTCATTACGATTTGCCGCTCAGGGGATGGTCTTTTACACGGGGATAACCTATTGCAAATGCCGCACGTAAAACTTGTGATCGACCGCTAGGAATGGACTTCTCTCAAATCCTAAATGCGGTTATAGGCCGTAATCACCCATCTTGTGCTCAACTCCAACCCCTCGGGGTCGGGAGAAGCGGTAAGGCACGCAGTTCAATCTCCCGTGGTTAATAAAGTGGTTACGCTACACTGATAAAACAAGCTCGAGCGAGAGTCCTTCTATGCCGTCGAGAAAATGGGGTGAGAGTTTTTTGAAGAGCAGCTTGCCCTTGGAGCACTTAGCACTAACCTCATTTGCTGCCTTGGGATGGTCTTGCGAGCCGAAGTGGGAGTACATCCGTGTTAACCGCGATCTGAAGCCTAGCTACTTTGAAGTGGATCTTGTCGCCCATGCTCCGCACAATGACAACGGTAATGACCTGATGCTGCTTACCGAATGCAAGTACCACGACGAACAGCGGTTTTGGTTTTTCTTGCCCTGCTCGACCGTCGACCATCAGGCGCAATATGGTGCTATGTCCGCCGGTGCAGATTTAGAGGCTGATGAGAATGTGTTGCACTACGGGCCCTACATTCCGCTTATCCGTCCGGAGCGCCACAGCCTGGCCGCCCTCGCTCCGCTATCTGTGTGGGGCGTGACCGTCTCGCAGTCTGGACAGCGAGAAGATAATGCCATTCATAACGCGCTTGAACAGCTCGCGTATGCTTTCGTGCCGTTCTGCCTAGAGCGCTGCTATCATTTCTGCACGGGTTGGCCATCCGCAGTCATTGCCTGCATCGTTACGACGGCTCGACTATTTCGACTCAAACCAGATATGCAAAGCGTCCCCAGCATCCGGAAGGCCGCTGCGCCCGCGGATGTGGCCGACGAGTTGCCATGGACATGGTGCTATTACGCCTCACGAGGACCTGTGCTGGACCACAACCACTTGGAGATCGAACTTTGGCAAAAGGGACATAAAGGGCTGCGGTGGCGTGGCCTAGACCACCAACTCGCACAACTGTGGACCGGCATGCATTGGGTGCTTGTCGTCAATATAAATAGCCTTGGCGCGGCAGTGTCGACTGTTCATGAGTGTTTCAGCAGTTTATCAAAGGATTTTGGTAGAAATCGGCAGTTAACGACGGAGATGAATAAACTCGCCGCCGGGCGGCGCAAACGGAACGCGCGGAAGCGCGCTGTCTAACGGCACTTGGCGCTTATGTCAGATTGGGTCTGCATGTTGCAGGTAGAGTAGAGAACAGGCTCAGCGTTAGTTATGTCGATCCTTGGCTGTGTCCGCCGTTTCCAGCTTCGTGCCCGTTTAGAATCTGCCATAGAACGAAGTCCTGTTCCCCCTCATCAAACCGTACATGCAGTTTTCCCGCATACGGCTTTCCGATCATCTTCAGAGGAAAAAAAGGGGGACATTCTCCATTTCCATTTTTTTCTCGATCGTTCTCGTAGGCTCAGGCTCGCCGCGAAATAAGTTGAGCTGCCATACGAGGCGAGTAAAGCTTCATGAAGAATGACACAGCCGAGGTTCTGTCGATCGAGGGCCGCGAAGTCCGGGTGACCCATCCGGACAAGCCGTATTTTTCCAAGCAGACCAAGCTCTCGAAACTCGACCTGGTGCGCTACTATCTGTCGGTCGCGCCGGGCGCTCTCGCTGGAATCCGGGATCGTCCGCTGGTTCTCAAGCGCTTCGTCGACGGTGCCGAAGGCCAGCCGTTCTATCAGAAACGCACGCCCGCCGCCGTTACCTAGCTGGGTTTTCGAAGACCATGCACCGCGAAGTCGAGCAGGCAGGTGGGGCGTAAGCACTGCGAGAATCGGGCGAAGCTTATGGGGGCGAATTTGGCCAGGAAAATGAACGATAACGCCGGAAAACACGATTCCGTGGCAGAAATCTGCGAAACTGCTGAGCCATAGCCTGGTCCAACCGTGCCGCTTCCATGATTTTTTATGTGTTGCGCGGGCATTCGTGCGGGAGTACAGTCTGCAGAAGGCTCGATAGTCGGGCGATCCAACTAGGAGGATCAAACCATGGCTGAGAATACATCGCTGAACGAGCGCGCAGATGCTCTTGAGCGGAAGATGAGCGACGAGCTCGATGTACTGATTTCGAAATCGGCGCTGTTCAATATGGCGGACGGCAAGCTAGGCGCGACCGGCGTGGGTGCCGACCTCGCGACCAAGTACGGCAAGCATCAACTGATGGACGACGATCCGCGCCTGCCGAAGATGCCGGCGAAGCCGATCCTTCTCGACTATTTTGAGTGCCGCGCGAAGGGCATCAACCATATGCTGCAAAGCGCGACCCATGCGCTGAAGGCGTCCATGCCCGAGAAAACGATTCTCGCCTGCCTGCTGCACGATATCGCCAATGCCATCTTCATCAAGAGCGACCACGGCTACTGGGGCGCACAGCTGATCGAGCCATACGTCGACGAGGAGGTAAGCTGGGCGGTCCGCGCGCACCAGGCGCTGCGTTTCTTCCCCGACGAATCGGTCGGTTACTCGTATCCGGAAATGTACGTCAAGCACTTCGGGCCGGACTACGAGCCCGACGACTACATCAAGGAAGCGTACAAGCGCGCCCGGAATCACAAGTGGTACATGACCGCGCGCATGATTACCGTCCACGACATCTACTCCTTCGATCCCGACGCGGCGGTGAGCTGGGAACCCTTCGTCGACATTGTCGGGCGTAACTTCAGGCAGCCCGACGAGGGCTTGGGCTTCGACAACAGCCCAACCGCGCACATGTGGCGCACCATCCGGCGTCCGACAAAGTATCTCTGAGGCTTAATACCGCGGCCCGTTCCAGTGGTTCGACCAGCTCACCATGAGCGGCTCGAACTTCCGCTCGTCCTGAGTTCGTCGAAGGATGCGCTCAGTTCAAATCGTTTAAAGAAACAAACGTGGAACTGCGAGCTTCGGGAATTGTCGAATACTGACCGCAGTTATCTGCGCTGGGTTTTCGAGGCCATGGACCGCGAAGTCAAGCAGGTGGGTACCACGGATTGCGGATTCTTGGCGGAACGTTTGGAGTTGAGATTCGTTGCTAGACAGACTCGCTTGGAAACATTCGTAATAGATCCGCGAGCCGTATAATCGGTATGTCTTGGTACTTCTTCAGCTTGAGGAGATGCCGGTCACCGGTCACAATCAAGTCCGCGCCGGCGGCGAGCGCACATTCCAGAATGCGATTGTCGGGAGCATCTGAGAGGACATCGACTCTGACGCTCGGCTTATAAACCGTTGGAAGCTCAGCTGATTAGCTTCCGGGCGGTTTCCGTCAGTATTGAGACGGAAGTGCATAGGTCAAAACGTTTCTGTTGCGCCAAAAGAAAGGCCCGCTCTCCCAAACTCCCGCGCACCACGAAGGCGGAGATAAAGATATTGGTATCGAAGACCATCTTCATCAGCGGTCCTCAAAAACAATCTTTTCAACCTCCTTTTCGGTGAAAATCCTTTTCTTTCGGGCGCTCCGGGCCATTTTGGCCTGGAGCCGATAGAACTCTTCTTCATCGAGTCTGGCTTTGTAGTTCTCCACCATCTGGCGAAAGAGTTCGCTTTTGCTCTTCTTTTGACGTTGGGCAAGCCGATCGTATTCCTCGGCTATTTCCGGCGCAACCGAAAATCCCAATATTCTGGTATTTCGCCCCATCGACCATCGCCCTCCAGTTTAACTGAGTTAAACTCTACACGAACACCTGCATGAAAAAAACAACAAAGGTTTCCAGGGGTCCTCCTCACAGGTCGATTCTTCGCTTCTTTATGAAAGGACAAAATGTCCGCCGGGCTTTTGATACGGTGTACTTCGCGTATCGAGCAAGATGCCGCCAGCGTGTGGCCGCCGAGGAATCGAATGCAATTCGACCTGCAGATTAAAAGAGAACTAGTTTCGTGGAACTAAAATTTATTCAACAAAGAATTCATGTTTTTAGTCATGCCGGTGAAAACCGGCATTCAGAACTCTTTGAAACTCCTGGATTCCGGGTCGCGCTACCCCGGACCGTGATCCGGGGTTGCTGGAATGACAATGCATTTTTGTTGCGAACTTCGGTTACAGGGCAACTAGATCAATTGAGCAGAATTGTTAAGCTGAAAAGGGCTGGCCCAGATGCTGAGCGTCAGCCTGATTCCGTGATGAAGAATGACACAGCCGAGGTTCTGTCGATCGAGGGGCGCGAGATCCGGGTGACCCACCCCGACAAGCCCTATTTTTCCAAGCAGACCAATCTCTCGAAACTCGATCTCGTGCGCTACTATCTGTCGGTCGCGCCGGGCGCTCTCGCTGGCATCCGGGATCGTCCGCTGGTTCTCAAGCGCTTCGTCGACGGCGCCGAAGGCCAGGCGTTCTATCAGAAGCGCGCGCCCGCCCAGCGGCCCGGCTGGTTGCGCACCGTTACCTTGTCATTCCCATCGGGCCGCAAAGCGGAGGAGGTCGTCATCGATGACGCGGCGGGGCTCGCATGGGTCGTGAACCTGGGCTGCATCGAGCTCCATTCGCACCCCGTGCGCTCCGGCGATCTAGAGCATCCGGACGAATTGCGCGTGGATCTCGATCCGGGTCCTGGCGTCGTTTGGGACGACGTCCGCCGTGTAGCCCTCGAGGTGCGATCGTTTCTCGAGGAGATGGGACTTCATGGCTGGCCCAAGACGAGCGGTTCGCGGGGCATGCATGTGAATGTGCGAATCGAACAGCGCTGGACTTTCAATCAGGTGCGCCGCGCCGCACTCGCGTTATCGCGCGCGGTCGAGCGGCGTCTACCGGCCCTGGCCAGCTCGAAGTGGTGGAAGGAGGAGCGTCACGGCGTGTTCCTCGACTATAACCAAAACGCCAAGGATCGCACGACCTGCTCCGCCTATTCCGTGCGGCCCCTTCCTGACGCCCGTGTGTCCACGCCACTTCACTGGCATGAGGTCCCCGACTGCGACCCAGCCGACTTCACCGTGCTCACGGTTCCCAAGCGCTTCGCCGACTGCGGCGATCCGCACCTAGGCATCAACACGGCGCCAGGTTCGCTCGAAAAGCTGCTAGAGCTCGCGGCGGAAGACGAGGCGGCAGGTCTCGGCGACGCACCCTGGCCGCCACACTTTCGTAAGATGGAGGGCGAAGCACCGCGCGTGGCACCTTCGCGCGCCCGCTCCGCGGTGAAGAAATCCACCGTGAAGAAGCCACGGACCAGGGCGCCGCTTCTGGTGGTCGCGAACTCTCCGGACAGAGAAGCGGCCGTCGCCGGGCTCGAAAGGTGGAAGAGTAAACATCCCGAAGCGGCCACGCTTCTCGCCGTGGACGATGTGCTGATCGACTCCATGCGCGGCAGGTCGTCCACCTGGATCCGCATCCGAGTGAACCTGCGAAATGTGCCGGAAGGGTTGCGCCCACCGCAAGAAACCCCCGATCCGGATCAGGATCCGACGCGCGAATGGCGCAAGCGAAGGTAAGAGTTCAAGGTTCGGTCCACGAGTTGCTGGTTCAGAAGGTTCAAGCCGTTCAATCGCTGCGCTCCGTTCAAGCCCCCTCCTTCATCCTCCCCCGCGTCCGCGGGGGAGGAAAGAGGTGGGGGACTTTGAACACGGAACATTGAAGATTTGAATGGTTCGCGCTAGCTAGCGAGATTTAGCGACCGCCGGCGAAAATCACCGCCAGCTCTTGCGGTGGAACGACTTCGAGCTGGTCATACGTGCAGTCGCTTGGCTTCTTGTCCGTGCGCCACCTGCGAAACTGCGCTGTGTGACGGAAGCGGCTGCCCTGCATGTGGTCGTAAGCGACTTCGACGACCAGTTCGGGACGTAGCGGCTCCCAAGACAAGTCCTTGCCTCCGCTCCAGCGGCTCTGGCCGCCGGGCATGCGCTGCTCGGCTTCTGATGCATGCTCGGCCCAATCTTTCCAAGGGTGAGCGGCGAGCGCGTTCTTGCGGTATGGAGCGAGGAATTCCACCAGCTCGCGCCGCTTCTTGCGCCGGAGTGGTCGAAAAGGCCGAGCAGGAGTGAGCCGACCATTGTGCGCTCACCTTTCTTATGCCAGCGAAAGCCGGCAACGCCACAGTCGCACTCGCGTTCGTGTTTGACCTTGAGCATCACGCGCTTGTTGGGCTCGTAGGTCCCCGAAACCGGCTTGGCGATGACGCCGTCGAGACCAGCGCCCTCGAAGCGACGAAACCAGTCCACCGCTATGCTTGATTCGCTGGTTGCGGGCGTCAGGTGTATCGGCGGCGCTGCGGACGAAAGCAGCGATTCCATTATTCGTCGACGATCTTGGAACGCCATGCCCCGCACATCTCGGTCTCCCTCGCCGAGGAGGTCGAAAAACACGATCGAGGCCGGGATTTCTCGTGAAAGAAGCTTGACCCGCGAGGCAGCGGGATGAATGCGGAGCTGCAGGGCATCGAAGTCGAGCGCGCTATCGTTTGCGATGACGATTTCGCCGTCAAGGACGCAGCGCGCTGGCAACTGTGAGCGGAGCGGCTCGAGCAGTTCCGGAAAGTAGCGGTTCAGCGATTTTTCGTCGCGACTCTGGATCAGGACCTCGTCCCCGTCGCGAAACACCAGAGCACGGAACCCATCCCATTTCGGTTCGAAGATCCATGTTCCGCCTACCGGCAATTCGCTGACCCGCTTGGCGAGCATCGGCAAAACGGGCGGGTTCACGGGAAGATTCATACCTCTCACCTATTACCGCGGCCCGTTCAAATCGTTCAAGCCCTTCAACCGGTCCGCTCCGTTCAAAACGTTCAACCGCTAAGCTCAGTTCAAATCGTTCAAACATTCAAGTCATTCAAGACGTGTATAATCCAAGCGGTTCTAATCGGACCGCTGTAGCCGAAGAATTCCCGCTCACGGCGCTTCGGTCGGATCCCAGCAGGTTCGGAGGTTCTCATTGAAGCGATCGAGGATCTGCATATCCTCCGAGGTAACTTCAAAGTCAAAGACATCGGCGTTTTCAAAGATACGTTGACGATTGGCGGATTTGGGAATCACCGCCAATCCGTGTTGCAGCGCCCAACGGATCAAGATTTGCGCAGTCGACTTGGTTTCCGAACTCCGCGACAGTCTGTCGACGAGAGGCAATCGCGACCGAGCCGCCCGCTCTACTCCCGCTTGCGAATATTTTTTCGCGATGGCGACAAGTTTCGGATCCTTGAGTCGCGCCCCTTTGGTCAAAGGGCTGTAGGCTTCGAGCACTATGGCCCTTCGGGCGCAGAAATCCAATAGATCCCGCTGATACAGATAGGGGTGAAACTCGACTTGGTTGACCGCGGGAACTGTCTTCGTCTCGGCAAGCAGTTCGGTCAAGTGTCTGATCGTGAAATTACTGACGCCGATCGAGCGTGCCTTGCCCTTCGCCCGAAGCGCCTCCAGAGCGCGCCAGCTTTGCCGCCGTTGCCGCACCGGGTAGTGGATCAGATAAAGATCGACATGGTCGAACTTGAGCTTGCGCAGACTCGTGTCGAGCGCTCGCTCGGGGTTTCCATGATCGGAATTCCACAATTTTGTCGTGACGAAAATCTGCTCCCGTGGAATCCCGCTCTCTCTAATCGCGGCGCCCACACTCTCCTCGTTGCCGTACAAGGCGGCGGTATCGATGTGCCGGTAGCCCGCTTCGAGGGCGGCAAGCACCGCTGCTTCACACATCGCACCGGCGCGGGTCTGCCACACGCCCAAACCGAGCTGAGGTATGAACTGACCATCGTTGAGTGCTAACTTCGACTCGACCGTAAGTGTCATAAAACCGTTTTGTCTAAAGAAAAATTTAAACTGCTGGCGAGGACAATTAAAGGGCCGGGACTCCGAGAGCTTTTGACAATGTTAGGCGTTCGAGTCGTTCCACCGCTGCGCTCAGTTCCAATCGTTCCAAAGGGTTGAGGAACTAGAAACCAAAGAGGAAAAAGTTCGACGTTTCGGAAATTCTCGAAATGAATAAACGCAATTACCTGCGCTGGGTTTTCCATAGTTTAGTGTTCTTCGATCCCCTTGGGATAACGATCCGGCACAAGATTCAGTCTGACGTTATGCTCAAGGAGCGCTTTGAGCCCCGCGAGCACCAAAGAGAACCCTTGAATCGAGTCGGTCACCTGTTTCACAAGTTCGTCGCCCGCGCCGGTGAAGCCGGCTTCCGTGATACCGACGAACGTTGTGCCATCTTTTTGGAGCGAGAACGCCCATTCCACGGTGGTGGGACTATTGTGTCCCGGCCACTCGATAACAATGCGCTTGTTCGGTTCGATGGCTTTTGCAGTCACCGGGATCGAGATGCCGTACATTTCCCAATCCCATTGAACCTGCTTACTGGCCTCGAGCCTTCCGCTGCTTTTGGTGAACCAAAATCTCGTGGTGATGTCCGGGTTGACAAAGGCCTCAAACACATCGGCGATAGGCTTGCGGATAAGCATTCCCGTCTTTGTAATCGGCACTTGTTTGAGCTGGAGATTGTCCATACTGACTCCTTTGAGCGGCTAACAAATGAGTACACTAACCAACGTATCAAAGTAATTAACAATCACAACGTGAACATTTACTCGCTCTGGCAATAGCTAGTCAGACACAATAACTCGAATCCACCACAATACACTGCACGCGGAAGACGGGTGAGGGAACGTGCGAGCGGTGGCGATTGACGACTCGCCGGCTTAGCGATAGCTTGAGTGCAAAATTAAATTCAATAGCGTGAGAACTGAAATTCACCCCGGAAGAGGAAAACTATGACGCAATCCAATCCATTACGCGTAGGCCTCATCGGAGCAGGCGGCAGGTGGGGGCCGAGCGCGCACGTGCCGGCGCTGAAAGGCGTGTCCGAAGCCGAGCTCTATGCCGTGTGCACCGCGCATGCGGATACCGCGCAGGCGGCGGCCGATAAGCTCGGCGTGAGCCGCGCGTACGGCAACGACAAGGCGTTGAACGCCGATGCGGAGGTCGAAGCCGTGCTGGTCGCGGTGCGCGTGCCGGCGCACTACGAGCTTACGAAAAACGCCATTGAAGCGGGCAAGCACGTCTACTGCGAATGGCCCCTCGGCGCGAATACGAAAGAGGCCGAAGAGCTCGCGGCGCTGGCGCGCCAGAAAAACGTGCGCACCATGGCCGGCTTGCAGCGTCGCGCTTCGCCCGCCTATCTGTACATGCGCGAGCTGATCCAGCAAGGTTACGTCGGACAGGTGCTGGCGGTGAACATGACACTGATGGCCAGCGGCGTGTTGACCCGCACCTCGGATCGCACCTGGCAGCGCGATGTGACCTTGGGCGCGAACACCTTGACGATTACGTTCGGGCACGTGTTTGACGCGATGTGCATGGTGGTCAGCGAGCTGACCGAACTGTCCGCGCTCGTCGGCACGCAGGTGCCGCAGTGGTTCGAGACCGACACGAAAACATACGTGGACGTCACCTCGCCCGACAACATCGCGGTTCACGGGCGGCTCGAAAACGGCGCGATCGCCAATGCCTATGTCGGCGTCCATCCCTACCACGGCAGCGGCCACCGCTTCGAGATTTACGGGAAGGACGGCACCCTAGCGATGATCGGCGGCGGCCAGGGCGGTGAGGAGCTCCGGCGCAAGATCATGGGTGGACACAAAGACGACAAGGCGTTGCAAGAGTTGCCGGTGCCGGAGCGATTCAAGTGGGTACCGGAAGCCGTGCGCAATAACAGTCCCGCGTATGACGTGGGCCAAATGTGGGTCAAGTTTGCCGAAGCGATACGCACCGGCTCGAAGATCGAGTCCGACTTCGATCACGCGCTGCGCCGCCACCGAACGTTGGATGCCATCGTGCGCGCTTCACAGACGGGGCAACGGCAGAAAGTGGCGTTGTAGCAAGAGGCAATTTTTCACCGCAGAGACGCAAAGTTCACAGAGTTCGGATTATTTTTTTATTAATAAATTTCTTTACTCGGTGCTCTCTGCGTCTCGGCGGTGCAATATCGATTGACGACTCGCGGGCTTAGCGATTATAGAGGAAGTAGATTAGGAGAGGAGGGTTGACCATGGAGAATCGAGCCGCAGAGATACACGCCAAGCTGAAGCACCCGGTGATCGACGGCGACGGCCACTGGATGGAGCCGATTCCGGTCTTCCTCGAGTACCTCAGCGAAGTGGGCGGCGCTGGATCTGTCGATCAGATGAGAGCTCTCTGGCGCCGGAATCAAGCCTGGTACCGGGCCACCTGGCCGGAACGCCAGCACAATCGCCTGCGTCGCACCATCTGGTGGGGTGTGACCAGCAATACCTTCGACAAGGCAACGTCACTGCTGCCGGCCTTGCTGAACGAGCGCCTGCCCGAATTGGGCATCGACTTCGCGCTGATCTATCCGAGCTTCGGCCTCACCATCAACGGCATAGCCCAGGATGACCTGCAACGGGCCGCGGCCCGTGCCTACAACATGATGACGGCTGACATGTTCGCGCCGTTTGCCGCAAGGTTTGCGCCGGTAGCCATCCTACCCGCCCGTACGCCGGACGAAGCTATCGATGAGCTGGAATACGCGGTCGGCCGGCTGGGATTCAAAGCGATCATGCTGCGGGGAAACCAGGAGCGGCCGATCCCAAGCGCGGCGGAGGGAATCGATCCGCAGAAGGCCGCCTGGTACTGCGATACCATCGCCCTCGACAGCCCCTTTGACTACGAGCCGTTGTGGCAGCGGTGCGTCGACCTCGGCGTGGCCGTGACCCAACACGCAGGCAGCGTCCGCTGGTCGGATCGCGCCTCCATCAGCAACTTCACCTACAACCACGTCGGCCACTTCGCCGAATCGAACCACGCCTTCGCGCGGGGCGTTTTCCTCGGTGGTCTCGTGCGACGCTACCCAAGGCTCAATTTCGGGTTCATGGAAGGCGGCGTGAGCTGGGCCTGTCAGATGTGCCTCGACTTGATCGAACACTGGGAGAAGCGCCGCCGCGACGGGCTGCAGCACCCGAGCGCAACCAGCGTCGCCGAGATGCATCAGCTTATCGACCGGTATGGCGATCAAAGAGTGAAAGCCAACGCCGACGCGATCATGAACAACCTGGACGCATTTCGCCCGGAGTGCAGTCTCGAAGAGCTCGGGCGGCCTGAGCATGTCTCGGACGATTTTGAAGCGGCGGGAATTAACTCAAAAGAGGATGTCCGGGCGGTCTTCTCCGACAACTTCTACTTTGGCTGCGAGGCGGACGACCGGGCAACGACGTGGGCCTTCGATCCCCGTATGGGCGTCCGGCTTCGCCCGGTCTTCAGCTCCGATTTCACGCATTTCGACGTGCCCGATTTCAGGGAGGTGATTCCCGAAGCGTTTGAGATGGTGGAGAAGGGCTTCGTGACGGAGCAGGATTTCCGGGAGTTCACGTTCACCAACGCCGCGCGTCTGCACACGCGCAACAATCCAGGCTTCTTCAAGGGCACCGTCATCGAACAAGCGGTGGCCAATGAGCTTGGACTGAAGACGCCGTTGCCAGCAGCGAAAGCCTAACAGCCTGCTGAAAAAGACTCATCGTTCGACTTTGCCCAGGATGAACGGGCCGGCTTGGGTCCATCCAGAAGTTTCCGGAAGCTTTTCTCTTCGGCGTCTATCTCCGGTGCACTTTCTCCACGGAGAATTCCCGATTCACGCCGTGGCAGACGACACAGCTTTCTCTGCCGACCGCCGCCACTTGCGCCTCCATGTGAGCTTTCGCCGGTTCGTTGGTATGGCAGCCGATACAGGCGCTCATAATCGGCGTGAGTAATTTTGCGGCACCATCGGCTTGCGGGATCGATGTCGCAAGAACGCCGGCGGGCAGCGGCAGTTCATTGGCGCCCTTCTCATGGCATTTGAGACAATTCCTTCGATCCCCGGGGAAGCGAATCTCACCAAGATCTATCGGCACAGGCTTCGCGGCGGGCCCCCCATAAACAATAAAAGGTTCGCCGAGATTCCTGCCCGTATGGATTCTGTGGATGAGTCGCTTGTAATGAACGCTCTCCGGCGGCATGGGTCCTTTGGCGGTTTTTCTCTTATCTTCATCCGTGTGGGACGCGTTATGGCACATGACGCAAAATTCAGTGTTGTTGCGTTGTTCGCCGTGCGGCTGTAGCTTCAAGTGGCAAACGTTGCAATTGTCGATCTTGACCGCTTTCCTCCTGGGAATCGCCTCCCGATCGGTAATCGGAAAATATCTAACGCTATTGAACCCGGCGTTCCGTTGGCCTTTTTCTTCAATAGTGCCGTTGGGCCGTTTGATATCGAAAAGCCTGTAACCTTGGATGCCAACCGCCCCCGAGCCCGTTGCGTCGGCGGGAATGGTGTAGGTGAATTTGTAAGTGTGCACGCCATTGCCCAAGGGCTGCGCTTTTCTCGCATCCTCTGTGATCGCGGTTTTGTAGTCCACCGTCGGCCAGGCAACTACGAGAGAGAGGTTATTCATCTGTGAAGCGTTAAGCGGCTCGCCTTTTTTGTCCTTCAGGCTAAAGGTGACCACCGGATTGCTGCCGGGCTTTCCGTCTTCAATTTTTAAGATGTCGAAAACGGTCCCGGGTAGCTGGATTGAATTGCCAGGGAACATGTGGGCGCCGATGATCGACGGCCCAAACTCAGGCCCCTCCGGTTGGTGACAGTTAACACAAGTCCCTTCGGGCGCCGGGCCGGGACCGTGGTTTTTTCCGGTCCTAAGGTCGACATTATCGTGACAAGAGACGCAGCCGGCGCTCGAAGGCAAAGTCTTCCAGTCACTCGCCTTTGGATTGGCATGGCACGCGGCGCAATTTCTATATTCCTTGGGAATCGTCTCGGTCACAACCGATTGCGGCGACACGATGGTGGAAAAATCGGCCACGCGTTGGTTCAACCCCACGGTTATATAGGGTCTACCCGTCTTCACACTCGGAAGATATTTGCCGCGATGGAGCTTGTGGACGAGATATTTGAAGTCCAGATTCTCGCCTGTCTCCGGGTCGAAGAGCTGCGCGGTGTGGCAAAGCGCGCAATAGCCGGTCTCCCGCGCCGTGCCCCGGTGCGCGCGCATGGGATCGTGACACTTGTTGCACGTCGCGGTCTCCGCCAACTCGCGCCGGGCTTGAACCTTCCCGCCGGCCGGGACGAATTCAAAAAGTGGATTCGCGGCGTATCGGCGATCACCGCGCGTCAACTGACCGCCCACCACGTGGGTTGCGCGCCGATCGAAATTGGCCGGCAGCGTGGTCTTGAAGGTGTAAGCATACACGCCGGGACGCACGTGCGCGAAACTACCGCCCTGGTCGGAGTCGGGCTGCATGGTCTCCAGAATAACCGGTTTTCTCGTTTCGCTTTTGTAGACATAATCCTTGCCCGTAACCTTGTTGAGGATATAGTTGTGATAATCCTTTTCGCCGTCCTTGCCTGTTTTAAGCATGGCAATTGTAAACTTCACGCTGTTCGGATCCAGATCGTCGAGGTCGAGGGGTTTTCCTTTCGAGTCGCCGATCTTGAAAGTGACCGTCGGCCGGCGATTGTCGGAAACATTCACGCCGATGATTTCCGCTTTAAGCCCGCCCTCGGCCGTGTTTTGACCGCGCGCGGTTGGCGTTGAAAAAAGAGTCACGACGAAAAATAGAATCATTGCTTGCAGAAGCTGCATCAACTACCTCCGTCTATCGTAGTCCTTGACTCAGAGCTGTCCTTCCACAATTGAAGGCGATTCTTAATCCCAGCGCGCGCTCTTGTCAACGGCCATTTTCCGTTGCCAGTGTGACGATTCATTTCTTTTCCGGGTTGGGCGAGACCTTGGATGCTTGATCGTTGGCCGTTGTCAGAGCTATGTTAGAGATATTGCGTACGGTGTTTTTAGCGCCGCGACGATCCTCTCACGAACGACCACAGGGATCGGCCAGCATTCTGTCACCCGGGAGGAAAAATGAATCTCAAAGAACGGACCTACCTTTGGTATATCGCCATACTGCGGATCTACATCGGCTACTACTTGCTCCAGCAAGGAATCAGAAAATTTTTGCGGGATTTCCCGAAAGGAGATTGGATCGGGCGCCAAATCGGCGACATTCCTAGCCTCGACATATTTCCGTGGTACAAACATTTTCTCCAGGGTTACGTCGTCCCGCACCACGAACTGTTCGGTTATCTGGTGATGATCGGCGAGATTGCCGTCGGCGCGTGTCTGGTTCTCGGCGTACTCACGCGCTTCGCCGCGGTCGTTGGACTGTTTTTGATCGTCAACTATCTTCTCGGAGTCGGCATGCCGCGCGGCGGCGCGCCATTGGCGCAGCAACAAACATTTATCGTTTCGCTCATTGTCATTGTTCTCTCGAATCCCGGCAGGACACTCGGGTTAGATGGTCTGCTCGCGGGTAGAGGCAGAGGTGGTACAAAATGAAACTTCCAGGATCGGCGACAAAAGAAGGCACGGACCGTTATCGCAACCGTTTCGAAGGGAAGATTCCTTCGGGGCATTTTCATCAGTCCCAGGGACTCTGGCTCTCTTCGATTGGGATCGGCACCTATTTGGGTAATCACGACGCCGAAACGGATCGGCTCTACCACGCCGCGGTGGTCCGCGCCGTCGAGTCGGGCTGCAACGTCATCGATAGCGCCATCAATTATCGCTTCCAGAGAAGCGAGCGTTCCATCGGCACAGCTTTAAAAGAGCTGGCGACCAAGGGCTTCGAACGGGATGAAGTCGTCGTCGCAACCAAGGGCGGCTTTATCCCGTACGATAGCGAACCTCCCAAAGATATTCGGAGCTACTTCGACGAAACTTTTGTCAAACCCGGCATCGCGCAGTTCTCCGATGTGGTCGCAGGGTGCCACTGCATGACTCCGAAGTATCTCCTCAACCAGCTGGATTGCAGCCTGCGGAACCTAGATTTGGAACGTGTCGACGTCTACTACGTTCACAATCCTGAAATGCAGCTGGGAAAAATCGCGCGCGAAGAATTCAATGAGCGATTGCTTCGGGCTTTCGAAGCGTTGGAGGGTGCCGTCTCGGCGGGGAAGATCGCTGTCTACGGCACCGCGACCTGGAACGCTTATCGCAACCCGCCGACGGCCAAGGATTACTTGTCGCTCGCCGACGTCGTGGAGTTGGCGATGAAAGCAGGTGGCGAAAACCATCACTTCAAGGTCATCCAGCTGCCGCTGAATCTCGGCATGACAGAGGCCTTGTCACTGACAAACCAAAAAATCCAAGGGGAAGAGGTCACCGTACTCGTGGCGGCGCAGGCCCTGGGAATTACCGTCATGTGCAGCGCGTCGGTTCTTCAAGGACAGCTGACTCGCAACCTTCCGTCCATCATCGGCGATACCTTTGGGGGCCTGGAAACGGACGGGCAACGAGCCCTTCAGTTCGTCCGATCAACACCGGGAGCGACCACGGCGCTCATCGGCATGAAGCAGATCCAACACGTCGAGGAGAATCTCAAGACAGCCCAAGTCTCGCCCGCGTCCTGGGAGCAGTATTCGAAGCTGTTTCAGGCTGCGGAGTCGAATTGAATCCCAAGGTTCGCGGCGTACCCGTTGCCGACTCGATTCGATTTCATTCTCCCCCTCCACTGTGAAGATCCGGAATTCCCCTCTTTGAAAAAGTTTCTAAAAAGGGGGAATTTTCTCAAAAGAAGTTCTTAACCCCTCATGGCCCCATCGTGCCACCCCTCGTTGAAAGAGGGGCTAGGAGAGATTTGCATCAGTCAATGACGGCCAGCGCATTGCGACGCAGTCTCTTGCGGAGGGGTAGCGTGAGCGGCTTGACGTTACTCCGCTCCGTGTACTAGCCTCCGACTTGGAGCGGGTAAAGTAACAAGCTGCGCTTTTTCTCGTATCCTTGGTGTCGTCCCTACGATCCTTTTCGCGGCACGGCAGAATCTGAGAAAGGATCTCTTATGGCCATTATTGATCTGGACTCCCACCTTCGCGACGGCTGGTTGTTGGACGAGATCTATCGACTACCCGAGCCCTTCGCGAAGTACACACCCAACCGCATCGGCGATGGCAAATATTTTTACTCGAAGTTCGAGCATGATCTGTCGCCGATGGAAGATCCGGTGGCCAACGCCAACTTCAAAAAACCGATCACCCATCAGGTTTTTTATAATCCCGAGGCGAACCGGCGCGGCAACGAAGTCATGCGCTGGCAGCAGGGCGGCTACGATATGGAATACCGCATGAAGGACAACGCCCGCGAAGGCGTAGACCTGCAAATGATTTTCCCGACTCAGATTGAAATGGCGTCGCAAAATCCGGGCGCGCTCGGCGCCGCAGTCAGCCGCTGCTATAACAACTGGGTGCATAAGCTGGTGGCCGGTTACCGCGACAAACTCTTCCCGGTCGCGATGATGCCCGCCGGCTGCCCGGAGGAAATGCCCAACGAGCTTAGGCGCTGCGTCACGGAGCTGGGATCCAAAGCCGCGCACTTGGTTAGCTACACGAAGAACAAACAGATGGACGATCCGGTCTTTTTTCCCTTCTACGAAGCCGCGCAGGAGCTCGACATTCCGCTTTTCTGCCACCCGAGCACCTTGGGCGACGCCGGCACGTTGATCAACCGTCAAACTCACTTTTTCCCCATGCATATCCTCGGCCGGCCACTCAATTGTGTGGCGCCGCTCGTCGCCATGGTTCTCGGCGGCGTCTTTGAAAAATTTCCCCGTCTCAAAGTGGCATTCTTCGAGGTCACAGCGGAGTTCCTGGTGTACTGGATGCACCGCATGGATGACGATTATGAAGTGATCAAAGACCACGGAATGTGCCCGCAGTTAAGCATGCTTCCGTCCGAATACGTGAAACGAAACTGCTACATCAGTTGCGAAGCGGACGAGAAGTGGCTGCCCTTGGCGCTCGCGGAAGTCGGCGAGACCCACGTCGTGATGGCTACGGACTACCCGCACTTCGATTCCACGTTTCCCAACACGGTAAAAGGCATTCGGGAACGGCCGGATATCTCACCGAAGCAGAGAAAGCTCATCCTTGAAGACAATGCGTTGAACCTGATCCATGTGTAATAAGCACTGGAGTAGCGGAGTGATGGAGTAATGGAATGATGAAATTAACACCCAGAACTCTGACACTCCCATACTCCAACACTCCGTTTCGGCTCTTCGCGCAGGTCGCAATCTTTTTGAGCAGCCTGCTACTCGCTCATTTATTCCCGGCTTCACCCGTCGCCGCCCAGGACGCAAAGCTCATTGACCTTGCTAAAAAGGAAAGTGGCAAGATCATCGCTTACGGTTCCCTCGAATCCAACACGGTCGAGCCGATCATTGAGGCGTTCAACAAGAAAACCGGTCTTACGGTGGAATACTGGCGTGCATCAGCAACTAAGGTGATGGATCGCGCGCTCGCCGAAGTGCGCGCCGGCAAACCCGCCTTCGACGTGATGGTGAACAACAGCGGCGCGATCTACGTCATGAAGAAGGAGGGCCTCTTTGCCAAATACATCTCGCCATCGGCCAGCGCATTTCCCAAGGACGTGATCGATCCCGACCTCGGCCCCATTTATCGCAACACACCCATTGGCATCATCTACAACAGGGGAGAGATCAAACCGTCAGACGCGCCCAAATCTCTCGAAGATCTCTTGAGCCCCAAGTACAAGGGAAAATTAGTGATGCCCGACCCGACACAGCACACGACCACGATCCAATGGCTCGGGAGCCTGTACAAGATCATGGGCAGAGAAAAGGCGGACAAGTTCGTCCGCGACCTGGGCGCGACGAAACCTTTTCTGGTGGAGTCCTTTGCGCCGTCCGCTGAGCGCGTCTCGACCGGCGAGACGCCCATCGCCATCAGCCTCGTACGGTATGTCGTCACCTACGGCGAGAAAGGCGCGCCGGTGGATTGGGTCCGGCTCGGCAAGATGTTGAGCATCGGCCAGTATCTCGCGCTCAGCAACAGAGCTCAGCATCCGAATGGCGGTAAGGCATTTATCGATTTTTTCCTCGGCGATGAAAGCATGAGAATCCTGGCCAAGATGGGTGAGTTCGTCAACCGCAAGGGAATCCGTCCGCCGCTTGCGGACGCCGACAAGATACAAGCGGTGGAGGCAGAGGATTTCGACCAAAAGGGATTTGCGGACAAGACCCAAGAGTATCAGAAGCTGTTCTTTAAATAGAGCCTTCAGGCTTCCGTGTGGCTAACCGCAGAGGTGCGGAGGGCGCGGAGAAAATCGAATGAAGATATCATCGTAAATAAACCCTCTGCGAACTCTGTGTCTCCGTGGTGAATACCTTTCACAGTAAACCCGGACGACCACTTAAACAGGAGAAGGTAATCATGGCAAAGCGAGATTTTCTACCGGGCGATGCGCGCCAGAGCGAGCGCGCCTACTCACCCGCCGTTAAAGTTAGCGGCGGCACGACGATCTATTTGGCTGGTTACGGAGCGTTCCAGGATCAAGCCGGCAAGAGCTACGCCGGCGATTTCGACGCGCAGGTACGGCTGAGCTTCGAACGCATTCGGCAAACCTTGGAAAAAGCCGGCGGCAAGCTGGACGACATCGTCACTATGACCGTGTTCATCACCGACATGGCCAACGGCACGCGTTTCACGCAACTCCGCAAAGAATTTTTCCAAGAAGGCCGCTATCCAGCCAGCGCGCTGATCGGCATCAAGGAACTGGCGCGGCCCGAGATGATGGTCGAAATTCAGGCCATCGCCGTAGTGGATTGATGAGACAGGGATTATTCCCGGCTTTCAATAACCACACGATAAGAGGCTATCGTAAATTGAATTGAGACAGTGCACCTCCTCTGTCATTTCGACCAGAGGGAGAAATCTTTCTCAGTTCCTCAAGGAGTTTATCCTGAGCGTCGTCGCGGGTTTCGGGTTGACAACCGAGTTCAGAAAATCACACAAGAGTTTTTTTTAATAGGAGGTGGAATATGAAATCACCGTTGCAAGTTACCGGCATCGACCACGTGGTTTTCCACGTCAAGGACCTCGCCCGCGCGAAGAAGTTCTATGTCGATTTTCTCGGCATGGAAGTGGACCATGAGCGATCCTGGCAATGTTTTCTCAAATGCGGCAATCAGGGTCT
>WNFW01001365.1_pt1 | contig 21221 bp, 14 predicted proteins | sample 5400131 | NCBI WGS metagenome assembly WNFW01 (sample SAMN13153362, study PRJNA577476) | soil metagenome | isolation source: 20 cm soil or saprolite under grassland replicate 1 | place: USA:California | collected 2016-06-15 | reverse complement strand
GCGAGGTTCACGCGCTGCTGCATGCCGCCGGAGAGTTCATAGGGGTAGTGATGCTCGAAGCCGGACAACCCAACCAAGTTGATGAAGTGCGCTGCGCGCTCCTTCGCTTCCCGCGCGCCGACCTTGAGGCACTCTAGGCCATAGCGGACGTTACCGAGCACAGTGCGCCACGGCAGCAGCGAAGCGTCCTGGAACACGACGGCGCGGTCCGGACCAGGCTTGGTCACCACCCGGCCGTCGACCAGGATGCGGCCTGCGCTCGCGGGAATGAGGCCGTCCACAACCGACAGGAATGTGGTCTTGCCGCAGCCGGACGGCCCCACGATCGAGACGAACTCACCATCCATGACCTTCAGGTCTATGCCACCGAGGGCTCGAAGCCGGCTATTGGTGCGCGGCTGGAGGTAATCCAGGCGAACGTCCTGCGCCTCGAGCTTGGCAAGCATGCTGCGGCTGTCTTCAGGCGGGCGTGCGCCAGATCTCGACCCGGCGCTCAATCCGCTGCACGACCTCGACCAATATCACGCCCGCGGCGACAATGGTGAGCACTCCGACGAAGACCCTATCGGTCTGGAAGCGCGCGCCAGCCTGGTTGATCATGGCGCCGAGCCCCGCGGCCGAGCCGTAGATTTCACCGACGACCACGCCGATCATCCCGCGGCCGATCGCAAGCCGCAGTCCCGCCAGCAGAAAGGGAACCGAGCTCGGCAGGATGATGGTTCGAAACAGCTGCCACTCGCTGGCGCCGAAGCTTCCGGCGACCTTGATCAAGCGCGGGTCGGTGGTGCGAACGGCGGCATGCGCGTTGATCGCGAGCGGCAGCACCGCGAGCAGGAAAATGATCAAGACTCGCTCGCTCAGTCCGGTGCCGACCCAAATGATGATCAGCGGCAGGAACGCAACCTGCGGTGTGGCGTTAAGCGCCGCGAGAAACGGCTGGACTGCGTAGGACAAGCGGCGGTACCAGCCGCCGGCGAGCCCGAGCGGAATGCCGATTGCGAGCGCCAGAACGAGCCCGAGAAGGTAGCCTGCACTGCTCCAGGCGAGGTCGCGCCAGATCTCCCCGGTGACGAAGAACATGCGAAAGGCTGCCGCTGCGATCAGCGTGGGCGAGGAGATGAAAATCGGCTTGAGCCTCAATCGCTGCGCCGAATCCCCCAGCAGCGGGCGCAAAGCGTCCGCCCACCAGCCGCGTTCGAGACCTTCCCAGGCGATCAAGAGCAGCAGCACCATGAGCGTGCCGAGAATGACGCGCTCATGCGCGAGATAGGCGCGCACGGCGGCCGGCATTTGCGTCCTGCTAGCCGGGCGGAGCGCTCCGGTCGAACTCATGCCGCTGCGCTCGTCATTCGCTGTGCCCGTCATGATCGCTTCTCACCGCGGGGACGGCCGCCATCGCTCGAACCGTTGCTCAAAGACATCGAGCAGCGCCACCACGATCAGCCCCGCGGCCATGAACAGGAGCGCGCCCACGAACACGACGTCGGTCTGAAACGTGTTGCCGGCGTCCGCGATCAGATGGCCAAGGCCCGCCGTCGACGCATAAAGCTCGCCGACGACGACCCCAAGCAGCGCGCGGCCGGCGCCGTATTTCGCGCCGGTGAAGATGAAGGGCACGACACCGGGCAGAATGATGCTGGAAAAAATCTTGAATCTCGAGGCGGAGAAACTACGCGCCACGCGGATGAAGCGTGCTTCACTCGCTTTCACGCCGGATTGGGCGTTGATGAGGATCGGGATCACGGCGCCGAGAAATACAACCACGACCTTCGACCAGATCCCAATGCCGCACCAGATGATGATGAGCGGCAATAGCGTCACGCGGGGCACCGCGTTGAGCGTGTCGACGAACGGGCCGATCAAGTACTGCAGGCGCTTCGACAAGCCGAGCGCCAGCCCGAGCGGGATCGCGACCGCCAGCGCCGCGCCATAGCCGAGCATGAATTCGGTTGCGCTGACCTGAAGGTCGGTCCAGAAGTCGCGACGCTGGCTCAATAGCCAGGCCGCCCGTGCCACCCCTGTGGGCGAGGAGATGAACAACGGATCGACGAGGCCACTCGCCCCGATCGCTTCCCAAACAAGCAGCAGGATGACCAACGTGCCGCCGGCGATCGCCCCCCGTTCGTGTTCGAGGTAGAGCCGCGCGAGCCTCGAGCGCCGGCGCCTGCTCTGCTTGGACAGTTCGAGATGTACAGGAATGGTCATGAACAATGTGATGCAACCACCGGCTCATCCGTCAAGGTCGGAGAGGTGGAGCAATCACCTGCGCTGGTCTCCTTTTGCTTGACCTGCTCACAAGTGAGGCAACGCACATGAACGAGCGCTTCGACTTGGCCGGCCGCGCTGTCATCATCACCGGCGGCGGCAAAGGCATCGGCAAGGTGTATACGCAGGAATTTGCGAAGGCGGGGGCCCGCGTCGTCGCGGCGGATGTCGATGGTGCCGCCGCTAAAGGCGTCGCCGAGGCGCTCGCTGCGGAAGGGTTCGCCACGCTGGGTCTTGCAACTGACATCGCCAGCGAAGAATCCACCAAGGCCATGGCGCAGGCCGCGCTCGACCGTTTTGGCGCGGTCGACGTCCTCGTCAATAATGCCTCGCTCATGAGCGTGCTGCCGCGGCGTTCGTGGCTCGAAATCCCGGTCGAGGAATGGGATCGTGTCATGGCGGTCAATCTGCGTGGCATGTTCCTATCCTGTCGCGCGGTGTTCCCGGCAATGAAGGCGCAGCAGCGCGGCAAAATCGTCAACATCTCCTCGTCGCGCGTGTGGGAGGGAACGCCCAACCGGCTGCACTACACCACTTCGAAAGCCGGGGTCATCGGATTTACCCGCGCCTTGGCACGCGAAGTCGGAGAGTTCGGCATCACCGTGAACGCCGTCACGCCGGGCATGACCCAGAGCGAGACGCAGGTCGCCTCCTCATCCGCCAATTATCTCGCCACGCGCATCGTCGGTCGCGCACTCGAGCGCGTGCAGGTGCCCGCGGATCTCGTGGGCACCGTCATGTTTCTGTCGTCAACCGCCAGCGATTTCATAACCGGTCAGACCATCAACGTCGACGGCGGCAAGGCGATGCATTAAGGCACATCCTTCCAGACGCTGTTCGCCCGGCCTACTCCCGCACAAGCGGAAATCCAGACCCGCATGTTCGCGCTGGTGATGTTGGATCTCTCTTCGCGGGGACGAGCGGATGGCGAACCTATCGTCCCGCGGCGCCGGTCGCCTAGGGCGCGTACTCATAAATCCGGCTCTGCAAGCGCGGCTCGCTGAATGTCCCCTTCGCTGCGAAAGCCGCTCAATTGCTGCGTCGCCGCGAGGCGGGAAAGTGCCAATAAGCGGCATATGCACCGCAGCAAAAAGCTCCCCTTATTCGACCACCTCGTCGGCAATGGAAAGCAGGTCCGGCGACACCTCGATGCCGAGCGCTCGTGCCGTTTGCAGGTTGATGACGAACTCGAACTTGGTCGACTGCACCACCGGCAGTTCGGCGGGCTTCGCGCCCTTGAGGATCCTGCCGATATAGATGCCAACTTGATGAAACATTTCCGCGACGTTGGTTCCATAGCTCATTAAGCCGCCAGCCGCGACAAAACTGCGGCTCCAATAAGCCACCGGAATCTTATTGACCGCCGCCAAGGTGGCGAATTGCCCGGGGCGGCTGGCAAAGAATCCGTCTGGCGCGACGAAGAGAGCGTCAGGGTGCTCGCGCGTGAGGGCGATGAAGGCTGCATCGATCTCGCCGATCGTCGTGGCATTGAGGATCATCTGAACTTGCAGCCCCATAGTGGGGGCGGATTCCCGCATGTCCCGTATCGTGGTCTCGGCGGGCGTAGCGTTGGCCGGATTGACGAGCACGGCAATACGAACGGCCTTGGGTACCAGGTCATGCAGCAACCGCAGCCGCTTGGCCGTGACGTTCGCGACGAAAAAATTGACGCCGGTCGCATTCCCGCCGGGCCGGGCGAGGCTAGCGACAAGACCAAGCTGGACCGGGTCTTCGCCGACACCGAAGACGATCGGGATCGTCGCTGTTGCCGCTTTGGCCGCAAGGGTGGCGACGTTGCTGCCGGGGGAGGCGATCACGGCCACGCGACGCCGCACTAGGTCGGCCATCAGTGCGGGCAGGCGCTCGTAATGGCCCTCCAGCCAGTTGTACTCGACCGTTACGTTCTGGCCTTCGATGTAACCGGTGTCGTTGAGGCCTTTACGGAATGCGGTCGCCTCACGCGCGAAGGTATCGAGTGCCCCGCCGTGGATAAGCCCAACCACCGGCATCGCTGGCTGCTGCGCGTGGCCAGCCAGCGGCCAAGCGAGAATCATGCCGCCGAGTGCTACATTGAACTCGCGCCGCCTCACGAGCTTTCCCTCACGCCAAGCACCGCACCATCTTATACCACGTCGGCTAAATGACAGCTGCGTTCTGCATCACAGCAAATTTCACCGTCGATGTCCCATTCTCGTCATTCGCGCCGTCCCGGCGTGTCCGGTTCGCCCCAAGAGCGGACATTCGGCCGTTGCCCGCGTTTATGGGTACACGCCCTACTCTTTCGCGACGTATTTGCGCTCCAGCGCATCGAACTGGTCCTTCTGCACCAAGCGCTGCCGCTCGGAGAAGTCCATAACCAAGTTCAGCGCCTCGCCCATATGCCCGCGGCGACGAAGCTCGCCCAAGGCCGCCTGCATGCCCTTGAGCGCCGATTGCAGCGCGACATTGGCGTAGATCACGCCGGCATAGCCCCATTCCTTCAGCTTGGCGTTGGGCAATTCAGGCGTGCGGCCGCCGATGACGATGTTGATGAGTTGCGGCCATGGCAAGGTGACGTCGGCGCCGGCCTCGCGATAGGCGGCAGCGCGCTCGATGGCCGCGGAGTAACCTTCGGGTTCAATAGCGTCCGTGCGCGCGATGATCAGGAGGTCACGGTCGCGGCGCGTGTCAACCGCCGCCTTGATCTTCGCCACCATCTCGGTGCCCGGGATCACCGCTTTGCCGGCGAAATGGCCGCAGCGCTTGGGAAAGACCTGGTCCTCGATCTGCAATGCATCGGCGCCCGCGCGCTCGAGCAGTTGCACCGTGCGCGCCACGTTCATCGCATTGCCGAAGCCGGTGTCCGCATCCACCACGAGCGGCCCCGCAAAGGCTTCGCGAATCGCCGCCACGTGCGCTGCAAGCTCGCTCACCGTCACGAGGCCGACGTCGGGGATGCCGAGAAACGTATTGGCGATGCCGGCGCCGGTGACGTAGGCGGCCGCAAAGCCCTGATCGGCGACGACGCGCGCCGCCAGCGCATTGGCGACACCGGGCAGCAGCAATGCCGCGCCTGGGACAAGCATGTTGCGCAATTCATGGCGCGGCACGTGGCTCACCATTGCTCGGCCCCTTGCAGGTTTTTTGAGCGCTGACCCTCTATACCACGATGGTTTTGCCTTGGCGGGAAGAGCAGACCCAGACAAGAAACATGCTAACGTATGTGGTTTCGGCCAAGCGGCCGGTGATACGGCGACAGGAGCCTTGGAATGAAGCTTGCGAGCTACATTGCCGATGGCAAAGCGTGCTTCGGCGTGGTGACCGGCGAGGGCGTCGTCACCTTGAACCAGCGCCTTGGCGCCGCGAGCTTGCGCGACGCGCTCGCAGCCGGCGCGCTTGCTGACATGAGAAAAGCCGCAGAAGCGGCGAAACCAGACCACAGGCTCGGCGACATCAAGTGGCTGCCGGCGATCCCGGACCCGGAAAAGATTCTCTGTGCCGGCATAAATTATCGCTCGCATGCCGCCGAGACTGGGCGCGAGGTGCCCAAGCAGCCGAGCATGTTCGTTCGGTTCGCCAACACGCTCGTCGGCCATGAAGGTGAGATGATCCGCCCGTCGGTGTCGCAGAGCTTCGACTTCGAAGGAGAGCTCGCCGTGATCATCGGCCGCGGCGGCCGCCATATCGCCGTCGAGCGCGCGCTCGAGCATGTCGCCGGCTATACCTGTTTCGTTGACGGCAGCGTCCGCGACTACCAGAAATTCTCGGTGACCTCGGGCAAGAATTTCCCCGCCACCGGACCGCTCGGGCCGTGGATCGTGACCACCGACGAAATTGCCGATCCGAAACGCCTTACGCTGGTCACGCGGCTCAACGGACAGGAGGTACAGAAATCCGGCACCGATCTTTTGATTCATTCCGTGCCGCAGATCATCGCATTCTGCTCCGACTTCACACCGCTCGCTCCGGGGGACGTGATCGCCACCGGCACGCCCGAGGGGGTCGGTCATCGCCGCAATCCGCAGCTGTGGATGAAACCGGGCGACGTGCTCGAGGTGGAGATTTCCGGCGTTGGCACGCTACGCAGCCGCGTGGTGGACGAGAAATAATTGCTTGGCTGTCGCGCTGTAGGACGTCGGCCACGGTTGGCGGCTCCGATTCTACTGGTTCCGTGACGAAACCCCAGCGATCCAGCCGCTATCAGCGACTCGATCTGTTCGGCAGGATCGATTACGCTTTCTGCCTCTCCGCCGCCTGCCCTTCACGAACAGCAGATCCCATGGTCACCCAACCGATGCAAACGATCGACGTTCACGCGCACATCCTCACCGAAGAGACGATCCGGCTGATGCAGCGTGAAGCGCCCACAGTGGGGCCGAGGCTTTCGGACATCGGCGAGCAGTTCGCCAGGCTCGACGTGGCCGGAAACATCTATCGGCATTTTCCCCGCGGCGGATGGGATCTCGAGCAACGCCTGCAAGACATGGCTGCAGCCAAAGTCGACGTGCAGGTGCTCTCGGTGTGCCCGCAGACGTTCCTCTATGGGCAGTCGGCTCCCCTCGCGGCGGCTCTTGCACGCATCCAGAACGAAGCGCTCGCCAAGCTCGCCAGGGCGCGCCCGGACCGGTTTCTTGCGATTGCGACCTTGCCTATGCAGGCGCCAAAACAGGCGGCGGACGAACTGCGTCATGCGGTGCGGGTGCTGGGGCTGCGCGGGGCGCAGATCGGATCGAACATCGGGGGTAAGAACCTCGACGATCCGGAGTTCGAGCCGGTTTGGGCCACGGCTGCGGAACTCAATGCTTTCATCCTGCTGCATCCCATCAACGTGGCGGGCGCCGATCGGCTCTCGTCCTACTATCTCACGAACCTGATCGGCAATCCGCTCGACACCACGATCGCCGCAGCATGCCTCGTGTTCAGTGGCGTGCTCGAGCGCTATCCGAAGCTCCAGATTTGCCTCGCCCATGGCGGCGGCTTCCTGCCCTACCAGGCCGGGCGGTTCATCCACGGCTGGCACGTGCGCGAGGAGCCGAAGCGCAGGCTGGCCGAGCCGCCGACGCAATCGCTCAAGCGCTTCTATTTCGATACCATCGTGCACTCGAAGGAGGTGCTCGCGTTCCTGGTCGGCAGTGCAGGGACCGAGCGCGTGCTGCTCGGCGGCGATTATCCCTTCGATATGGGCATGCCGCATGGCGTGTCGCAGGTGCGCAGCCTCTCGATCTCGGCGGCCGATCAGGCGGCTATTCTCGGTGGCCGGGCGCGGGCTCTGCTCGACAAGGTCTCGGCACAGGCGTTCGCCTGAGGTGGCGGGACCTCGCAAGCGCGCGACCTCGTCCCATTTGCGGCCGATGCAACTGCGCTACAATCCATAGGAAGTGGCACCGCTCAGGCGGCAATGCGCAAAACATTCAGCGGGAGGATGCGATGAAACGCTTTGGTTTGGCTCTGGCGCTGATCTGCCTCGCAGCAAGCGGCATGACCGCCTCGGCACAGGATAAATATCCCTCGCGGCCGGTGAAGATCATCGTGCCCTATGCTCCGGGTGGTGCGACCGACATCACCGCACGCCTGTTCGGGGAGCAGATGCGCCAAAGCCTCGGCCAACAATTCGTGGTGGAGAGCAAACCTGGCGCGTTCGGCATTCTCGCCATCGAGGAGATGGCGCGTTCCAAGCCGGATGGCTACACGCTGATGGTGGGCAATGTCACGACCAATGCCATCACGCCGGTCCTTTTCCCGAAGAAACTAGCGATCGATTTCGCGAAGGACGTCGTTTCCGTTTCACGGCTGGCGATCTATCCGTCCTTTCTTCTCACCACCACGCACAATTTCGAGCCCAAGTCGGTGGCAGAGCTGATCGCCTATGCGAAAAAAAATCCAGGCAAGGTGCGCTACACCAGCGCCGGCGTCGGCAGCTTCCCGCATTTCGACAGCGAAGTCTTTTCCAGGCGGGCCGGGATCGAGATGCTGCATATCCCCAACAAGACCGGGGCCGCCGGCATGATCAACGATCTGGTCGTCGGCGACGCGCAGGTCGCTTTCATCAACGCCGCGAGCACGGCCTCGATGATCAAGGCTGGCAAGCTGCGGCCGATCGCGGTGCTCGCAGAGGCGCGGCTGCCTGACTATCCCGATGTTCCGACGCTGGCGGAGGCCGGCTTTGCCGGCGTGGGCACGCTGCATTGGCAGAGCATGCTGGCGCCGGCGCATACGCCGAAAGACGTTCTGGGGACGCTTTTCAACGCCATCGTCGAAGCGACGCGCGCTCCGGCGCTGCAGGACGCGTTCAAGAAGCAGCTCGTCAGCGTCAAGCCGAATGCGTCGCTGGAGGAGGCGCAGTCGTGGCTCGCGAGCGAGCTTGCCGCCTGGCGAAAGACCGTCGCCGAGGTGAAGATCGACTTGGCCGATTAGGCTCGCCGCCTCTGGATGACCCACATGAAACGCCTCACCCTTTTGATATTGCTCGCGCTCGCCGCCACGACGGCGGCTGCGCAAGACAAGTATCCCGCAAAGCCAATTAAGGTTGTCCTGCCGTTCGGGCCCGGCAGCGCCACCGATATTGTCATGCGCATCGTCGGCGAGCAGATGCGGCCGATTCTGGGTCAGCCGGTGGTGATCGAAAACAAGCCGGGGGCGTTCGGTATTCTCGCAATCGAGGAGATGGCCCGCTCAAAGCCGGACGGCTACACGCTGCAAATCGGCAACCCCGGCACAAACGTGCTCACACCCATCATCTACAAGAAGAAATTCAAGATCGACTACGAGAAGGAAGTGATCTTGGTGACAAGGCTGAGCGAGATTCCAATCGTGCTCGGCGCCACGACCAAGGACTTCCCGCCCAAAACCTTTGCCGAGTTCATCGCCTATGCCAAGGCAAATCCCGGCAAAGTGCGTTATGCCAGCGTCGGCGTTGGCAGCAACAATCATTACGATACCGAGGCCTTCGCCCAATGGGCCGGGGTCGTTCTCACTCACCTGCCTAACAAAGGGGGCGGCGCCGCGATTACCAACGATCTCGTCACCGGCGACGCCCATATCGCGCTGCTCAACGCTGCAAGCTCTCTGGGGGTGGTCAAGGGTGGACAGGTGCGGGCACTGGCAGTGATGTCCGACCAGCGCTTGCCCGAATATCCCGACGTGCCGACTCTGAAGGAGCTCGGCTACTCAAATTCCAAAGGCCTATGGTCGGCGCTATATGCGCCAGCTGCCACGCCGCGCGACGTGCTTGAGGTGGTGCGCCAGGCAGCGGTGCAGGCGCTCGGCTCCGAGCAAGTGACGACGGCCTTCAAGCAGCAAATGATCAGGGCCGTTCCCAACGCGTCGTTTGAAGACGCACAGACCTGGAACAAGGCCGAGCTGGCGTACTGGAAAAAGGTCACCGACGAGGTGAAGGTCGAGCTGCCGGACTGAATGCGGCAGCCGCAGCCGGAAAGACCAGCGATGAAGACGGAGCCGGCGGAAACCACGCCAGCCTGCGGCATCACGCTCGAGAGAGATGTCGACGTCCCCATGCGCGACGGCGCGCGCCTGAAAGCCGACGTTTTTCGGCCCGATGCCTCCGGCAGGTTTCCGGCGATCTTGAATCTGGGTCCTTATCAGAAGGACAGGCTGTGGATCCCGCCGAGCACGCTAGAGGAAAAACCGAACCCGCTGATGAATTGGGAGACCGTCAACCCGCACTGGTGGGTGCCCAGGGGTTATGCCGCGGTGCGCGTCGACGGCCGCGGCAGCGGTAAATCCCCGGGCCAATGCGAACCATGGTCGCTGGCAGAATCCATCGATTTCTATGACGCGATCGAGTGGGCAGCGGCGCAGCCGTGGTGCTCGGGCAAGATCGGGTTGTTGGGCATATCCTATTTCGCCATCAACCAGTGGTTCGTCGCCAATCACCAGCCGCCATCGCTGAAGGCGATTATTCCGTGGGAAGGCTTCGCCGATATCTACCGCGACGCGCTGTTCCACGGCGGCTTGCTCAGCCTGTTCATGCCGAACTGGTACCTGGCGCATTTGATGCACCACGTCGTCGGCCGCGCGTCCCAACACGATCCCGATAGATGGCGCACCGACACGCTCTATTTCTGGTTGCACAATAATCTCGACAGCGGCGCCTTCCACGGCGCGCAGGCGCAATGGGGCAAGATCACGGTGCCGATGTTGAGCGTCGGCAATTGGACGGGCATGGGACTGCATCTGCGCGGCAACACCGAGGCTTTCATGCGCGCCGCAACCCCACACAAGAAGCTGCGCATCCACACCGGCACCCACGTGCATCCCTTCTATTCCGAGGAGGGGCGGCGTGATCAGCGGCGCTTCTTCGATTATTGGCTAAAAGACGTCGACAATGGGGTGATGGATGAGCCGCCGGTGAAGCTCGCTATTCGCAAGGGCGGCGACGAGGTGGAGTGGCGCTTCGAGCATGAATGGCCGCTCGCGCGCACACGCTGGACCAAATTCTATTTTGACCTGTCGCAGCCGCCGGGCAAGGCCGCGAATGCCGCGCGGCTTGTCGTCGCAAATCCCGCGGCGTGCCATTCGCGGACCTATCCTGCCACGAGCCTAGCGTCGATGGGCTCGACCTTTGCGGCGTCCTCCCAGGTGATGGGCGGCACCATCCCGCCCGATATGGGGATTGCGCTCGAGACGGCGCCGCTCGAAGAGGACCTCGAGGTCACCGGTCCGGCCGCCGCGGTGTTGTGGGTCGCGAGCTCGACCGAGGACATGGATCTCTTTCTCACCATCCGCAACATCGACGCGAACGGCAATGATGTCCTGGAGACCGGTCAGCAAGGACGGCCGGTGCCGGTGGCGAAAGGATGGCTGCGCGTGTCGCATCGCGAATTGGATGCGGAGCTGTCGCTGCCGTACCGCCCCTATCATCGGCATCGACGCCGGCTTCATCTCGCGCCGGACGAGATCGTGCGGGTGGAGGTAGAGATCTGGCCGACCTCGATGGTCTTTCGACGCGGCCATCGCATCCGGCTCGACGTCCAGCCACGCGACGGCATCGGCAGCGCCGGCTACATGCACTATCACGCCGACTACAACACCGGAACGAATACGATCTATGCGGGCGGCGAGCGGGAATCTTATCTCCTGCTCCCAGTCATTCCGGCAAATCGGTAGGGTAGGCAAAATCGCCTTACCGAGAGCGGAGAGTCCGCAACTATGCGACCTGCGATTTTGCCTACGCGAGTGCGCGCGTGGGCATTGCGCCGCGAGGATCGGTGCCGATGATGCAAGCCCAACGCGCAATTCCCAACCTACGGGTGCTGTTGGTGTCCAGTTCTGCGAGCATGATCATCTGAATGGGAGCGGCCGTTGAGCCTCCGCGAGGAACACAGCAACTTGCACGCTCCGTTCTGGCGCATGCTTGCGCGCAAGGACGTGCTTGCGGGATTGCTGTTCATCGCCGTCGCGGTGCTCGGACTGTGGATCTCGCGCGATTACCCGATTGGCACGGCCTTGCGCATGGGCACTGGGTACGTGCCGCGGCTCCTCTGCTGGCTCCTTTTCGGCCTCGGCGTCATCGTGCTCGTGCAGGGGCTGCGCGAGGCGCAAGGCGCGCGGTCGCTGTCCTCCGGCGACGTCTCGGCATTGCGGCCGCTCATTTTCGTAACCGCAAGCCTGGTCATCTTCGGAGTGAGCATCGAGCGGCTGGGGCTCGTCATTTCGATCCTTTTGCTGATCGGCGTCGGCGCGGTCGCGGCGCGCGGCCTGCGGCCGCTCGAGACGCTGGCGGCGGCGCTAGTGCTCGTCGTCCTCTCCTGGGGCATCTTCATTCTCGGGCTGGGACTGACCATCCCGGTCTGGCCGGAGTGGTAGGTGGAGCTCACCCACAACCTTGCGGTCGGCTTCGGCGTGGCATTGACGCCAGCCAATCTGTTCTTCGCGCTCGCTGGCGCGCTGATCGGAACCTTGATCGGCGTCCTCCCGGGCATCGGCCCGATCGCGACCATTGCGATGCTGCTGCCATTGACGTTCCATCTGGAGCCGACGTCGGGTTTGATCATGCTCGCCGGCATCTTCTACGGCGCGCAATACGGCGGATCGACCACCGCCATTCTCGTCAACCTGCCGGGCGAGACCTCGTCAGTGGTCACCTGCATCGACGGGCACCAGATGGCGCGCCAGGGTCGCGCCGGCGCAGCGCTCGCGGTGGCAGCGCTCGGATCGTTTTTCGCGGGCTGCGTCTCGACTGCGCTGATCGCCACTTTTGCGCCGCCGCTCGCCAAAGTGGGCCAATCATTCGGCGCACCGGAATATTTCTCGCTGATGCTGCTCGGCCTGATCGCCGCGGTGGTGCTCGCCCATGGCTCGGTCGTCAAGGCGGTCGCAATGATCGTGCTCGGGTTGCTGGTCGGTCTGGTCGGCACCGACGGCAACACCGGCGGGACGCGGTTCACGTTCGGAATAACCGAGCTGACGGACGGCATCGACATCGCCACGCTTGCGATCGGCGTTTTCGGCATCGGCGAGATCATCACCAATTTGGCGCAGCCGCAGGAGACGCGTGGCTTGGCGGCAAAGAAGATCAGCCGGCTGTGGCCGACGCGCGAGGATTTTCGCCGCGCCTGGCCGGCCGTGCTGCGCGGCACCGCGCTCGGCTCGGTCCTCGGCGTACTTCCCGGAGGCGGCGCGACATTGAGCGCGTTCGCCGCCTACGCGCTCGAAAAACGCTCCTCGCGAAACGCAGCGGAATTCGGCCACGGCGCGGTGGAGGGCGTCGCCGGACCTGAATCCGCCAACAATGCCGGCGCGCAGACCTCGTTCATCCCGATGCTGACCCTGGGCATCCCAGGAAATGCGGTCATGGCGCTGATGATCGGCGCGCTCACCATCCACGGCATCCAGCCGGGCCCGCAAATCATGAGCGAACGCCCCGGCATGTTCTGGGGCATGATCGCCAGTATGTGGATCGGCAACCTGATGCTGGTGATCATCAACTTGCCGCTCATCGGCATGTGGGTGCAATTGCTCAAGCTGCCGTATCGCTTTCTCTATCTCGCGATTCTTTTGTTCTGCGCTATCGGCGTCTACACCGTGAGCAACAGCGCGGCGGCGGTGCTGCTGGCGGCGTTCTTCGGCGTGTTCGGCTATGTCTTTACGCGGCTCGAATGCGAGCCGGCGCCAATGATCCTCGGCTTCGTGCTCGGCCCGTTGATGGAGGAGAATCTCCGCCGCGCGATGCGCATTTCGAGCGGCGATCCGGCCATTTTCATCGAGCGGCCGATCAGTCTCGGCCTGTTGATCGCGGCGCTCGCGCTCTGCGTGCTAGTGGCGCTGCCAACCATCCGCAGCAAGCGGGAAGAGGCGTTCCAGGAGTAGCCAAGATCCACCGCGCAATGGCCCGTGCCTGCCGCAGGGCTCGCTGCTCTCGATTAGCGTTTAAGCAGCGCTTCTCAAGCGAGTGGCCGCCCTGCCCTCCTCCGCCTTCCGCTGCTCATGCTGATTCCACCGCGCACGAATACGCGCTCGCCGCGGCGACGCCTTGAAAGACGCGGCCGATGAAGACCAATACCGGGCCGCTGGGCGCCAGCGCGCCTAGCTTTGCGGCGATATCGGACACAGTTCCGGCGACGATCGTCTCCTCTGGCCGCGTGGCGGCCGCAACCGCGACTGCCGGCATGTCAGGCGAAAGTCCGTGCGCGATTGCGCGCATCGCCAATTCGCCAATCGTCTTCTTCGCCATATAGACCACGGTGGTCGCAGCGGGATCGGCGAGGCTTGCCCAATCGATATCTTCAGGCAAACGACCGTGCACGTCGTGACCGGTGACGTATTGCAGGCGGCGGACATCGCGCCGCTGCGTCAGCGGAACGCCAAGTCTTGCTGCCGCGCCCTGCGCCGCGCTGATGCCGGGGATGATCTCGACCCGAATCCCGGCAGCATGACAGGCGGCAATCTCCTCGCCGGCACGGGCGAAAATGAGGGGGTCGCCGCCCTTGAGCCGCACCACCCGCCGGCCCGCTTTGGCAAGCGCGATCATCAGCGTGTTGATCTCGTCCTGCTTGCAAGCTGCCCCGTAGCCGGTCTTGCCGACCAGCATCTTTTTCGCCTCGCGCCGCGCAAAGTCGAGAACTTCCGGCGCAACCAGGTCATCGATCAGGATGATGTCCGCCGATTGCAGCGCCCGCAGGGCGCGCAGCGTGAGTAGTTCTGGATCGCCCGGGCCAGCGCCCACCAGCGTGACGATGCCGGCCTCGGGACCTTGCTCGTTCGTCTTGCCGAAAAGCGCGTCGAAATCGCTTTGCGTCGGTTCATGCGCCGGATGGTTGACCGCAAAAGCCGTGAACAGCTGCCAGAACCGGCGCCGAGCGGCCGGCGAAAGCGCGGACGCTTGCACCGCCTTGCGCCAGCGGCGCGCCGCCTCCGCCCAACGGGAAAAGCCGCCCGGGATCATCGCTTCCAGCTTGGCGCGGATCGCCTGCGCGAAAACCGGCGCCGCGCCGGCGGTCGAAATGCCGATCACCAACGGGGAACGGTTGACGATGGCGCCGAATGAGAAATCGCAATGCGCCGGCCGGTCGATCACATTGACCGGAACGCCGGCCGCGCGCGCGGCGCCGGCGAAACGTGCGGCATTCGTTTCATTCTCGAAGCCGCCGACGGCAACGGCAGCGCCGGTAAAGTCTTCAGTCCGCCACGCCCGATGCCGCAACGTGAGGGAAGTGCCCGGAGCTTCCAACGCCAGCGCACAGAGCTCCTGGCAGGGGCGTTCGGCAAAGACCTCGACATTTGCGCCGGCCGCCGACAAGAGCTCCGCCTTCCACGCCACCGGCGCGTTGTTGCCGGCGATGATTGCACGTTTGCCGGCGAGCTCAAAAAAGATGGGCAGCCGCGCGAGCGGCTGCATGCGCGGCGAGCGCGGCGGCTGCGGAGGGGGTTGAAGCTCGACCCGGCGCATCAATAGACGTCCTGCTGATAACGTCCGCACTTTTTCAGGTTGGCGACGAACGCAAGCGCCTCGTCGGTGGTGCGCACGCCATGTGCGGCCACGAATCCCGGCGCAACGGCTGTGATTTGCCCGGTATGCTGCAAAGCAGCAAAGACCGTGCCAAACACTCCCTATTGTTTTTGCTGAAGAATTTCTCTTTCGCCGGCCCGACGTCGGCGTCGGCCTGGGCAGGCTGCAGCGATTCAAGTTGAATTTCTATGCAGCGAAATGGCCGTCAATTTTGGCAGGACCAGCCCGCCTACAGCGTCAGGACTGACCGACAGACGCGGCGCGAGGGACGCGCTCGGCGGCGTATCGCCGCTTGGGCAATTTGGCTGGCTCTGCGGCGTCGGCGGGCACGAAAATCTTCTGTAGCACTTGTCGTTGCACCGGCTTCTTCACGATCGGTACGTATTCGAACCTGCTGTCGATGCTCTCGACGCCGTAACCGGTGATGAAGACGAATGGAATTTTGCGTGCCGCCAGCACATCCGCGACCGGATAAACGAATTCACCTCCGAGGTTGACGTCAATGATGCCGGCGTTGATGTCCTCGTGCACCGCGGCGACCATGGCTTCGGACAGCCGACTGAAGGGACCGATGACCGAGAAGCCGAGCTCGGTCAGGATGTCCTTCATCATCATCGCAACCAAAATCTCGTCTTCTACCAGCAGGACGCGGTTGCCCCCTTCGAGCCGAAGCGGCAGCTCAGGCCTGTCCTCGCCGAGGCGCCACTGGGCAGCGGCACGATTCGCCAGCGTGTCGACGTAGTCGCGGCGCGGCACGCGCAACAGGCAGTGCAGGCCTTCCGGGCGCCAATCGAAAGCGGCCTCCCCCCCGAGCTGGCGCTCGATGCTGGCGCTGATCAGCCGGATGCCGAAGCCGTGCGCGACCGGCATCTGCGGGGGCGCTCCACCGCTCTCGATCCAGCGCAGCACCAAGCCTTGCGGCTGCAGGTCCCAGCTCACCGCCACCCGGCCTGACGTGACCGACAGCGCGCCGTATTTGGCCGCGTTCGTGGAGAGTTCGTGCAAGGCGAGGGCGAGCGTCTGTGCCGTGCGCGGCTCGAGCGATACCTCGGGACCGGCAGTCGCGATCCGCTCCGCGCCGTCGGTGCGGAATGGGGCGAGTTCTTCGCCAACGAGGCGCGCGAGATCGGCGCCCTGCCACCGGCTCTGGGCGAGCAACGTGTGGGCGCGCGCCAGCGCGCCGATGCGCCCATCGACCGCGGCAGTATAGGATTTGATGTCCTCGGAGCGGGTCAACCGCACGATCGATTGCACGAGCGCCAACGCATTGCGCGCGCGATGATCGACCTCGCGCGCCAATAGAACTTGGCGCTCTTCGGCTTGCTTGCGGTCGGTGATGTCGACAGTCACCCCGCTGATGCGCACGACATTGTCGATTCCATCGACGCTTGCCACGGCGGTTCCTATGCACCAGCGCAGTTCGCCGTTCGGACGACACACCCGAAACTCGCTCTGAAAACTCGGCGTGTTGGGCGCCGCCGGTTTGATCGCGTTCTGCAGATGTTTCCAGTCCTCGGGATGGATTAATGCGCGGACATTGTCCACGGTCAGATCGAAACTCGCGGGATCAACGCCGAAAATTCGGTACTGGCCGTCGTCCCACACGAACCGGCCATCGACTGGGTCCCATTCCCAGGATCCCATCTGGCCGGCGGCCAGTGCCAAGCTGCGTCGCTCCTCACTCTTCAACAGCCGCACGGTCGAGGCCTCAAGTTCCGCGGTTCGCTCGGCGACGCGACGCTCGAGCTCCTGATTGAGCTGCTCGAGCTGTCGCGTCTTGCGATAGAGCTCGGCGAAAACCTTGACCTTGGCGCGCAGAACCTCGGGAATGACTGGCACCGGCACGTAATCGACGGCCCCCATCTCATAGGCGCGCAGGCGATCGACGTCCGTCAAATGGATGGCAGAGATGAAGATGATCGCGGTGCGCTGGAACCGCGGATGCTCGCGGATCATCGCCGCCAACTGGAAGCCATCGAGCTCTGGCATGCACACGTCGACGAGGATGACCGCAATCTCCTGCTTGAGCAGGTGTTCCAGCGCTTCTTTGGCCGAAGCCGCTTTGATCAGCCGCTCGTTCAGGCCGGCGAGGATCGTCTCATAGCTCAAGAGCTTGGCTGGCTGGTCGTCGACCAGCAGGATATTGACCTTGTCGTCGGAGGCCATTGCGCGTCTCCGCTGCTAGCGATGCAACCACATGCGCAGCGCCGATAACAGCTGTTCGGTATTAACGGGCTTGGCCAGGTAGTCCGACGCCCCCGCTTCCATGCATTTCTCGCGGTCGCCCTTCATGGCTTTGGCCGTCAGCGCGATCATCGGAAGCCGCCGGAAAGCCGGCTTCTGCCGGATGGCGCGCATGGTCTGATATCCATCCATTTCCGGCATCATGATATCCATCAGCACGATGCCCAGATCGGGGGTGGAATCGACGAGCGCGATCGCCTCGCTGCCGGTCGTGGCGGTGAGCACGCGCATGCCGCGCCGCTCCAGCACGCTGGAAAGCGCGAAAATGTTGCGGGCATCGTCGTCGATCAGCAGCACGGTGCGGCCCACCAAGTCCTCGTCCGAGCTGTTGAGCCGCTCGAGCATGCGTTGCTTCTCGGGAGGAAGCTCGGTAACGACGCGATGCAGGAACAACGCGGTTTCATCGAGCAGACGCTCGGGCGACTCAACGCCCTTGACCACAATGCTGCGCGCCATTGTGTGCAGCTCTGCGTCTTCCTCCGCCGACAATTCGCGCCCTGTGAACACCACAACCGGAACGTCGGAGAGCTTGGCGTCGCCGCGCAGTTCTTCCAGCACCTCGAACCCCGACATGTCCGGCAACCGCAGATCGAGCACGACACAGTCGCAGGGCTGTGCGCGCAGCACGCGTAAGGCCTCGGCGCCGGTGCCTGCAGGGACGATCTCGATGTCGTCGTGGCCGAGCAGTTCCGCAATGCTTTTCTGCTCGGCGCGGTCGTCTTCCACAACCAGCAGGCGCTTGCGGCGCGGCTTGGCATATTCCTTGATGCGCGCCAATGCGGCTTCGACCCCCTCGGTCGAGGTCGGCTTGGTGACGAAAGAGAATGCACCGCGCGCCATCCCGTGCTGGCGATCTTCGTCCAGCGTGATGATCTGCACCGGAATGTGCCGGGTCAGCGGATTCTGCTTGAGCTGGCTCAGCACGGTCCAGCCCAGCATGTCGGGCAGGAACACGTCGAGCGACACGGCGGTGGGTTGGTATTGCTTTGCGAGCTCGAGCGCGTCGGTGCCGCGCACCGCGACCAGCACTTTGAAGCCCTTCTCGCGCGCCAGGTCCAGCATGATCCGGGCATAGTGCGGATCGTCTTCCACCACCAGCAGGATCGAATCGCCGGGCCGGATCTCGAGGCGGTCGTCGGGAATTTGCTCGATCGGGCGTTCCGGCGCGACGAGCGCGGCTGGCGGACGCACCGGCGCCACCGAGGGCGCCGGCTTCGGCGCTGCGCTTGATCCGACGTACCGCAGCGGCAGGTAGAGCGTGAAAGTGCTGCCCACGTTCGGCGCACTGCGCAACTGAATCTCGCCGCCGAGCAGATTCGACAGCTCGCGGCTGATCGCCAGCCCCAACCCAGTGCCGCCGTATTTTCGGCTGGTGCTGGCGTCGGCCTGCATGAACGCCTCGAAAATGACCTTCTGCTTCTCGTGCGGAATCCCAATGCCGCTGTCGGAAACTTCGAAGGCAACCACCGTCGGCGCCTGCTCGAGCACCGGGTGGCCGGCGCTCCAGCCCTTCTGGATCTCGGAAACACTCAAGCGCACGCCGCCCTGGGCGGTGAACTTGAACGCGTTCGAGAGCAGGTTCTTGAGAACCTGCTGCAGACGCTTGGAATCGGTGGTGATCGTGCGGCCGAGATGCGGATCGAGATTGACCTCGAACGAGAGTTGCCGCGTCTCCGCCTCGTGACGGAAGGGACGCACGACCATGTCGAGAAGGTTCGCGAACGCAATCTCCTCGGCGTCGACCGTAACCGTTCCGGATTCGATCTTGGACAGATCGAGGATGTCGCTGATCAGATTCAACAGATCGGTGCCGGCGCCATGGATTGTGCGGGCGAATTCGACCTGCTTGGCGAGCAGGTTACCCTCCGGATTTTCGGCGAGCTGCTGCCCCAGGATCAGGATGCTGTTGAGCGGCGTGCGCAGCTCGTGCGACATATTGGCGAGGAACTCCGACTTGTACTTGGAGGTCAGCGCCAGCTCGCTCGCCTTCTCCTCCAATGCACGGCGCGCCAGCTCGATTTCCCGATTCTTGCGCTCCACCTCGACGTTGCGCTCCGCGAGTTGTTCGGCCTTCTGCTCGAGCTGCTCGTTGGTCTGTTGCAGCTCTCGCTGCTGCGTCTGCAACTCACCCGCGAGCTGCTGCGATTGCTTGAGCAATCCTTCGGTCTGCATCGTCGCTTCGATACTGTTGAGCACGATGCCGATATTGGTCGTAAGCTGGTCGAGGAAAGTGAGCTGCATTTCAGTGAATTCACCGAGCGAAGCGAGCTCGATCACCGCCTTAACCTGACTTTCAAACAGCACCGGCAACGCCACGATGTTCCGTGGCACGGCCTTGAACAGTGCCGATCCGATCGGAACGGTGTCTGGGGGCATTTCGCTGATCAGCATTCGCCGTTTGTCCGCGGCGCACTGCCCGATCAACCCCTCGCCGAGCGTGAGATGCTCGGGATAGCCGTTCTCGGCATCGTCGGCATAGGTGGCGAGCAGGTGCAGGCTGGGCGCTTCCTCGCTCGCCGCCTGATAGATGACGCCGAGTTGCGCGTTGACCAGCGGCGTGAGCTCCGACAAGAGCAGCCGGCCCACGGTAACCAGGTCACGCTGGCCCTGCAGCATGTTGGTGAATCTGGCGAGATTGGTCTTCAACCAATCCTGCTCGGTGTTGCGGTCGGTCGTGAGCCGCAAGTTGTTGATCATCGTGTTGATGTTGTCCTTGAGCGTGGCCACCTCGCCGCGCGCGTCGACCTGAATCGACCGGGTCAGGTCGCCCTTCGTCACCGCGGTCGCGACCTCGGCGATGGCGCGCACCTGCGTGGTCAAGTTCGCAGCCAACAGGTTGACGTTACCGGTGAGATGCTTCCAGGTGCCGGCTGCGCCTGGCACGTTGGCTTGGCCGCCGAGACGGCCTTCCACGCCCACCTCGCGTGCGACGGTGGTGACCTGGTCGGCGAAGGTCGCCAGCGTGTCCGTCATGTTGTTGATTGTCTCGGCGAGCGCCGCCACCTCGCCCTTCGATTTGACCGTCAGATTCTGCTTCAGATCGCCGTCGGCCACGGCGGTCACGACCTTGACGATGCCGCGCACCTGCTCGGTCAGATTGGCCGCCATCACGTTCACGGTGTCGGTCAAGTCCTTCCAAGTCCCGGCGACGCCCGGCACTTGCGCCTGACCGCCGAGCTTGCCTTCGGTGCCGACTTCGCGCGCCACGCGCGTCACCTCCGAGGCAAAGCCGTTGAGCTGGTCCACCATCGTATTGATGGTGTTCTTGAGCTCAAGAATCTCGCCTTTTACGTCGACGGTAATCTTGCGGGAAAGGTCGCCGCGCGCCACCGCCGTTGTCACTTCGGCGATGTTGCGAACCTGCGTCGTGAGGTTGGCGGCAAGTAGATTGACGTTGTCGGTCAAATCCTTCCACGTTCCCCCGACGCCCGGCACCACGGCTTGGCCGCCGAGCTTGCCTTCGGTGCCGACCTCGCGCGCCACGCGCGTGACTTCGGCCGCGAATGAGCGCAGCTGCTCGACCATCGTATTGAGCGTTTCCTTGAGCAGCAGGATCTCGCCGCGCACGTCCACGGTGATCTTTTTCGAAAGGTCGCCGCCGGCGATTGCGGTGGCGACCTCCGCGATGTTGCGGACCTGGGCGGTCAAGTTGGAGGCCATGAAATTGACGTTGTCGGTCAGGTCCTTCCATGTGCCGGCGACGCCTGGCACTTGCGCCTGACCGCCGAGCTTGCCTTCGGTGCCGACCTCACGCGCCACGCGCGTG
>WNFW01004267.1_pt1 | contig 21261 bp, 17 predicted proteins | sample 5400131 | NCBI WGS metagenome assembly WNFW01 (sample SAMN13153362, study PRJNA577476) | soil metagenome | isolation source: 20 cm soil or saprolite under grassland replicate 1 | place: USA:California | collected 2016-06-15 | reverse complement strand
CAGTCTCACAATGCGCGAGAACTTGCTCACCTGCTGTCAGGCGATCACACTCCAGCAGTACCTGATCGGCCCAGGCATCGAGTGTGCTATCAGTAACAAGAGGAGAAACATATGGAGACTCAGCGGCATTGCCAAAACAGAACTGGAGTGCCTTATGCCAACCTGAAGAGTACAGGTATGAGTTATGCGCAGTAGCCGTCTTCGTAGCAGCATTCAACGTATCTTGCAACTTGAGGGAGTGCCAATCTCTCGCGCTTGTAAGAGCAACGACAGCCCTGCCCCTCTGAGCGGGAAAAGTCCGGCGAATGCGCTCCTGCTGTTCATCTATCAATTGACAGAGTTGCTCTTGTTTGGAAAGTGAACTCATCTTCGATCCTTTATGTATGCTATTCCCAACGCGAAGCGCAACGATAAACGCTTCAGCATCAAGAAAAGGGAACAGTCAGCCAAAGCCAAGAACAGAGTATATTCTCGGCCTACAACGGAAATCATGCTCCTACTGACGGTTACCTAGCACACTGGCGAAGTCATGAGACCAATTTACCTCCTGAGGATTTCAATGAGACTGTATCACGAATCTTCTGAGAAGAGCAAGGAGGGGCCTCATTCATTACGCCCTATGAGCACCAACTGAAAGACCAAAGAGCTTGGAGCGTCGAGGCCAGGGCACTTGCTTCTCCAAAAACTTACCCCTGTAAAGGCCTCGTCCCCCTTCCTCTTCCCCACCCCGCAGAAAGAATAATCAAAAAAACCACCAAGGAGCCAGCATGACCACCAGACAAACCATCGCATCGCCAACACCAGCAAATATCAAAATAAGCTCACCCATTCCCAAAAAAATCTCTCGCATTTTCGGACACATTTTCCCAAAAATCTCTCGCATCCCACTCAAAATCGCCCGTTCCCTCCAAATCTGCTCAAAGCGATACAAATGAAACAAGTGAAACAAATGAAACAAGTGAAACAAGTGAAACAAGTGAAACAAACAGCAAGCAGAGGGGCCAGGGCGACCGCAAGGGATCGCCTTTGAGAAGGCGCTCACTGGACCAGGGCGACCGCGACTCGGTCAAACATATGTAACTTTTCTTCACCTATGCTCGTGCTAGTGTCATAATGAAGGGAGGAGATATACAACATGCGCCTCCCAAATAACGTGAAGCGTTAAGAACAGGAAACAACGATATGTACTCATTTCTAACCATACTCCTGCGACTGGGTCTGGCGGTGTTTCTTGGCGCACTGATAGGATTCGAGCGCGAGAGCCGTGAGCATGCTGCTGGCATGCGCACCAATGCCTTGGTGTCCCTCGGTTCTTGCCTCTTTACCATCATCTCAGCCTTTGGTTTCCTGGACTTCATTGGTACTCCTCACGTGCAGATCGACCCTACGCGCATCGCCTCCTATATTGTCGCTGGCATCGGTTTTCTCGGAGCAGGTAGCATTTTTTTGAGTCAAGATAAAAATAGAGTCAAAGGACTTACCACAGCAGCGACCGTCTGGCTTGTAGCCGCCATTGGTATGGCATGTGGAGCAGGGTTGTTTGCAGTAGCGGTGGTGGCAACGGCGCTGGGGCTTATTGTGTTGATCGTACTCCGATTGCTGGAACGGCTCGTTTTGCCTCGACAGACTGCAACAACACAACGCCTCCAAATAGAGGCAGCATCCATGGAAGGTCAACTCATTGGACAGGTATGCGATGCTTTGATGCACGCTGGCATACGCATCAAGACGCTGGATCTACGCGCAGATCAGGAAGGTGAAATGCTTCAGATAATATGCACCATCGAGGCTTCAAATGGAGAATAGGTAGAGTGAAACATAAACAGGCTACGCGGGCGACCGCAAGGGATCGCCCCTCCCATAAACGAACTGGTTGAGCAGTGCCTCCGTAGTATAGTAGGGGCGATCCCTTGCGGTCGCCCTCTGGAGGCCGCTCAAGTGACCTGTATCACATCAAAAACACGATATGCTATAATACAACGATAGAACAGGGGCCTGAGAAAGGCACCGCACCATAATCAATACACGCGTCGAGTTGAGGCGCGTCCAATCCTGATTGACGGAGAAAAAAGATTCATGCCGACACGTAATGATGCTTATAGGCTCATGACCAGCCACGTAAAAAATGAAAACCTGCAGAAACATATGCTCTCAGTAGAAGCCGCCATGCGATTTTACGCGCGAAAATATGGAGAGGACGAAGAAATCTGGGCTATGACGGGCCTGCTCCACGATTGTGACTACGAGGAATATCCTGATTTGAAAGAGCACACCTGGGTACTGGCGCAGTGGCTGAATGAGGATGGGTACGACGAACGCATTATTTATGCCATTCTGGCTCATAATGATTTGAACGTGGCCACACATCCGCGCAACAACCTGCTTTCGCACGCGCTCTATGCCTGCGATGAGGTCACAGGCATGATCACAGCGACAGCCCTTGTGCGCCCCAATAAAAGCATCATTGGCCTGGAGGTCTCCTCTGTGCGCAAAAAGATGAAGTCCAAAGGATTCGCCGCGGGCGTCAATCGCGAGGACCTATTCAAAGGCGCCGAGGAGCTCGGGGTGGACCTGGACGAGCATATCGCCTTTGTGATACAAGCCATGTCCAGCATAGCTGACACGCTTGGTCTGGCTGGAGTACAGCCAGAATCAACAACCGTTGGTTAAGTAGTACAGGCATCGTTACCAGCAATGCAACAGCACCAACAATCCCACGACAAAAGGCAGCGACTCTTCACCGCGAGCGAGGTCGCAGAATTTGAGTACTGTCCTCTGGTCTGGTGGCACCAGCAATATGAACCATTGGCTGAAGCAAACACGGAGGAGCTCTTTGCCCGTTTAGTGGAACTGGAGCACGAGAATGGTACACAGGCTCCAGGATTGCCAGAATATCAAATGGTTGAACAGCTGTTAGTGCGCAAGGGAGCCTTTGATGAAGGGCGGCAACAGCACCAGGAACACGCCGAAGAGGTCGAGGAGATACAAGAAGAGCTCGTGGTTGCTGCCAGGAGAAGCGGCAATATGCGCATTTTAGGGCTAGTGGCCGCGGTGTTCCTGGTCCTTGCCGTACTATTGATTGTTGCCGCGATACTCTTGCGCTAATTCGCTTACAGTTGTGTGTTCCTCGCTCATGTTGTTGCAATGCGATGATCGTTACCTTTGAGATACCAGTCATCGTGACCATACGCATAGTAGAGAGTACCGGTTATGTATAGTAGCATCCTTCTTCCCGCCGGACTCGGACTGCTGCTCGTCGCTCTCGGGCTCGGCATCCTGATATTGAACGAACGCCGCTACCGGCGAGAACGATTGCTGGCGGAACGTCACCGCACGCTGGGCTTGCCAGAGGGAGAACTTGTCTACGAAGATGCCGATGGCGAAGGGGAGCCGTTGTCATCAAGCGCCTATCCACTGGTGGGCAAGCCGGATTATATCGTCCAGCTGCCCGATGGTCGACCCGTCCCTATCGAGCTGAAGCTCGGTATACACGATGCTACCATACCCTATAGTAACCATAGCATTCAGGTGGCATCGTACTGCCTGATTCTCGAAGACTATTTTGTGCATGCTCCAACCCACGGCATCCTGCGCTACGCGGACCGCGAGTTTACCATTGAATACACACCTGCTCTGCGTAGAAAAGTGATCAAGTTGCTGACAGAGATGGAGCGTTGCAGCGAGCACCAGCCGCCGCCACTGGCAAAACAGCGTCCGGCGAAATGCCGCGCCTGCGTCTTTCAACCAATCTGCCCCGTCGGCCGCGACAAATAAAAAAGAATAGAGGAAAATCAATGGCGAGCGAACTTATAGAACTGAGTGGACACATTATTGACTCCTGGACATTGCCACGCTCCTGGGATATCATCATGGACCGTGGAGGCAACTTTGTCGTCGAAGAGATGCGCGTCGGCCGCAGGAAGGACGAACCAAGCTACGCGCGACTCAGGGTTGAAGCGCCCAACGATGAAGTATTAGATCTCATCCTCTCCGAACTACAGCAGTTTGGAGCAGTATTGCTTCATGGCGAGGACGCGCAGACAGTGGCCGTGGAGCAGGACGGAGTACTTCCCGCAAAGTTCTACTCCACGACCAATCTGCCAACACAGGTGCGCTTGCGCGGGCAATGGGTCACCGTCGAAGGCATAGAAATGGATGTTGCCGTCGTCATCGACCCCGCCAGAGGTCGTGCGTATGGCAAGCCCATGCACGAAGTGCAGGTAGGTGAGCTGGTCGTCGTCGGCCATGATGGTATTCGCGTGCAGCCTTTCGAGCGCGCGCGCGAACGAGAAGCCTTCGCCTTCATGCAGAGCGACGTCTCCTCCGAAAAGGTCAAGGTACTGGCAATCCACGAAATCGCCCGCCGGATGAAAGAGACGCGCGCGCGCAACGGCAAAATCCTCTTTGTGCTGGGTCCAGCCGTCATCCATACCGGCGCGGGCCGCTACGTCGCCGAACTGATTCGTCGTGACTATGTGCAGGTGATCTTTGGCGGCAACGCGATTGTAACCCACGATGTCGAAGCAGCGCTCTTTGGCACCTCCCTCGGTGTTGACCTGCGCAGCGGCGAACAGGTCGAGGGAGGGCATCGCAATCACTTACGCGCCATTAACGCCATTCGCGCGGTCGGCTCTTTAGAGAAAGCCCTGGAGACAGGTCTGCTGCGTGAAGGTCTCACCTACGAAGCCATGAAGCGCAATATTCCCATGGTACTGGCCGGTTCTATTCGCGACGACGGCCCCATGCCCGGCGTCATCAACGATATGCAAGAGGCGCAGCGAAGGATGCGCAAAGAAGTGAAAGGGGTCGAGATGGCGCTGATGATCGCCTCCATGTTGCACGCCATCGCCACGGGGAACCTGCTTCCCTCGACCGTACGCACCGTGGTGGTAGACATTAACCCGGCGGTAGTGACCAAACTGGCGGACCGGGGCAGTTTCCAGGCAGCTGCCGTGGTAACGGATGCCGAGTTGTTTTTAAGGGAACTGGTGGATGCGCTGGAGTAAATCTGCTGTACGCTACGGCCTTGCGCTCGCCACCGCAGCCGTAAAAATCTCCTGCTTCCCCGTTCTCGTGTCGTTCCAGAAGGGGTGGGCGAAGTGGTCATCGGCGGCCAATCCCTGGTAGTCCCCGATGAACTGTTGTCCCGCCCCGTCGATAGGAGCGTCGACTGCCGGGTCCCAGCTCTGCGTTGTTACGCGCACATTTTTGAGAAACGATGCCCCCTTGTTGATAGACTGGGCCAGGTAGACATCGATCAGCCTGTGCTGGGCATCGTTGCGAGTATCGAAGAACGAGATGCTGACGACACCGCCGGGCGCGACCACCATTTGCGGCTGAAATTGATTGGCGCCGTTGCGCAGAGGATCATCGTTGACGCGTATAGGCGTCGTCCAGCTCTGACCATGATCTTTCGAAGTAGTCAAGAGAATATCGGCGTCACCGTTACCCTTATCCGACCATGTGAGGTAAAGTTGGCCTGTCTTCGGATCGCAGGCAAAAGCGGGGAGCGAGAGGGTGCGATAGCGTTCAGGCGGGAACCTGCCCGCGATATCGTGAATCGTTGCTATGAAAACGGGAGTGTTCCAGGTGGTGCCACCGTCGGGTGAGGTGGTCACCAACAGCCGTGTAGGGATATGGCCGCTCATCAGGTCGATGTAGGGGAAGGCCACGGCAAGGGTGCCATCAGGTGCGACAACAGGGATCGCACCCTGTGCCGCGTCACACCTGGTCGAGTGAGCGGGACGGCCTGTCGTCGCATTGGTGCAAAAGGGGGCATTACCCTCGACGAGGCGCATGGGCGAGAAAGATTTCCCGCCATCGGTCGAGCGCGAAAAAGCCAGTTCCTCACTACAATTGTTGCCATCGCCGCAGTTCCCGTTATGATCGTAGGACCATACCACGTAGACGCTCCCACTATACTTGCCTTTCGTCTGGTCAACAGTCATCCACGGTTTGTCATTAAATCCCCGATTTACCGGGTTCAGCGCCACTGAAACAGGGAGGCCAAAGGTTTTGCCTCCATCATGTGAGGTCGAGACGGCGATCCCACTGGCGGTCTTGTTTGTGTTCAGAACCGCCACGTAAACTTCGTTATGCGTACCGAAAGCGAAACTGACGTCGGAGGTCAGAGCGTATTGTTCGAAACCGGGCAGCACTCCGCCATCGCTCCATGTACAGCCGCCATCGAACGAAGCAAAGAAGCCAATTTTAAAGCGATAGTGAGCTGGATCGGTAAAGAACTTGGAACCACCGACGAGGTGCAGTGGATTGCGCGGGTCCTCGACAAGCATCGGCTCGCTGTGAGCACGATAGGTATCGTGGCTCACCTGGATATTTGTATAGGGCAGCCGTGAATGAGAACCCAGTGTAACACAGGGTCCTCCCCCTGACAGTATATAGAACACCGTTGGAGTAGGCGTACGGGTCGGCGGATTGGTTGTAGTAACATTACAACCTGCTAAACCGGCAAAAGCTACAACGGCACAAAGAAGCAAGGGTATTGCGTGTTTTATCAGGCGGGGTTGCATGTACTGGCTCCCTGCAACTGTTCAAGCGATGCAAGAAAATGATCCGTATTACATACGTTCAGCCAGCCTGCAACCTCACACGTGCAAACACACCCTAAAATGCCACCAATTTTGAAACCTGCTGCAAAGACCAGCTCGCGGTCTTGCAGGCATTGGCGCAATCATCATCACCCATCAGCGCACATTGTTCGCCGCAATGATTAGTTACCTGGGCAGCGGCAGAAGTAACATAACCATAGAGTGGATTACTGTGTTCCAGGAAGTGGGCTGCAGCCTGGCACATATCAGCACAGTCGTGCAGCATCCAGATGTGCTCTTGCTTGGCATGTTCACCACCTGCCTGCTGGCAGGCCTTAGCAGTTTGCAAACAAACATGGTAGCAGTTCATGCAATCTCGAATACACTGCTGAATTTCTACTTGCCCCGGCTGGTTCCCCTGATTCTGAGTGTTTTGTGGCATAGTTACTCACCCTTCTGAATGGAATGAGCTACGGTTCAAATATGCTTGAAGCGCAGCCGAAAACTACATCTAATGATGGGTTAAGACAAAAATCATTGATTACATAATCTGCATGTAACCAATAATATTTATACGTCTCCGGGTATCAATTGGTGACTTTAGAAAAGCCTTACGAAGCTCGCTTCTTCTGGCTGTAGTACCTGCGCGCCTTGGCACGGTTGCCGCAACTCTTCATATCGCACCAGCGGCGCGTATGGTTCTTGCTTGTATCCAGGAAGAGCCAGCCGCAGGTATCAGATGCGCACACACGCACATCTTCCAGTTGTTCTGAAGTCAAAAGGTCGGCTGCTGCACGTATCACCATCCACAGCGGCCGAGCAAGATTGCGCTTTTCAGGCTGCCAGCCCCACTCGAAACCATGTGGACCTGCCTCAATGCAGCTATACGTCATCGCGTGAGAAAGAGCGCTATTGAACGTCTCCAGGTCGCTATCCGCAGGTGAAGTTCCCTGTGTCGTAGCATCGAAAAGGCGATAGATAGCTTCGCGCAGCTCGATCGCCTGTTGCAATGTCGCTGCCGCTTCCCCTTTATGATGGTGTGCTTCCTTTCCCAGCAGTTTCGCCTCTTCTTCTGAAAGAATTTGCGCCTCCTGTCCCCATAATAATAGCCTGTCGTAGCTGGTGAGCAGCTCACGAGGACTACCACTTGCGCGGTCATGAATTGTATTGCAAAAGTCCAGGCTCATATTTTTGCCAGAAAACTCGAAAATTGGTTGTTGTGACTCGGTTTCCACCATGTCTGATCCTCCTAACTAAGTGTATCACATTTCATATAACCAGTAAATCCCCATTGACAGGTTAGCATTCCTGTGCTATAATCTAACCATTAAAAGTGTTTTTAGTAGTTAAAACCGACTCGAGGAGAAAACATCATGGAGACAATTTTGATCTTTGCTGTTACACTGGTCGTATTAGATCTCGTAGCCCTTAAGTGGGGATTCAAAAGTAGAGATGGCATGTGCGAGAGCCCGATCTCGCATGACTAAGTTGGAAGAAAGCGGAAGAAACGGTTCTCTACCGACTTGCTACCAGAATAAGCTGAAGTATGCCGATTTGTCGCATGCCAAATCGGCATACTTCAGCTTATTCTATTCTCCCCGCCATCTCACTAATTCTCTCCGCCAGTCGCTGCAAAGCTTCGCGCAGCTCGGCTGGTTGGCGTATAACCAGGGGGCAATCGAGGCCAGCTAGCAGGTGCGCGATCCAGTCCAGGTTGTTGGTATAACAGCGCAGCACGACACCATTGGGCGCCTGTTCCAGCGTGGCCAATGCCGGTGGCACCATATGTTGGGCCTCTTCCAGCGTCGTTTCAAGCAGGACATCGACCAGCCAGCCGGCGGGGGTCAACGCAATCGAGCGGGTCACATATGCAAGACAATCAAAGTCGGTTGGACGCGTATATCCATCTTGCCCTATCTCGGCTTGTAAAACTCTATCCAGCCGGAACACCCGTAAATCTTCGCGCAGGTGACAGTAGCCCACCGCGTACCAGTAACCGGCCCGGTAGACGAGGCCGTAGAGATCGACGCTGCGTTCGGTCTCCTCTCCCTCCCACGCCTGGTAGCGCAGTCGCACCTGTTGACCCTGTTGCACTGCTGTGCAGAGGATCCCCACGACCTCGCTTGTCGGGGATACAGGGGGACGCGTGAAATCAAAGACCAGTGTTTCCTGTACCGCCTGGACGCGGTCTCTTAACGCGGTAGGTAAAACGCGCTCAACCTTGGCCAGCGCGCCCTCGACTGCTGGCGCGGCCACCGCCAATCCCAGCTTGTGCGCTGCTAGCAGGCCCAGCGTCAGGGCAAGCGCCTCTTCTTCCGTAAACATCAGCGGAGGTAGCTTAAAGCCTGGGCGCAATCGATAGGTACCGTAGCGGCCGCGTTCAGCCTCGACGGGTATACCCAGGTCCTGAAGCATGGTGATATAACGCCTGACCGTGCGCGGGTTGACCTCCAGCCGTTCAGCGATATCTGGGCCACTCAATCGTTGATGAGATTGCAGCAACTCCAGCACGGTAAGGACGCGCGTCGTTGGGAAATACATGACGAATTGATTTCCCCTTTCTGGTCAAAAACAACTGTAATCAGGGCGAATTATAGCCTCTTTCCGTGATAGATTCAAGATAGCTAAAACTGATATTGTCTAGAATAGCAAAGATAGGAGCATTACCCATGAGTAAAGATACCGTGTTGTTGGTGATCGATGTTCAGAAAGGTCTTATTGAGCCGGCTTATCGCAGTACAGAGGTGCTGGAGAATATCAACGCCCTGCTTGGCCAAGCGCATAACTCCCACACACCTGTCATCTACATCCAGCACGATGGGCCCAAAGGACATGGCCTGGAGGCTGGCACCGCCAATTGGCAGATACACCCGGCCATTGCGCCGCAAGAGGGGGATGCTGTTATCCACAAAAAGGCGTCGGACTCATTTCACAAGACAGCTTTGCAGCGAGAATTGGAAAGCCGTGGCATCAAACACCTCGTCGTTGTGGGAGGACAGACCGAGTATTGTGTCGAAACCACTTGCCGGCGCGCGACCACGCTAGGTTATAATGTGACTTTAGTGGGAGATGCCCACACGACCGATGACTACGATGAAGCCGTTCTAAGCGCAGCACAACGCATAGACTATCATAACGAAATACTGAACGGGTTTAACACCGACGACAGTGAAATACTGGTGAAGAAAACAAATGAAATAGCCTTCTAATATAGCATCACCAGGACAGTACTCTGGAGGAGACAAGAGGACAAGGGAGCGACGAACTATGACATTGGACATTTCGCGAGAACAGGCGCGGCGTTTCCTGGCGCTCTACCATTTCACGCCAACCAATGTGGCGGGCACGATGGAGCGTCTAGCAACGGTACAATACGACCCGCTCAACCCTGTCGGGCGCAATTCTGACCTGGTCTTCCAGGCACGCGTCCCCGGCTACCAGGTCGATGACTGGCAAAAAGTAGCCTACAGCGATCGCTTGATCTACGATGCCTGGGATAAGCAGGCCTGCCTCGTACCCGTGAGCGACTGGCCAATGCGCGCGCTGATTCGCGAGAAATACCGGCCATACCATGATAGAGAAATTTTGCAGGCTGAAGCCGAAATAGCCAGTGGCATACTGGAAACCATCGATGCCAGAGGGCCGCTCTCGTCGTTGGAGTTCGAAGACCGCCAGCGTGTGGGAGCGGACCACTCGTGGTACGGCCAGACCCGCGTCAAGCGCATCATGCGTTCCCTCTGGGCCTCTGGCCTGCTCGTGACACACCATCGCAAAAATGGACGCCATTATTACGAGCGTCCCGAGCGTGTCATTCCCGCGCAGCATTATCAAGGAACGCCTCTGTTGGATGGAGAGGAATATCTCCGCTGGATTATCACACGGCGGCAACAGGCAATGGGGCTTCTTCCCAGGTCGGCCGAGGCCGCTATCTGGTGCAGTTGTGGCACTGGCGTGGAGAATAAAGTAGCTCTCTCTCAATTGATGGAGGCAGGAGTGTTGACATTGCTACGGGTCGGGGAAAAAGCTGTACCCTACTATATACTCACCAGCACCCTTGATCTGCTGGACGCGCCCTTACCTGCGCCGCGTATGCTCTTCCTCGGTCCGCTTGACAGCATGTTGTGGGATCGTAAAACCCTGCGCTACATCTTCGATTTTGATTATGTCTGGGAAGTCTACAAACCAGAAAATCTACGCCGTTGGGGCTACTATGTGCTGCCCGTCTTCTATGGTGATCGTTTCGTTGCTCGCGTGGATTCGCGCCTGGAGAAAGGCATATGGACGATTGCCCGCTGGTGGTGGGAGCCTGACGTGACCCCGAATGCCGGGATGTTGGATGCCGTGCGCGACGCTGCTGAACGTTTTATGCGCTATCTACATGCCGTTGGAGTAGCGGTAGGTGAGGGAGTGGATCAGGCGGTTCTGCAGGCTATCCTGGAAGTCGCGGCTTTATAATGCCAGACCAGGACAAAGCAAGCTGATTTTTTGCTGTAGCGGGGTTCGCGAACCTCGCTACAGCAAAAAATCAGCTTGCTTTATAAAGAAAATAGTTATAGAGAGGGGCTCTACAACCTCCTGAAAACCCCTGCGTATGATATAATGAAGCATACTATTTCAATACTATCAAAAGGAAAAGCTTCCAACGGGCAGACTAATACTTACACCTGAGACTACCTAAAGCCAGCAATAATTCATCATTACCAGGAGATCAGACCAACATGCAATTACTTGGGAAAATCATGGGTGACCCCAATAAAAGAGACCTGAAGGCCATCCAGCCCCTTATAGATAAAATAAATGCACTTGAACCAGCTATACAGGCCTTAAGTGACGAAGCGTTGGCAGCCAAAACTGAAGAATTCCGCTCGCAACTCTACCTGCACCTCAAAGGCGGCCTGGTGCTCGAAAATGAGCTCGTCAAACTCTTCCACGAGGCGCTCAAGACTGTAGATACCTATGCACAAAAATGTACCGATGAGCAACTGCACAGCGCGCTTACAGAGTATCGCCAGGAGCTCGAAAGACGTCGCGACCTGGAACACTATCTGCGCGATAACCTGCAAGATGTCCTCTCGGAGGGCTTTGAGACCGCCTATGAAAAACTCTTTCCAGTCCTGATCCCCTTGCGGGTCACTGCGGCGATGGACCGTGCTGAAGAGCGCCAGAAGTGGCCGGATGAGGCGAAAGAGCCGCAGCAAGCCACGCTAGCGCTGCTCAAAGAGAACGCGTGGCCCTCTTTTGAAGAGGAGCGACACAACGCACCTGATAAAGAGGAGGGTGCGGACGAGCGCTTAGAACGACTGCTGGGCAAGATTTTCGCCAACCTGCAGCCAGAAATTGTCGCCCTCAAGGCCGAAGTAATAGATCAATTGATCCCCGACATGGTTAAAGGCTACAGGACAGGGAAGACACTTGAGGATCTCTTACCCGAGGCATTTGCCGTCGTGCGCGAGGTAGGCTGGCGCCGCATCAAGATGCGACACTATGACGTACAGCTCATCGGTGGCGTTGTCCTGCACCAGGGCAAGATCGCTGAGATGAAGACCGGTGAAGGTAAAACGCTCGTTGCCACCTTGCCGGTCTACCTCAATGCGTTGACCGGTAAGGGCGTACATGTCGTTACCGTCAATGATTACCTGGCACGCCGTGACGCCGAGTGGATGGGTCAGATCTATCGCTTCCTGGGGCTGACCGTTGGCGTCGTGGTAAACGCCGTCGAGCCACAAACACCTGAACGTCGCGCAGCTTACAATGCCGATATCACCTATGGCACCAATAGCGAGTTCGGCTTCGATTACCTGCGTGACAATATGGTGACTTCGCTTGATCAGACCGTCATGCGTGATCTGAATTATGCCATCGTCGACGAAGTCGATAACATCCTTATCGACGAGGCGCGTACCCCGTTGATCATCTCTGGCCAGGGCCAGGAATCAACTGATATGTACGTCCAGTTCGCCAGGTGGGCGCCGCGTTTGAAACACGAAATCGACTATACCATTGAGGAGAAAACGCGCACAGTCATACTGACAGAGGCGGGTATTGATAAACTTGAGCAACTTGCAGGTGTAAAAAACATCTACGACGAGAACAATCTGGACCTGACGCGCTACATGGAGAATGCCATTAAGGCCCAGATTATCTTCAAGCGCGACAAGGATTACATCGTCAAAGATGGCGAGGTCATCATCGTGGACGAGTTCACCGGCCGCCAGATGCCCGGACGCCGCTATAGCGAAGGTCTCCACCAGGCTATCGAGGCCAAAGAGAGCGTCAAGGTCCAGCGTGAGAACCATACCCTTGCTACCATTACCTACCAGAACTTCTTCCGTCTGTACAAGAAGCTGGCTGGTATGACGGGTACCGCTTTAACAGAAGCGGAAGAACTGCACAAAATCTATAAACTGGATGTGATGGTGATCCCGACCAATAAGCCAATGATTCGCGAGAACCTGCCCGACCTGATCTATCGCAATTCCGAGGCGAAATTCAATGCGGTCGTTGAAGAGATCAAAGCGCTGCACGAAGAAGGCGTACCTGTCCTGGTGGGTACAACCTCCGTTGAAAACTCGGAGTACCTATCCGAAAAATTGGATAGGCAGGGCATCCCCCATAACGTACTGAACGCGAAGAATCACGCGCGTGAGGCACAGATCGTGGCACAGGCAGGCCGCAGCGGAGGGGTCACCATTGCTACGAACATGGCTGGTCGTGGTACTGACATTCTGCTGGGCGGCAATCCCGAGGGCTACTTCGACAGCATCTTGCGCAAGCACGCCGAGCAGGTCAACTATATCCGTGAAATGCCATCGCGGACCGAAGACGAGCAGGCAGACAAAGAAGAGGCTATCCAGCAGTACATTGAAAACATGACCGAGGAAGAAAAGAACGAGCTGCTGCAGCAAAAGGTGCGCGAGTGTGAGGAGGACCACAAAAGAGTGGTAGCGCTGGGAGGTCTGCACATAATCGGCACCGAACGCCACGAGTCACGCCGTATCGATAACCAGCTGCGTGGTCGTGCAGGACGCCAGGGCGACCCGGGTCAATCACGTTTCTTCCTCGCTCTCGACGACGAATTGTTGCGCCGCTTTGCCGCAGACCGCGTGTCGAAAGTCATGGAAATGGTGGGCATGGAAGAAGATATGCCGCTGGAGAGCGGCATGGTCTCGCGCCTCATCGAGCAGGCACAGACAAAGGTTGAAGGCTACAACTTCGATATCCGTAAAAACGTGGTCGATTATGACGACGTCATCGCCAAGCAGCGCGAGGTTATCTACGCCGACCGCAGAGCCGTGCTTGAACGCGCCGATATGCACGAACGCGTGCTCGACATGATCCGTGCTGAAGTGAACAAGTTAGTTGATGCCTGCATCCCGGGCAACATGGTTACGGAAGAGGAGCAGTTAGAAAAACTCTTGACCCTGATGGAGGCATGGGTACACGTGCCGGAAGATGTGCTGCCCGAAAACATCCATGCCATTCGACGTGAAGACCTCAGGCACAAACTGCTCGACCTGACCATTGAGCATTATGAAGAACGCGGTGAGAAGCTGGATGAGTCGGCCGAACAGAATCCTGGCCTTGGTATCCCGACCATTCGCGATGTTGAGCGTTCGTACACCTTACAAATCGTCGACCGCCTGTGGATGGATCACATTGACGCACTGGATGTGATGCGAGCCAGCATCCATTTCCGTTCGATTGGTCAGCGCGACCCACTGGTCGAGTTCAAAAATGAAGCCTTCCGTATGTTCGAAGAACTGAAGGCAGCTATCCAGTACCATATCGTCAACGAGCTGCTCAAGTTCCTGCGTGGTGATATCACCATTCGCGTCCAGCAACCGGCACCACAACGCAAGGCGCCGCGTAAATTGCGCACCAATGCCGATGATCTGGCCAGAACTATTGGTCAGGCCAAGAGCGATGCGGATGATCGTCCCGTTGCCGGAACCTCGCGCAGAAACGGTGCAGCCGCAGGCCAGCGCAGCCAGAATGGACATGGGCGCGCTCCCGTTGGCGCACAGACTGCTCGCGCAAGTGCCCCAATGAGAATTGGCCGCAATGATCCATGCCCGTGCGGCAGCGGAAAGAAATATAAGAAGTGCCACGGAGCGTAAGCGGCTTTTCTGAGATAGAGAGAAAGGGCCTGGAAACCCGCGGGTTTCCAGGCCCTTTCTCTCTATCTCTCATATGAGAAAAAAGAATTGATCAAAAACCGATATTATATAACCTATAGCTTATGCTAAATCAAATAAGCTTGAAAGCAATTTCCTGGATCTTTCCATAACATTCATGTTACCCTTTAATTGAACAGTATTATAGCCAATGGAGCCTACCTCATATCCAATGGCCTCGAAGAGAGAAAGGATCTTCCGGATGAGCGGTCAACATGATTTAGCTGGATTTAATTATATGCATAATGGTAGCAATGGGAACGGAAATAGTAAGCATGAACTCAACGGGAGAAGTAAAGCTTTGCTCAATGGTAAAGCGCGCGCCGCTATGGAACTGGAAGATTCCTGGAAAGGTAATCTCCGTTGGAAAGGCATAACACGCCCGTATAGCGCTGAGGATGTCATCCGCTTGCGTGGATCTGTTCAGATTGAGTATACCCTTGCGCGGCTAGGAGCCGAGCGATTATGGAACCTTTTGCATAGCGAAACATATGTTGCCGCCCTCGGGGCCCTCACCGGGAACCAGGCCGTACAGCAGGTAAAAGCCGGCTTAAAAGCCATTTATCTTAGTGGCTGGCAGGTGGCCGCCGACGCAAATCTTAGCGGACAGATGTATCCTGACCAGAGCCTCTACCCTGCCAACAGCGTGCCTCACGTGGTACGCCGCATCAACCAGGCTCTGCAACGCGCCGACCAGATTCAGACCGCAGAGGGTCATGGCAACACCTACTGGTTTGCCCCTATTGTGGCCGACGCGGAGGCCGGCTTTGGCGGCCCGCTGAATGTCTTCGAGCTTATGAAGTCTATGATTGATGCTGGCGCCGCTGGTGTCCACTTTGAAGATCAACTATCCTCCGAGAAAAAATGCGGCCATATGGGTGGAAAAGTGCTGATACCAACACAGTCTGCCATCAAACACCTGGTCTCTGCACGTTTAGCAGCCGATGTCCTGAACGTGCCAACCCTCATCATCGCTCGCACCGATGCCAATGGGGCACACCTCATCACCAGTGATATCGACCCGGCCGACCAAAAGTTCCTCACAGCAGAGCGAACTCCCGAAGGTTTCTACAAAATGCATGGTGGACTGAATGCCGCCATCGCGAGAGGGCTCTCCTACGCGCCCTACTGCGATCTCATCTGGTGTGAAACTTCAGAGCCAAATCTGCGGGAGGCGAAGCGCTTCGCCGACACCATCCACGAACGCTTCCCCGGCAAGATGCTGGCTTACAACTGCTCCCCTTCGTTCAACTGGCAGAAAAAACTTGATGCAGAGACCATCGCGAATTTCCAGAAAGAGTTAGCGAAGATGGACTATAAATTCCAATTCGTCACTCTGGCTGGTTTCCACGCTCTTAACTATAGTATGTTCGAGTTGGCGCGCGGGTACCGCGATCATGGCATGGCCGCGTACTCCAAATTGCAACAAGGAGAGTTCGCCATGGAAGCCGAAGGCTATACCGCCACCAAACACCAGCGCGAAGTAGGTACAGGCTACTTCGACGAGGTAGCTCAAGTGATCGCTGGCGGCACCTCTTCAACTATGGCCCTCGTAGGCTCAACCGAAGCAGAACAATTTCATTAATCTTGAGGAGAAGAAGGGCAGGTGCTATCATATCTAACAGGTGTGATAACACCTGCCCTTCTTCTCGTTGACATAGATGGAAAGGAACAGAGCGCCGATGACCACACAGGCCGGTTACCAAGAGGGCATCGAGATTCGAGGTCCCATTACTGCTGAATTTGCCGAGATATTGACGCCAGAGGCAATGGCTTTCGTCGCAACACTGGTGCGAACGTTTTCAGGCAGACGCGAGGAACTCTTGCAACGCAGGGTGCAGCGCCAGGCCGAAATTGACGCCGGCAAGATGCCCGACTTCCTCCCCGAAACCGAGCGCATACGCCAGGGCAGTTGGACAGTTGCCCCCATTCCTGACGATCTGCAGGACCGGCGCGTCGAAATCACCGGCCCCGCCGAGCGCAAGATGACCATCAACGCGCTGAACTCTGGCGCCAAGGTATTCATGGCTGACTTTGAGGATGCCCATTCACCGACATGGGAAGGCACCATTCAGGGGCAGATCAACGTGCGTGACGCAGTCAATCGTACCATCAGCTATACTGCCCCCGAAGGCAAGCAATACTCACTGCAGGAGAAAACAGCCACCCTGCTCGTGCGTCCGCGCGGCTGGCATCTCCCGGAGAAGCATGTGCTCATCGACGGCCAACCGATTTCCGGCGGGATCTTCGATTTTGGCCTGTACTTCTTCCACAACGTTAAATCACTGCTGGAGAGAGGTACTGGCCCCTACTTCTACCTGCCCAAACTGGAGAATCACCTGGAGGCTCGCCTCTGGAATGATGTCTTTGTACTGGCTCAAGATGAACTGGGTATTCCACGCGGCACCATCAGAGCTACAGTGCTCATCGAGACTATCCTGGCAGCATTTGAGATGGATGAGATACTGTACGAACTGCGGGAACATTCAGCCGGTCTGAACTGCGGACGCTGGGACTATATCTTCAGCGCGATCAAAAAGTTCCGCAATGTCCCCGGTTTCATCCTACCCGATCGCGCACAGGTGACTATGACAACGCACTTCATGCGCTCATACTCCCTGCTCGCCATCAAGACCTGTCACCGTCGCAATATCCATGCCATCGGGGGCATGGCCGCGCAGATTCCTATTAAGAACGATCCAAAGGCCAACGAAGAAGCGATGGCTCGTGTGCAGGCCGATAAACTGCGTGAGGCGACGGACGGACACGATGGCACGTGGGTAGCCCATCCAGGCCTCGTAGCTGTCGCCATGGAAGAATTCGACAAGGTGATGAAGGGCCCTAATCAGATAGACAAGAAGCGCGAAGATGTCCATGTCACGGCGGAAGACCTGCTGGTCGTTCCCGATGGCACGATTACCGAGGCCGGTTTGCGCACGAATATCAGCGTCAGCCTGCAGTATATGGAGTCGTGGTTCAGGGGTTCAGGCTGCGTACCCATCAATAACCTGATGGAGGATGCCGCCACCGTCGAGATTTCTCGCTCACAAATCTGGCAATGGATTCGTCATCCCAAAGGGATTCTCGCGGATGGTAGAAAAGTGACGGTCGAGCTGTTCCGCCAGCTCGAGGCTGAGGAGTTAGAGAAAATCAAGAAAGCGATTGGCGAGCAACAGTACGCCTCGCGTCCATTTGACAAAGCCGCCCGGCTGCTCGACGAGATCATTACAAGCGAACAGTTTGTCGAGTTTTTGACCTTGCCCGCTTATAAATACCTCGATTAGGAAACCACATACATGTACGGGCGGGCAAACCCCACCCGTACATGTATTTCACAATTACAAATCTCTTTTTTTCTCATTGATGACCTTCGTGATACGATCCACGAAACTCGATAACGGCATTGCCCCAAGGTTCTCATTCGTGCGTAAGCGGACAGACACAGCATGTTCAGCCGCCTCTTTGTCACCCACTACGAGAATATAGGGAATTTTCTGCAGTTGGGCATCGCGCACCTTCGCGTTCATGCGCTCACTGCGCGTATCCACCTCCACGCGCACACCGGCAGCCCTGATCTTTGCTGCGACCTCCTGCGCGTAAACCATGTGCCGGTCAGAGATGGGGATAAGCTTTACCTGCACAGGCGCCAGCCACGCCGGTAGAGCGCCAGAGTGGCGTTCAAGCAAAATGGCTATCATGCGCTCCATCGAGCCAAAGTTGGCACGGTGAATCATCACCGGCCTGTGGAGTTGGCCATCCTCGCCAACATATGTCAGATCAAAACGAGCGGGCAGGTTGTAGTCAACCTGGGCCGTGCCAAGCTGCCATTGACGTCCAAGGGCATCTGGGAACAGGAAGTCAAGTTTCGGCCCGTAGAAACCCGCCTCTCCTTTCTCTATCCGATAAGGTATGCCGAGCTTCTCGACGGCCCTCATAATCACCGTTTGTGCTTGCTGCCACGCTTCGTCACTGCCAATATATTTGGAGCTAGCGGGATTGCGCAATCCAACGCGGACTGAAAAGTCGCCAAGCTGCAGCGTATGAAAAACGAAAAGGGCCAGTTTGACTACGTTGACAAATTCTCCTTCAACCTGCTCGGGCGTGAGGAAGATGTGCGAATCGTCGACCGTGAAGTCGCGCGTGCGCAAAAGGCCGTTGAGTTCGCCGCTCTGTTCGTAACGGTAGACCGTACCAAACTCGGCTAGTCGCAGGGGCAGATCGCGATACGAATGTAGCTCACTTTTATATATGTAGATATGGTGCGGGCAGTTCATTGGTTTAAGGATATACACCTCACCACGCGGTCCATCATCTTCTGCACTGATAGCCCGTTCTCCAAAGGAGGGTGCAGAGCAGCTATCATCAGAATACGTCCAGCGATCACGCTCGTTCGCATTCGAGTGGGCTTCGACCATCGGCGGGAACATGCTCTCGCGATATTTGTACCAGTGCCCGCTCGTCTTGTACAGGTCGATCCTGCCAATATGGGGCGTTACGACCGGCAGGTAGCCGCGCTCGAGCTGTTCCTGACGCAGAAAGCGTTCGAGGGTATCACGCAGTATGGCCCCTTTGGGCTGCCAGAGCGGCAGCCCGGATCCAACCTCGGCTGAAAACGTGAAAAGGCCGAGATCGCGTCCCCATCTACGATGGTTATTGGATTCTTGATGTTGTGATTCTAGCGGCATGGTAACGCTCCTTTTCTTACGAGTAGGAGCACTTTCAGCCGCTGGTGCTTCCTCTCTGTTCTTCCCTTGGAAGGGACATGTCTCGCGTTCGCGCCATATTTTGTTGTAATGATATTATTACAAATCTCTACTTTTCGTTTTGATGATGTCTGTAATACGTTCTACAAAGCTATCCAGCGGCGTTGCGCCGAGATTTTCGTTGGTGCGCAGGCGTACAGCCACCGCGTTCTCAGCGGCCTCTCTATCGCCAACGATCAGCATGTAGGGTATCTTCTGCATCTGGGCGTCGCGCACCTTCGAGTTCATGCGCTCGCTGCGCGTATCCACTTCCACGCGCACACCGGCGGCCTTGAGCGTCTCCATCACCGTGTAAGCATACTCAATGTGGCGGTCGGCAATCGGTATGACCATGGCCTGCACGGGCGAGAGCCAGACCGGGAAGGCTCCGGCGAAATGCTCGATAATCAGCGCCATGAAGCGTTCCGTTGAACCGGTTACAGCGCGGTGAATGATGATCGGGCGGTGGGCCTGCCCATCCTCAGCAATGTATTCAAGGCCGAAGTTCTCCGGCTGGACGAAGTCAAGCTGGATTGTTGAGCATTGCCACTCGCGGCCGAGGGCATCCCGCACCATGAAGTCTACTTTTGGACCATAGAATGCCGCCTCGCCGATGACCGCCTTGTACTCAACGCCCTTGGCGTCTACAGCCGCGCGCAGGGCGTTCTCGGCCTTTTCCCAGACTTCATCGCTGCCGACGTAATCTTCTTTCTTCTGGGGGTCGCGCAGCGAAAGAGCGATCCAGTAGTCCTCGAGTCCATAGGTGTTGAAGACCTCGAGCGTCAGGTTAAATGCTCGATCAAACTCTTCCTGAATCTGGTCCGGGCGCAAGAAGACGTGCGCGTCATCCTGCGTCAAACTGCGCACGCGTGCCAATCCCGTCAATGTACCGGCTTTCTCATAGCGATAGAGCGTGGCGAACTCGGCATAGCGCACGGGCAACTCGCGATAGCTATGCATCTGAGACTTGTACAGCGTGATATGGTGCGGGCAGTTCATTGGCTTCAGTACATAAGCATCGTCTTCTGATGTTTCCTGCTCGCCCTGCATCACCGGGAACATATTCTCGCGGTACGTGAACCAGTGCTTCGACGTTTTATAGAGCCGCACTTTGCCCAGGTGGGCCGTCCACACATGCTGGTAGCCGTAGCGTTCCTGCGTCTCACGAACATAGCTCTCCATCTGGTGGCGCAGCGTCTCACCACGCGGCAGAAACATCGGCACGCCAGCAGGCAAGTCTTCGCTCAGGACGAAGAGCTTGAGCTCGCGTCCCAGTTTGCGGTGATCGCGTTTCTGCGCCTCTTCCAGGCGCCACAGGTACTGTTCGAGCTCCTCTTTCGTGAACCACGCCGTGCCGTACAGTCGCTGCAGCATGGGTCGATTTTCGTCTCCGCGCCAGTAGGCACCCGCTACGCGCATCAGCTTGAACGGGCCTATCTCACCTGTATTGGCCACGTGCGGGCCGCGGCAGAGGTCAAGAAAATTGTGCTGCTGGAAGATACCTACCTCCGCGTCGGGCAGGTTTTCGATCAGCTCAACCTTGTAGACCTGACCCTTATCACGAAAGTACTCTAGCGCCTTCTCACGCGGCCAGCGGTCGCGCACAAAGGGATATTTCCCGGCCACAATACGCGCCATGCGCTTCTCGATATCGGGCAGGTCATCGGGAGTGAGCGCGCGCGGCAGTTCAAAATCATAGTAAAAACCATCTTCGATGGCTGGACCTATCCCAAAACGTGCATCAGGAAAGATCTCCTGGACCGCCTCCGCCATCACATGCGCGGCAGAGTGCCGCAT
>WNFW01000744.1_pt1 | contig 21264 bp, 21 predicted proteins | sample 5400131 | NCBI WGS metagenome assembly WNFW01 (sample SAMN13153362, study PRJNA577476) | soil metagenome | isolation source: 20 cm soil or saprolite under grassland replicate 1 | place: USA:California | collected 2016-06-15 | reverse complement strand
CGGCATCCTGATCGGGCTCGTGCCGGGCCTATGGCTTCCGCCCATCGGCCCCGACCTCATCCTTCTCGCGTTCGTGCCCGGCCTGGTCTTCGAGGCATCGCTCTCGCTCGACCTCGAGGAGCTGTGGCGGCGGGTGGTGCCGATCACGCTGCTCGCCACGTTCGGCGTCCTGTTCACTGTCGCGCTGATCGGTGCCCTTGCGCATTTCGCGCTCGGCCTGGACTGGGCTAGCGGCTTCCTGCTCGGCTCGATAGTCGCCGCCACCGACCCGATCGCGGTCGTGAATCTTCTCCGTCAGCTGGGGGCCCCGCGTGGGCTCGAGGCCATCCTCGACGGGGAGAGCCTGTTCAACGACGGAACCGGGGTTGCCGTATTCGCCGCGGTGCTCGGCACCATCCTGACCGGCCACCCTTCCTTCGTGGACGCCGGCACCCGCTTCCTTTATGTGACCATCGCCGGCATCGTGATCGGGGTGGCCGCGGGAGCGGCCGCGGTCGTGTTTCTGCGCCTGGTCCAGGACGCCGAGCTCGAGATCCTGATCACACTGGTCCTCGCCTACGGCTCCTACCTCGCGGCCGATGTCGTCCACGCGTCGGGCGTGGTCTCGGTCGTCAGCGCCGGGCTGGTTGTCGCGCGCTACGGCAGCCGGACGGGCCGCCTGAAAGGCACGCAGCTACACGGGTTCTGGAGTCTGCTCGCCTTCGTCCTCAACGCTGTGCTCTTCCTGATCGTCGGCATCGCCCTGCCCACTCATCGCCTTCTCGATATCGCTGGACTTGCGCTCGGGGCCTACCTGATCATGTTCGCCGCCCGCGTTCTGCCGGTCTACGGCCTCCTCGGGCTCACCGACCCTCGTGGCTTGTCCATTCCGTGGCCATGGCGACACATGACGGTTTGGGGCGGCCTGCGCGGAGCGCTGTCGGTGGCGCTCGCATTGTCTATCGCCGCCTATCCCGCGGTGAACCCGAATGTCTCAGTGATCGCGTACGGGATGGTCGTGCTGTCCCTGATCGTCCAGGGAGGCCTTCTGCTTCCGGTCGCCGACCTCCTGCGCTTGCGGAGCCGGACGGTCGTCTAACGTTTTCGCGATGCGCGTGCGTGTGGTGGTCGCGCTGCTGCTGGTCCTCGTCGCTGCGGGCACCTTCAACTACCTGCGGCCCATACCCGCGGTTTCGCCGGCCCACCTTTTGCGAACCTCGGACGTCGTCCCCGGCACGCCACCGGGCCTGCCGTGGCCGGCGCGCGGTTCGGCGGCCGTAGGTGTCTCGGGCCTCGGCTTTCTCGCCAGCTCCAGCAACGCTCAGGCCATCCCGGCGGCGAGTGTCACTAAGGTGATGACCGCGCTGGTCATCCTCGCTGACAAGCCCCTGAAGGCAAATGAATCCGGCCCTCACGTGACCCTCACCGAGGCTGACGTGCAGTCCTACCAGGCCGATCTGGCCGGCGGGCAGTCGGTCGTGAAGGTCGAGGCGGGGGAGCAGCTCTCAGAGCTGCAGCTACTGCAGGGCATGCTGATCCCCTCGGCCAACAACTACGCCGAGTCCGCGGCGAGGTGGGACGCAGGCTCGCTCGGCGCCTTCGTCGCGAGGATGAACGACCGGGCGTCGAAGCTCAAGCTCGCGCATACGAAGTTCGCCGATGTCAGCGGCGCATCGCCCGCCAGCGTGAGCACGCCCGCCGATCTGCTCGCCCTGGGCATGGAGGCGATGCGCGATCCGGTCTTCGCCGGGATCGTCGCGGCGCCACAGGCGGACCTGCCCGTCGCGGGCACCGTTTACAACGTCGACGCGGTCCTGGGGCAGAGCGGCATCATCGGCATCAAGACCGGCTCGGGCCTGAACAGCGGTGCGAACTTCCTGTTCGCCGCCAAGGCGACGATCGACGGCCACGAGATCGTGATCTTCGGATGCGTGATGGGGCAGCCCTCGCTTGCGATCGCATTCGCCAATGCGAAGAAGCTGATCGCGGCCGCATCGCCTGCCCTGCACGTCCGCAGGATCCTCTCGCGGAACGAGGTGGTGGCCACATACACGACGCCGTGGGGGGCACAGTCGGACCTGGTCTCCGCCGATGACGTCGACGTCGTGGAGTGGCCGGGCATGGTGGTGCGCCAGCGCCTGGACGCCAGGTCGATCGTCATCGACAAGGCGCTGCCGTCGACCACACCTGAAGGCACCGAGCACGTCGTGCTGGGCGATTACAACCTGGACGTGCCCCTGGTCACGGCCGATCCTCTCTATCCGCCGGGCCGGCTCTGGCGGCTGACGCGAGTCTCGTTCTGATACGAAGGCAGCACGCCGTCCCATCCGGCCCCGTTCGTTTTGCGCCAGGCGGCGGATCCCACGTCACGATCTCGCCCAATCGATCTCCCGCCCGCCCGTAACCTGGCTGTTACGTAACCTATTGGTTACGGGAAGTCGATGGCCAAGGTGAAAAGATCCGGCACGAAGCAGTCGCCCTGGGAGCTGACGACACCCAGCGGGTCGTCCCAATACCAGATGTACAGAGACGAGACCGCCACTCCTCCCGCGATCGTATGCATCGTCGGGAAGACCGAGCTGCGCTACCACGTTGGCGCGATCGAAGACCTGCACATGATGCTGAAGAAGAACGGCGACTGGATGCCGCTGGGTAGCGCCGACGAGCAGAAGCCCGCCGCCGAAGGGACGGTTGAGGCGTGGGGCCGCTCGCCCAAGAACCCGGTCGGCGGCTGGTACGGCCTCAAGAAAGGACTCCGCGGCAGGTTCGGAATGTACATGCCGCCGCTGCTCGAAGCGCTCGACCTGGCCGAGGTCGAGCACAACCCCAAGAACAACCGGATGCGCGCCCTGTAACGCGAGGGCGGTCGGCGACACTAAAGCGCGATGTCCAGTTGCGCGGCGATTGCAAGCTAGGAGCCCGGAACCGGAGGTCGATGCGCTCCGGCGCGGTGACGAGGCTGCGTTTGTCGATGCGCTCCAGCGCTATCACGGCCCGCTGTTGCGGCTTGCCATGGCCTACGTGCGCGATCGGGCCAGCGCTGAGGACATCGTGCAGGAGGCGTGGCTCACCGCGATCCGTCTCCTGGGCCGGTTCGAGGGGCGCTCCTCTCTGAAGACCTGGATCTCCGGCATCGTGATCAACATCGCGCGTGCCCGGCGGCGCAAGGAATCTCGAATGCTGACCTTCACCTCGTTGTTCGGTGACCTCGCCGACTGGCGCAAGCCCACGGTGGATCCGGCGCGGTTCGGCCGCGATGGCACCTGGCGCGAGCTTCCCCGCTCTTGGGACAACGTGCCCGAGGCGAGCTTGATCGGCAAGGAGACGCTCGCCAGGATCAAGACGGCGATCGAGGAGCTTCCACCGAAGCACAGGGAGGTCATCGTGCTGCGCGATGTCGCGCATCTGGACGCCGCAGAGGTTGGCACCATGCTTGGAATCTCGGCGGAAAACCAGCGGGTGCGCCTCCATCGGGCGCGTGCCGCCGTGCGCAAGGCCCTCGAGGACTACCTGGCATGAAGTGTCGCGAGATGGTGGAGCTCATGACGGACTACCTCGAGGGCGTCCTCTCACCGCGCGACCGCCGGCGCTTCGAGGAGCACATCGCGGGTTGCGACGGCTGCCGCGCCTACCTCGAGCAGATGCGAGCAACCCGAGACGCGCTAGGTCAGATCGCGGAAGAGCCTATTCCGGCGCATGTGCAGGAGCAGCTGCTCGAAGCGTTCCGCGACTGGAAGTCGACCGGCACCTAGTCATTCTGTAACGGACTGCGCACCAGGCCGCACTGACCTGCGAGCGGCCACGTGGGTGGCCACAATGGGTCCTAGGCCAGGAGGTTTCGTTGCGAAACGCCTTTCGCATGATCGCCGCGCTCGGCATCGCGGCATTGATGTTGGTGATGGCTTTGAGCACGTCCGCCGCTTCCGACGTGATCGGCCATGTCTACGTCAACGACAACACCGCGGGTAACAACACGATCGCCGGCCTCGACCGGCACAGCGATGGGACATTGACGCCGACGGCCGGATCGCCGTTTGCGGCCGGTGGCAAGGGGACTGGGACCATCGTCGGTTCCCAGGGGTCGTTGCAAGTGAGCAGCGACGGCCGCTACCTCATCGCCGCCGACGCGGGGAGCAACCAGATCTCGGTTCTGCGCATCCGGCCTGACGGCACCCTTGCTCGGGTGCAAGGCAGCCCCGTCGACTCCGGCGGATTCGAGCCGGTGAGCATCGCGGTCCACGGCAGCCTGGTATACGTCGCCAACGAAGGCAACAAGGCCACCGGCACCGGGAGCAACTACACGGGTTTCACGCTCAACGCCGGCGGGCACCTGAGACCGCTGCCCGGCTCGACCATTTCCCTGTCCAGCACCGCGAACCCAGGTGACCTCCTGTTCAACTCGACGGGGACGAGCCTGATCGGGATCGAGGTCGGCACCACGGCTTCGAGCACGTTCCTGATCGACAGCTTCCTCGTCGGCCGCGACGGGCGGCTCACCGCGGCTCCCGGATCTCCGTTCCTTGCTGAGGCGGCAGGACCGTTCGGCAGCGAGTTTTCACCGGCCAACCCGGCGCGCCTTTACGTTTCGAACGCGCACGGCGGCGCGGGCAATGGGTCGGTCTCAGCTTTCGCCCTCGCGGGCAACGGCGCGCTGTCGTCGATTGGAGCATCGCCCTACCCCGATGGACAGACCGCTCCTTGCTGGGTAGAGATCTCGCACGACGGCTCGTACCTGTTCACAGTCAACACCGGCAGCACGTCGATCTCGAGCTACCACATCAATCCGGATGGGTCCTTGAGCTATCTGACGACGACCGCCTTCAAGAGCGGGGGCGGCATCCGGCCGTTTGACGCGCGCCTCGACCCGTCAGGCGCCTGGCTCTACGTCGTCGACGCGGCGCTCGATGCGGTCAGCGGTTTCGCGGTCGACGGCGGCTCGCTGAACGAGCTGCCCGGATCTCCCTTCGCCCTGCCGTCCGGCGCAACCCCGTTTGGCGTCGTCGCCATCTAGTTCCAACCAGCTGTGCGGCGGCCTCCGGGCCGCCGCGCCTTGCGCGATACTCAGCGCCTGATGGGGTTCATCTCGCGAGGGTTCAAAGGCAAGCGCCGGGACGCCGCGTCCAGTTCGCGCGTGCCGCCGGGCCAGTACGTCGTCACCGACTTCCCGGTCCTGTCAGCCGGTCCCACGCCTCGCGTCAACCTCGACCAGTGGACCTTCTCGATCGAGGGCGAGATCGACCAGCCGAAGCGCTGGACGTGGAAGGAGTTTGCGGCGCTGCCGTCGGAAATCGTCACCAAGGACATCCATTGCGTGACCAAGTGGTCGAAGCTCGACACGACCTGGAAGGGCGTCTCGGTCGACGTCCTGATGGAAGGCGTCGAGACCGCAGCAGAGTTCATCACGGTATTTTCCGACGGCGGCTACACGACGAACCTGCCGCTGGACGACATCACCGGCAACAAGGCCTGGGTCGTATACGAGTTCGACGGCCAGCCGCTCCATCCCGAGCACGGCGGGCCGGTCCGGTTCCTGGTGCCTCACCTCTATTTCTGGAAGAGCGCCAAATGGGTGCGTGGAATCAGGCTGCAGAAGGAAGAGCACCCGGGTTTCTGGGAGTCGAACGGTTACAACATGTACGGGGATCCTTGGCGAGAGCAGCGCTACTGGGGAGACTGACATCCCGACGAAAATCTGAGGCTTCGCCGTGATTTCGCGGGCGCCCCTCAGATGGCAGCTCGGCGAGGTCGCCGAGATAGTCAAGGAGACCCCTCGCGTCGCGAGCCTCTACCTGAAAGTCCCAGACTGGCCCGGGCACCTCGCGGGGCAGCACGTCGACGTCCGGCTGACCGCGGACGACGGCTACCAGACCGAGCGCAGCTACTCGATCGCGTCGGCGCCCGAAGAGCCGCGTGTGGCCATGACCGTGGAACGCCTGGACGACGGCGAGGTCTCGCCCTACCTCGTCGGCGAGCTGAAGGTCGGCGACAAGCTGGAGCTGCGCGGACCGATCGGCGGCTACTTCGTATGGCGGGCGAGCGAGTCGAGGCCTCTGCTCCTGATCGCAGGAGGCTCTGGAGTCGTCCCGCTGATGGCGATGCTTCGCCACCGCGCGACGGCCGAGACCAAGGCCCCCGCGCGCATTCTTTACTCCTCGCGAACGCTCAGCGACATCATCTATCGCGCGGAGCTGGAGCGACTCGGCTCGACGAGCGACGGCCTCAGGGTTTTTCACACGCTGACCCGCGAGAAGCCCTCTGGCTGGGACGGTTTCACGAGAAGGCTCGACGAGGCGATGCTGAAGGCAGTCGTGTGGCCGCGCTCCGAGATGCCTGCGGTATTCGTGTGCGGTCCGACATCGTTCGTGGAGGCGGCCGCTTCCCTGCTTGTCGGAATGGACTACGAGGCAGGCTGGATCAAGACCGAGAGATTCGGTGCCACAGGAGGTTGAGATGAGCGTCGGTGAACGGAAGCTCGACGGCAATGCGATCGGGGGTCTCCTGCGTGAGATCTTCACGATGGAGATGACCGCCGCCGAGACGACATGCGCCGGGTGCGGCGCGGTCAACGCGGTCGGCCGGGTCGACGTCTACATGGACGCGCCCGGCGCGGTCGTGCGCTGTCCGAGCTGCGAGTCGGTCCTGATGCGGATCGTCCGCGGCCCAGGACGCTACTGGGTCGACCTGTCAGGGATGCGCTGCATGGAGCTCGCGGAGCCTTAAGCCCCCATCCGGCCCGCCGCTTCGCAAGGCCACAAGGCTACTATGCGTAGCCTTTTGGCGGGATTTTTGGCGCGACCATCAGCACACTTCCGACCGTTGACCTTCTGAACGTTTCTATAGGTCATCACCGGAAGCAACCCGGGAGGAAGGCCCGTTGTATCTACAGCCGCCGGTACAGCATCAGATCCGAAGTTGGTTCGACGCGGTCGTGGCACTTGGCCTCAAGGTCAAGGACCGCGAGGCGCGAGCCCACAATCTTCGTGTCGCCAGGCTTTGCGTCCACATCGGGCGGCAGCTGTCGATGAGCGCCGGCGAGCTCCGGGTGCTCGCCCGCGCCGGCCTCATGCACGACATCGGCAAGCTCGGCATCCCCGACTCCGTGCTGGGCAAGCACTCGGCACTTGACGAATCCGAGTGGTCGCTGATGCGCACCCATCCCGAGATGGGCCTCAACCTCCTCGACCGAGCCGGACAGTCGAGCCGCGAGGTCCTCGCGGTGCTCTATCACCACGAGCGGCTCGACGGAAGCGGATATCCATATGGCCTCAAGGCGGAGGGGATTCCCGTCGAGGCCCGCATCGTCGCCGTAGCCGACACATACGACGCCCTGACGTCGGACCGTCCCTACCGCAACGCGTGCACCGAGGCGGAAGCCCGTCGTGTATTGATCCAGGAGGCCAAGACAAGGCTCGATCCTCGTGCGGTCGCCGCCCTACTCGGCGCCCTCGATCAGAACGTGACGACGTTCGAAGCCACCCCGAGGAGAGCCCTGGCCTTCTAACCGAATCGTTCACCATGAAGAGGTGAAGTTCGGCGTCGCGATCTTTCCGACCGACTACGCGATCTCGATGACGGAGCTCGCGCCGGCGGCAGAACAGCTGGGCTTCGAGTCGCTCTGGGTCGCCGAGCATTCCCACATCCCGACCAGCCGCAAGACCCCGTGGCCAGGCGGCGCCGAGCTACCGACGCAGTACTGGCACACGATGGATCCCTTCGTCGCGCTGACGGTCGCCGCCCTGGCGAGCAAGACGATTCGCGTCGCCACCGGCATCTGTCTGTTGATCCAGCGCGACCCGATCCACACCGCAAAACAGGTTGCGAGCGTCGATCACGTCTCCGGCGGCCGGTTCATCTTCGGCATCGGCGCGGGATGGAACCGCGAGGAGATGGCCGACCACGGCACGGACTTCAGCAGTCGCTGGAAGCTCTTGCGGGAGAAAACGGAGGCGATCAAGCAGATCTGGACCCAGGACGTCGCCGAGTACCACGGGGAGCTGGTCGATTTCGACCCGATGTGGTGCTGGCCCAAACCTGTCCAGAAACCTCATCCGCCCGTGATCCTCGGCGGCAGCGGGCCGAAGATCCTCGACCGTGTCGTGCGCTACGCCGACGGCTGGATGCCCAACCGCGGCGATGTCATCGAGCGGATCCCGGAGCTGCAGCGGATGGCCGCGGACGCGGGCCGCGAGCGGATTCCAGTCTCGTACTACCCGAAGTCTGGAGCCGACGAGATCGAGCGGGTCGGTAAGGCCGGTGTCGACCGCTGCATCTACTACGTACCGCCCGACAGCCGCGACGCGGCACTACGCAAGCTCGAGGAGCTCGCCTCGATGGTCCGTCCTTACTTAAAGGACTAGCGTCCCGCCAACAGCGGGAGCATGCCGCCGAGTCGAGTCAAGTCTCAAGGGGCGTCGCGCGGCTCGTCAGCGCCTGACCCGACGCGGCTAGTCGGCTCCCCTGCCCTCGCGCGCCTCGACGAACAGCTCGCGCGTGCGCACCAGGTTACGAACCCGCAACACGAGCTCTTCGCGGTCGACCGGCTTGGTCAAGAATTCGTCGGCGCCGAGGATCAAGGCGCTGTTGCGCGCGACGTGGCTTTCGTCGTTGGTCAGCACGAGCACCGGCAGGAAACCGAGGCTCGAACGGGCGCCTCTGAGCCGCCGCAAGACTTCGAAGCCATCGGGGTCGGGCATGTGGAGGTCGAGGATGACGACGTCGGGCTCGAACTCGGCGAAGACCTCCTCGATCTGGCGGGAGTCGGCAAGGGCACGGACTTCGTCGACCGAGTCCTCGAGATAGGCCTTGAGGAGCTCGATCTCGGAGTCGCGGTCGTCCACGATGAGCACCCTCGACATCAGCTCTTGACCGCCCCGACGGGGATGGTGAACCGGAAATCAGATCCGTCCCCCTGTTTGCTCTCCACCCAGATCTTGCCGCCGTGCATCTCGACTATCTGCCGCGTGATGGCAAGCCCAAGCCCGGTGCCGATGATCTTGGCGGCTGACTTCTCATACCTTTCATAGCGGCTGAACAACCGGTCCACGAACTCGGGAGCGATCCCGACACCGTGGTCGCGGACGCTCACCTCGACGAGACCGTCTCGCGCCAGGCTGGTGACAGCGATGACGCCGCCGTCGGGCGAGTACTTGATCGCGTTGCTGAGAAGGTTGGCGAGGACCTGCGCCATGCGGTCTGGATCGGCCTGCACCACAGCCTTATCGCCCGCGAAGTTGCTGGTGAATGAGTGCCGCGAGCTCGAGGCGCGGGCTCGGTCGACCGCATCCTCGATCAGGCTGTTCATATCGACCGCGTGGTGGTGGAGGGTCAACCGCCCAGCCTCGATGCGGTCGAGGTCGAGCATATCGTTGATCATCCGGTTGAGCCGTTCGGCGTCCTTGTTGATGTCGCCCGCGTACACCTTGGCCTCGTCCAGGGAGACGTCCTCGTCCCGAATCATCTCGCTGAATCCTGAGATACCAACCAGCGCGGTGCGGAACTCGTGGCTCACCAGGGAGACGAACTCGCTCTTCAAACGATTCAGCCTTTCCAGCCCGGCCAGGTGTGCGGCGGCCGCCTCGTTGGCCGCGTGCTCCGCGTCGTTGTCTTCGTACATCGCGATGAAGTAGTCGATGCGGCCGCTCGCGTTGCGCACGCCGGTTGCGCTCCAGTGCAGCCAGACCTCCGTGTGGTCCGCACGGATGGCGCGGCTGTCGGACTCGACGGCCTCGACGGCTCCTCTCCACAGTGGTTGGAAGACCTCGAACACGTGCTCGAACTCGTCTGGGCGAAGGTAGTCCGCCACCGCGGTGCCAACCATCTTCTGCGGCTCGATGCGAAGGAGAGCGGCCATGCGCGGGTTGACGTCGATGATCTTCATGTCGGTGCCGACCCTTGCGATGCCCAGCGGAGCGTGGCTCACGATCTGGTCGAGCAGGTTGTTGCGCCGCGCCAGCTGGGCCTCCATCCGGTGGCCCTGGTCGAGCAGGTCGAGCGAGTCGCGGTGGGTGAGGATCTGGTTGGCCACGAAAAGGATCCCGATGCTGCCCGCGAGCACGGTGCCGAACACGTCAAGGCTTTGACCGATCAACGCGATCGCGATCACGGTGACCGCGGCGGCGAAGACTGCGATCCAGGGCAGGGCGAGCTGCCACAGGCCGATCGGGCCTTCGGACGCCTCGACATCCGCCGACCTTGCCGGCCACAAAGGCGCGAGGGCGATCATCAGGTAGCCGACCACCCACCCGGCGTCGAGCGTGCTGCCCAGCGCGCCATAGGTTCCGTCCGCCGTCATGAAAGCAAATGCGCTGTCGGCCAGCGCGTTGCAGGCCAGGCCGCCCAGCAGAAGCAGCATGCGGCCAACCTCTGCCCGCCTGGCGCGGCGGAGGGCAAGGACCAGCACCGTCGCGGTGATGATGTCGCCCACAGGGTAGGCAAGCCCGATCAACAGCCCTTCTGGGGACGTGGACGATGCGTCGTAGACCTTGCTCAAGCCGGCGGCCCAGGCGATGAAGAGAAGTGACATGGCCACGATCGCGCCGGCCAGGACGGCTTCGCCGCGTGTCGTCATCCTTCGCGGCGCGGACGTCAACGCGAGCACCCCGGCGATCGCGAGCGGGATGGCGAAGAGGAAGCCGGCGTCCGCCAGGGAAGGGAAAGGAACGTCCTCACCCCTGACGACCTCGTTCCACGACCAGATCAGCTCGCCGATGGCCCAGCTCAGGGCCGAGGCGGCGAACAGAGCCCACGCCACCCGGATGCGGCCCGCGTTGCGGGTGGCGGCAAAGCCGCAGCTGGCCACGGCGATCAGGGCCGCCACCGCTTCGCCGAAGTCGTCGAGAGCGATCGTCGCGTCGTCGCTCACCCACCGATTGACCGTCCAGGCGATAAAGGCCAGGGACGCGACCGCCGCGAGCGCCGCGGCAGCGGTGAATGGCCCCCAGCCCTGTAAGCCCAGCCCTGTGATCGCGATCGGCCGTCGCCCTGCGCCCGCGAAAACCGCCGCCTGCTGCACTCGTGGAGCGTATGCGCGGCTACTCAAGGTCCAACCGCCTAAGCGATAATTTCCCCGCCTCTGTTAAGTGACGGCTGGTTTCATTTAACATGGCGGGGCAGTTACTTGTAGCACAGCCGCGTGGGTGTGGAGCACGGCTAAGTGGAGGACTGCGATTCCGGCGGATTTGGGCCAGCGGGAGCCGGCGCGTATGGCTGATCAGGAGGGGTCAGCCCACGCCGTGAGCGCCGCTCGCACCATCGCTGCATTTGCGGTCGTGGAAGTGGCCGTGCGCTGTGCTGCCGGCTCTGTTTGTTTTCGGGCTCATCGCCGGCCCCCTGAAGGCCGGCTGGCGACCGTGGCTGCGGTTGCGAGCGGGGTGAAGTTGGCCGTGACGGACTGGGACCTGGCGGGTCGCTGGATGCAGCGGACCGCGCCCTGGACGGCTGCGGCGTCGATCGAGTAGGCGGGACTTCTTGCGGAACTTCGAACCCTGGGCCGGACGGCAAAGGAGGTGAATTCTGAATGCGCAAGCTGCTCTTCGCCGCCATGTTGGCGACCATGACGCTGCTGGCCACGGCGATCTCCGTCGGAGCCGACGGCGGGCACATCTGCTGCTGAGCGAAATTCGCTCGGTCTAAGCGTGTCAAGTGATTTGTAAACTCCGTTAATCTGACGGCCATGTCAGACGCGTTTCTGCACGCATCCGAACCGGGTGGTCCGAGGCGGCAGGAGAACGTCGCCTCCAGCCGCCGCCGGGGCCGCCGGCGTGGGGTGGAGATCAGGCCGGGCAGCGTGAAGCAGGCGCGCCTGGAAAGCGGCCTCAGCCTTGGCCAGGTAGCGCGCAACGACATCAGCCGGACCGCGATCTATTTCGTCGAGACGGGCAAGGCAAAACCGTCGATCGAGACGTTGCGCCTGATCGCAGAGCGGACGAACAAGTCTCTCGACTTCTTCCTCGGGCAGTCCGGAGCCGCCGGCATGGACCCGGCCGCGGCACTCGTCGAGATCGAACGGCTGATCGCCACCGGCGATCCGGCGGCGGCGGTCGAAGCCGCGGACCGGCTGGTCGCGGCCACGAGCGACGTCCGGGTGGCGGCGCACGCGAGGGTCCACCTTTCCCTGGCCCACATCAGGCTCGGTCATCCTGTCCGCGCCCGCAGCCACGCATCCGCGGCGCGAGCCTACTTCGAGCAGGCCAAAGACGTGTTGATGGCCGCCGAGGCCATGGGCAACGAAGCCGGAGCCGCCTCGATCATGCAGGATCCCGGCGCCCTCAACCTGGCTGAGGAAGCGCTGGCCTTGTGCCGTTCCCTGAACCCCGTGCCGAGCACGACGGAGGCCAGGCTGCTCTTCATTCTTGGCGTCGCCCTCGGGCAGCGACACGACTACTCGAAATCGATCGCGGCGCTCGAGGAGTCGGTGGCGATCGGAACCTCGATCCAAGACCTGAGGCAGCTTTCGATGGTGTATGGCAACCTGAGCCTCAACTACCAGGAGCTGGGCCAGCTCGCCCAGGCTGCGCGCTACGCGCATCGTGCGATGGCGATCTACGAGACGCTTCGCGACAACCGAATGATCGCCATGAGCGAGAACAACCTCGCGATCCTCTTATTTGTCCAGGGCGACCTCGCCAACGCTCTCCGTCACGGAGAGCGCTCCCTGAGCCTGTTCGAAGAGCTTGGGCTCGAAGCCGGGAAGGCCCACACCCTGATGACGATGGCCGAGCTCGAGCTTGCGCGTGCGAACCTCGCCTCCGCCTCGCGCTTCGCCGCCGCGGCGTGCGATGTGGCCGAGCGCATGGGCGAGTCGGCGAACGTTGGCGAAGCCCGCGTGTGGCTGGGCCGAATCGCGGACGCGGACGGCGACAGGAATACCGCGGACGCCGAGTTCGAGGCGGCATTCCAGCTGTTCGAACTGGTCAACGCACCAGAGCGAAAAGCTCGTAACCGCGCCGTCTACGCCGAGATCCTGGAAGGCCGCGGCGATCTTGTCGGCGCCAACCGCCAGCTCAAGATGGCCCTGGCCGCACTGGGGACGACCACTACCTCGGTCCTGGACGTCCGAACCGCCACCGCCTGAAGCCTATTGGTTGGCGGGGGACCGCCGGGCGTTGTTACTTGCGAGCGGCGGTGAAGCTGCGTTAACTATGGGAAGCGCCGTGGCTGCTGTGCCGGGCTCTTGGAGGTGGTCGAGCTGAAGCCGGTCGTTCTCGTGGTCGATGACGGCGCGGCCAACCGCGAGGTGATCCGCATGTATCTCTCGACGATCGACTGCGAGGTGCGATTGGCCGGGGACGGCATCGCCGCCCTCGAGATGATCGACAGGGATCCGCCCGACCTCGTCCTGCTTGACGTGCGCATGCCGGGCATGGACGGCTACGAGGTGTGCCGTCGCATCAAGTCGACGCCGCGAGGAAAGCTGCTCCCAGTCGTCATGATCACCGGCCTCAGTCAGACCAAGCACCGTGTGGCCGCACTCGAGGCGGGCGCCGACGACTTCATGACCAAGCCCGTGGAGGCCGCGGAGCTCATCGCGCGTGTGCGTTCCGCGCTCCGCCTCAAGGAGCTGTACAACACGCTCGACAGCGCGGAGCACGTGATCTTTTCGCTTGCGACCGCGGTCGAGGCGAAGGACTCGTTCACCGAGCAACACACGCAGCGCGTCGGCGAATCGGCGCGCCTTCTGGGACAGCGCCTCGGCTTGCCAGAGAACACATTGGACACGCTTTATCGCGGTGGGATGATCCACGACATCGGCAAGATCGGCGTTTCCGATGCGATTCTCCACAAGCCCGGACCACTGGATCCGATCGAGATCCCGCAGATGCAGGCCCATGTCGCCATCGGGGAGAGCATCGTGAAGCCATTGCAGTCGACGTCCGGCCTGCTGCCGATCATCAGACATCACCACGAGCGTTTCGACGGCGGCGGCTATCCGGACCATCTGCGCGCGCGCGAAATCCCGCGCGCCGCACGCATCGTCTCTGTCTGCGACGCTTACGACGCCCTGGTCAACGACCGGCCGTATCGCCTACGACGCTCGACCGCGGAAGCCATCGCGGTCCTGCGCGCCGGCGCCGGAACGCAGTGGGACCCCGAAACCGTGGAGCTGCTCGCGAGCGAGCTGCCGTCAATCCAACACCTGGGCGCCGCGTAAGAGCAAAACTCTTTCCCGCTTCGCGGGGAAGCCCCCGGCCGCCGGGCGCGCCTATCCGGTGTTCTGGAGACCGGCCGCGACCCCGTTGACGCTGAGCTGAAACACGCGCTCCGCCAGCGCGCGATCGCCCTTCGACGCAGTTGGGTCGCGCAGCGCGCGCAGCGCACGCAGCTGCAGGTGTGAGAGCGCATCGACGTAGGGATTACGCAGCTCGATCGCCCAGGAGAGGACGCGCCGGTCCTCGAGCAATCTCTTGTGGCCGGTCACCGCAAGCACGCATTTCATCGTGAGGTCGTACTCGCGCAGCACCATCGCGGTCAGCTCGGGCCGCTCGCCCAGACCGAGGTAATGCTCGGCGATGCGCCGGTCGGTCTTGGCCAGGCTCATCTCCGTGTTGTCGAGCATGACGTTGAACAGCGGCCACTCCGCATACGCGCGTCTCAGCTCCGCCAGTGACGCGGCCGACAACGCCGAGCCCATCCCGTACCAGCCCGGAAGGTTCAACCTCATCTGCGACCACGCGAAGACCCATGGGATCGCGCGGAGGTCTTCGAGCCGCCGGCCGGCGCCACGGCGCGCCGGCCGGGACGCGATGCGCAGACCGCTCAACTCTTCGATCGGGCTGACCCGAAGGAACCATTCCTCGAATCCGGGTGCGTCGACCAGGGCGCGATACGCCGCGCGCGATGGGCCTTCGATCCCGGAGGCCAGCTCACGAAAGCGCCGCGCCGGATCTGCCCGCGACCCGCCTGCGATCGAGGCCTCGAGCACCGCGGAAGTGACCTGCTCGAGGTGGCGGCGGGCGATGGCAGGGTTGCCGTAGCGCGCGAAGATCACCTCGCCCTGCTCGGTGACCTTGAAGTGGCCTGCCACCGAGCCGGGAGCCTGCGCGCGGACCGCGCGGTTGGCGGGACCGCCGCCCCGTCCCAGGGCGCCGCCGCGTCCGTGGAACAGTGTGAGCCGGAGGCGATGATGCTTCGCCCACGCAGCGAGCGCGGCCTGCGCGTCGTGCAACGCAAGAGTTGCCGACACCGGCCCGACCTCCTTCGCTGAATCGGAGTAGCCGAGCATGACCTCGATCCGGCGGCCGTTGGCCGCCAGGCGCCGGCGCACAGGCTCGAGCTTCAGCACCTCGTCCATGACCTCGGTCGCTTGGGCCAGGTCTTGGCGGGTTTCGAACAGAGGCACGACCTCGAGCACCGGCGGGTTCCCATCCGTGGCGCGCCACGCTAGCTCGAAGACCGCCGCAAGGTCCGCCGCCCTACGCGTGAAGCTGACGACGTAGCGGCTGCACGCCGTGACGCCGAAGCGCGCCTGCATCGCCGCCATTGCGCGCATCGTGTCGAGCACGTCTTTGGTCGCTTCCGATTGCGACTTTCCAGACCTCACCTCGGCCAGCGCCGCGTCATGCACCTTGCTGTGCTGGCGGACCTCCAGCTCAGCCAGGTGGATACCGAACGTCTCCGTCTGCCAGATCAGGTGCTGCAGCTCGCCGTAAGCAAGGCGTGCCGCACCTGCCTCCGCCAGCGAGTCGCGGAGCACGTGCAGGTCGCGTAGGAGATCTGCCGCCGACCGGTATGCAAGGGTGCCCTCACCCGTGCGCGTCGCCGCAATCCTCCCGGCGATATGCAGGAGGAACACGCGGTGAGGCTCTTCCGTGGACCGGGCCACGATCGCATCGATGCGGCGCGCGTCGGCCTTACGCGCCGCCGCGAGTCGCCTTCGCAGCGCGCTGGAGGGCGGGGTGGTGGTGGCGTCGACGGTGAGTGCGCGACCGATCCGGATGGCGGCGGCTTCGAGCGCGAGCAGGATGTGCTGCGCCTGGATCTCCATGGTCGCTGCCGCGACCGCTGCCGTCACCGCGGGGTTGCCATCGCGGTCGCCGCCGATCCAGCTGCCGATCCGGATGAAGCGCGGCGCTCGGGGCGCGCGCGTCCCGGTCGCGTCGCCGGTGAGCGCGCGGTCGAGCGAGCGCATCAGCTCCGGAACGATGCGAAAGAGTGTCTCGTCGAACACGGCCATGAACGAGCGCACCTCATCGAGCGGATGGATCTGTGTCGTTCGGATCTGCGCTGTTCGCCATAGCGAATCGACCTCCTCGACCAGCCTTCGCTCGGACTCGAGTCTTTCCGAGTCCGCGATCCTGGGATCGTCGAGGCGCTCGAGCTGCTCGCCGGCGCGGCGGATCGCCGTCACGATCGCGCGGCGCCTTGCCTCAGTTGGATGCGCCGTGAACACGGGGTGGATCTCCAGCCTCGTGACAAGGTCTTGCAGTTGTTTCGAGCCGAGCCTCCTACGAAGCTGGCCGACGGTGGCCGCGATCGATTCGGGCACCGGATCGGAACCACGGTCGCGCTCGCGGATCACGCGGGCTCGGTGGTGCTCCTCTGCCAGGTTGGCGAGGTGGAAGTAGCACGTGAACGCGCGCGCCACCTGTTCGGCGCGCTCGAGCGGCCAGGACGCGACAAGACGTTCGGCGTCGCGCTCATACCGGTCGTCATCGCGAGCGCGGATCACCAGCGAGCGCAATCTCTCCACGTCGCGCAGCAGCGCAGCGCCGCCGGATTCGGAGATCACGCGACCGAGCTGCTCGCCAAGGAGGCGCACATCGCGCCTGAGCGGCGCGGGGATCTCCTGGCGGGCGGTGTCTCTAGCTCTGCTGTTGCGGGGCAATGGTCACTGCGTACTCGAGCGAGTCGACCAGCGCCAGCAATGACGCCTCGATGATGTTGGCCGAGCAACCGACGGTCGTCCATCGCGCGGCGCCTCGTCCCGATTCGATCAGGACACGGGTGGTCGCCGCCGTCCCGGCATCGCCGTTGAGGATGCGCACCTTGTAATCGTGGAGACTCACATCGTCGAGCGCCGGAAAGCGCGCGCTCAAGGCTTTGCGCAGTGCCGCGTCCAGCGCGTTCACCGGCCCGTTGCCTGACGCGGCGGTGTGGTACACGGCGCCCGCCACTTCGACCTTCACGGTCGCCTCTGCGTGGACCGAGCCTCCGTTCTTGCGCACCTGCGTCGTGAAGTCGGCCACGCTCCAGGGAGCGGAGTAGCCGGGCTGGAGCCTGCGCACGAGCATCTCGAAAGACGCGTCGGCGGCTTCATAGGCGTAGCCCCGATGCTCGAGCTCCTTGAGGTGGTTGACGAGCGCGCGGGTCTGCGGATCGTCGCGGTCCAGCTCGAGCCCGAACTCCCGCGCCTTGGCGAGAATGTTGCCTCGGCCGGACTGCTCGGATACGAGCACACGTGCCTCGTTGCCTACGAGCGCGGGGTCGATGTGCTGGTAGGCGTCCTTGTGCTTGAGCACCGCCGCGACGTGCTGGCCACCCTTGTGGGCGAACGCGCCATGACCGACGAAAGGCTGCTGCACCGGAAGCGCGAGATTCGCGATCTCCGCCACGGTCCTCGCCAGCTCGCTGAAACGCGGCAGTGACGCCTCTGGCAGGGCGACCATGCCCAGCTTCAGAGTCAGGTTCGACACCACCGAGAGCAGGTTGGCGTTGCCGCAACGCTCGCCGTATCCGTTGATCGTTCCCTGCACCATGTCGGCGCCCGCGAGCACGCCCTCGAGCGTGTTGGCCACGGCTAGCTCGCAGTCGTTGTGCGTGTGGATGCCCACGCGCGATGTGACCCCGACGGATTGCAACGCGCGACAGACGGCTTCGACTCCGGCGCGGACGGCTGAAGGCAGGCTTCCTCCGTTGGTGTCGCACAGGACGACCCACGACGCGCCGGCGCGCGCCGCGGCAATGCACACCTCGACCGCGTACTCGGCGTCGCGCGCGTAGCCGTCGAAGAAGTGCTCGGCGTCGAAGATCACCTCGCGGCCCTGTCCGACTCCGTAGGCGACCGACTCTTCGACCATGGCGAGGTTTTCGTTCGGGGTCGTCCCGAGGACCTTCGCGACCTGCCAGACATCGCTCTTGCCGACGAGCGTCCACACCGGCGCATTGCTGCCGGCGAGCGCCGACAGGTTGGCGTCGTCCTCGCATGTTCCGCCTGCGCGCCGTGTCGCACCGAAAGCCGCCAGGCGCGCGCGGGCGAGGGGCTCGGCGCCCAGGCGCGCGAACAGCTCCGCGTCCTTGGGGTTGGAGCCGGGAAAGCCTGCCTCGACGTAGTCGAATCCAAGCGAGTCCAGCGAGCGCGCGATTCGCTCCTTGTCCGCCGCGGAAAAGGACACGTCAGGACCCTGCGCTCCGTCGCGCAGTGTCGTGTCGTAGACGACGATCTTTCGAGCGGACATAAAAAAACCTCCCGACCTTCTGGCCGGGAGGTCCACCGAATCAGCGACGCGCGCTAAATCGGGGGGCCTCCCCGGCGAATCTCGATCGCAATCCCGCGGTTGGTGCGCATGTGGAGCCGAAGCCTAAGCCTTTCCGGCCGCCGTGCGTATGGTTTCAGCCGCCAAAACCAAAGCCAGTCGGTAGTGCGGCGACGACAGCCCTTGGGTCGGTCAAGGTGCGGTCGCCCCGAACCGGCCTCGCCCTCCATAGTTGCCTCTTGACAAAGTTTCGGGGCAGCGGTACGGTTGCGAAACCAATTCGACAATGTCGAATCACAGTCAGGATTAATGAGGGGGTTCTACCGCCATGTATTCGATTCGACAGCGTTTTCTGGCCGAGGTCCTGGGGACGGCCGCGCTTGTCCTGGTCGGGCCCGGTTCGGTGATCGCGACCCTGACCCTGGCCGGCAAGGCGGTACCCGCCGTGACCGAGGCCGACCTGCTGGGGATCAGCTTCGCTTTCGGCTTCATCATCACCGCGCTCGTCTACGCGATCGGCAAAGTCTCTGGCTGCCACATCAACCCGGCCGTGACCTTCGCGCTGGCTGTCACCAAGCGGTTTCCGTGGCGCGAGGCGCCCATCTACTGGATCGCGCAGTACGTCGGCGCCGTCATCGGCGCGTTCGGAATCTGGGGCGTGTTCGGCGCCAATGCCGTGACGTTCGGCATGGGGCAGACACACTTCGCCGCCGACGCGTCTACTTCTTACTACCTGCAGGCTGCGCTCGCCGAGGCGGCGGGCACCGGACTCTTGCTCTTCGCCATCCTCGGCATCGTGGACGGCCGCTCCCCGAATCAGCTGGCCGGTCTCGTCATCGGTGGCTCGGTGGTCGGGATCATCCTGATCTTCGGCCCCGTCACAGGTGCATCCCTCAACCCAGCGCGCGCGTTCGGACCTGAGCTGGTGCAGGCGATCGCCGGGGGCACGACCTTCTGGACGCAGTACATACCTGTCTACCTGATCCCAGGCCTGGTGGGCGCCGCGTTGGCGACGTTCGCCTATGACTACCTCGCCAACCCGCGAATTGTGGAGCAGCCGATCGAGGAAGCGGTGTCGCACGAAGAGGCGCCCGTCCGAACCGCGACCGCGCACTAAGGAGATAGGAAATGGCAGTCGAAACCACACATATGCGCAAGTTCCTCAACGAGCCCGCGAAGGTAGTCAAGGACTCGCTCGCCGGCCTCGCGGCCGCGCATCCCGACCTTGTGCTCTACGACGCGGCGGCGCAGATCATCGTCCGCAAGGATGCGCCGCGAAAGGGCAAGGTCGCCCTCATCTCTGGCGGCGGTTCAGGCCACGAGCCGCTGCACGGCGGGTTCGTCGGGCTCGGCATGCTCGACGCCGCGTGCCCGGGAGAGGTGTTCACGTCACCGGTGCCGGCGCAGATGCTGGCCGCCACGAAGGCCGTGGACGGCGGCGCGGGCGTCGTCCATATCGTCAAGAACTACACCGGCGACGTCCTGAACTTCAAGCTCGCCGCGGAGGACGCGGCGGAGGAAGGGATCAAGGTCACTTCGGTCGTCATCGACGATGACGTCGCGGTGCAGGACTCGCTCTACACCGCCGGCCGGCGTGGCGTCGGCGCCACGGTGCTGGCGGAGAAGATCGCAGGCGCGGCGGCCGAAGGCGGGGCGGACCTCGCCCAGGTCACCGACATCGTCAAGCGCGTCAACGATCGCGCGCGATCCTTTGGCGTGGCGCTTTCCTCGTGCGTTCCGCCGGCCTCCGGCAAGGCAATCTTCGACCTGCCGGAAGGCCAGATCGAGCTTGGAATCGGGATCCACGGAGAGCCCGGTCGCAAGCGGGCGACCCTTGGTCCCGCCGCGGAGATCGTCGACGTGATGGTCGAGGCCGTCATCTCCGACCTCAAGCCCAAGAGGGGCGGCAAGGTGCTTGCGTTCGTCAACGGCATGGGCGGCACGCCGTTGCTCGAGCTCTACCTTCTTTACGGCGAGATCGACAAGAAGCTGCGCGCCGCCGGTGTCGAGCCTGCTCGCAACCTGGTGGGCAGCTACATCACTTCACTGGAGATGGCGGGCGCTTCGCTGACCGTGCTCGAGCTCGACGACGAGCTCATCAAGCTGTGGGATGGGCCCGTCCACACCCCGGCGTTGCGGTGGGGCCTCTAGCGATTAATTTGATCAGCGCAAGGGTCATGGACGCAGCCACGATCACCTCCTGGATGCACGGGATCGACGTCGCCATGCGCGAAGAGAAGGATCACCTGGTCCAGCTCGACGCGGCGATCGGCGACGGCGACCACGGCACCAACATGACGAGGGGATTCGAGGCTGTCGTCCAGGCCCTTGACGCCGATGACGGCTCTACCCCCGGCAAGCTGCTCATCCTCGCCGGTCGCACGCTAGTCGGCACGGTGGGGGGCGCAAGCGGCCCTCTGTGGGGCTCCGCGCTGCGCAGTGGCGGCCGCGTCTTGGCCGACCAGGCGACTTTCGAAGGAACGCAGCTCGTCGAGGTCCTCGCCGCGGCTCTCGCCTCGATCAAGGATCTCGGGACCGCGTCGGTTGGCGACAAGACGATGGTCGACGCACTCGAACCTGCCGTGGAGACGCTGCGGGCGCGACTGTCCGGCGATGCGCCCGTCGCGGACGCTCTGGACGCCGCCGTGGAGGCGGCCGAGGTTGGGATGCGCGCCACGATACCTCTCCAGGCGCGCAAGGGTCGCGCGTCTTATCTCGGCGAGCGCTCGATCGGGCACCAGGACCCGGGCGCCACGTCTACCACCTTGATCATCCGGGCACTGCGAAGGGCAGTCATCGGGAACAGCTAGTGGGCGAGCTTGCCCTGCGAGGGGTCAGCGCCGCGCCCGGCGTGGTCGCGGGCAAAGCCATCGTG
>WNFW01001146.1_pt1 | contig 21265 bp, 17 predicted proteins | sample 5400131 | NCBI WGS metagenome assembly WNFW01 (sample SAMN13153362, study PRJNA577476) | soil metagenome | isolation source: 20 cm soil or saprolite under grassland replicate 1 | place: USA:California | collected 2016-06-15 | reverse complement strand
CGAGGCTCTTTCCGAGACTCCCCCTCGCATGCTCGTGCAGCTTGCAGCGTCGGATCGGAATTGGTTGAAGGCTGAGCAATTTCAAGACGAACAAATATAGAACTGGTGTGGTGCGCCGGCGTAGGTGGGACCGGGACAGCCGGCGACGCGCGCGCTTGCGCAGCGCGCGGGACGCCGCTCGACGCACCCATGGGGGCGCTGCTCAAATCCTATGATCGGGCGCGCGCGTCGGGACTGGCAGTCGCAGCGCGGATGACGGCGGCGGGCAGTTCCTCCCAGGCGCTTTCCGCGTCCTCGGCGAATCGCAGCAGCTGAAAATCCGCGGGCGAGATCACCCCGGCGTTGAGGAGCACGTCGAAATTGATGACCCGCGTCCAATAGCTGCGATCGACGCAAACGAGGGGAATCGAGCGGCCCTTGCGCGTCTGTACGAGCGTGAGGACCTCGAACAACTCGGCGAGCGTGCCAAAACCTCCGGGGAAGGCCACCACCCCCGCCGCGCGCATCGCCAGATGCATCTTGCGCATGGCGAAGGAGTGGAATTGGAAGGTCAGCTCGGGCGTCGAATAGGGATTCGGCTCCTGCTCGCGCGGCAGCTCGATATTAAATCCGATGGAAGGCGCGCCGACGTCCGATGCGCCGCGGTTGGCCGCCTCCATGATGCCGGGACCGCCGCCCGTCGCAATGACGTTGTCGCGCTGGCCGTCGATCGGAGCGAGCGCGCCTCCGCGCTCGGACACGATCCGGCCGAAGCGCCGCGATTCGTCATACCAGCGCGCCATGCTCGCCGGCGCGCCCCGGGCGTCGCCGTTTGCTTCCCGGATGCGGGCGCTGCCCAAGACCACGATGGTCGTACGGATGCCCCATAGCCGCAGCCGTTCGTCGGCCTTGGCGAATTCCAGGAGAAAGCGAACCCCCTGCATGGAATCGCTCAGGATGAAATCCCGGGTCCGACGCGGGCAGGCGATAGGCGGGAGAGAGCCTCTGAAGCTCGTTATCGGGCATAGCGGGTCCCTGATTCACAGAACAAAGTCGGCAATCTAACGGGTGGGTTGAACACCTATGTGACCCTGCTGTGAAAAACTCTGGTGAGTCTATTTGGACCGACGCGACGATGTATTGATTTGAGTCAAAAGCGCGCTCTGATTGAGCAACGCCGAACGCCTTATTCGCCTCCGGAGAGGATTCCTGCTGGGGAACCGAGGCGCGCGATAGGCGCCAGGACCGCCCCTCGTTGCGTGAGCGTGGTTTGGGAGCGAGAGCTTTTGAGAGCGGACAGATATCGAAGCGCGGGGGGAGGGCGATACGCGTCGGAGTCACACTCTCACAGCACGCACCCGGTCGCGTCGTCGATCAGGTGCATGTTGTCGAGGCTGGCGCAAAGCCGCATGCGTGCGCCTTCGCGCGCGCCGGCATTGGGGCTCACGCGGCCGCACACGTCGAGCCCGTTGATGCGGAAGAACACCAGCGTTTCCATGCCCAGCGGCTCCGCGACCTCGATGAGCGCATCGATCGCCCCCAGCGGCGGGCCGCCATTGGACTTGTTTTCCGTCAAGTGTTCGGGGCGCAGGCCGAAGGTCAGGCCAGGGCGTCCGGCGTAAGGGCGGTAGCGTGCCGCGTGCGCCGGCGGCACCGGCAGCGCGAGCTCCTCGCTCAAGCGCACGCGCAAAGCGCCGTCGTCCTCTTCCAGCCGGCAGGGCAGGAAGTTCATCGCCGGGGAGCCGATGAAACCGGCGACGAAGCGGGTCTTCGGCGCGTGATAAAGCTCGTTGGGAGGTCCGATCTGCTCGATGCGGCCGCGGTTCATCACCACCACGCGGTCGGCGAGCGTCATCGCCTCGACCTGGTCGTGGGTGACGTAGACGGTGGTGGTGCGCACCTTCTGATGCACGCGCTTGATCTCGGTTCGCATCTGCACGCGCAGCTTGGCGTCGAGATTGGACAAGGGCTCGTCGAACAGAAAGACTTTGGGGTTGCGCACGATCGCGCGCCCCATAGCGACCCGCTGACGCTGTCCGCCGGAGAGTTGACGCGGCTTGCGGTCGAGCAGCTCGGTGATGTCGAGGATACGCGCGGCCTCCTGCACGCGGCGCGCGATCTCCTCCTTCGGGTAGCGCTTGAGCCGCAATCCGAATGACATGTTCTCGTACACCGTCATGTGCGGGTAGAGGGCGTAGTTCTGAAACACCATCGCCATGTCGCGGTCCTTCGGCGGCACGTCGTTGACCACCTCGCCGTCGACCGTAATTTCCCCGGCGCTGACCTCTTCGAGCCCGGCGATCATCCGCAGGGTCGTCGTCTTGCCGCAACCCGAGGGTCCGACCAGCACCACGAATTCCTTGTCCGCGATGTCGAGATCGATGCCGCGCACCGCCTCGGTGTCGTCGAAGCGCTTGAACAGCTTGCGGAGAGAGACTTGCGCCATGGCCTCTAGCCCTTAGTGGCGCCGGCGGTCAGCCCGGCAATGTAATAGTCCATGAGAAAGGCGTAGATGATGAGCGGCGGGGCGGCGCCGAGCAGCGCACCGGTCATGATCTGCCCCCAGTTGAACACATCGCCCTTGATCAGCGAGGTGACGATGCCGACCGGCAGCACCAGCTGGTCGGCGGAGGTTGTGAAGGCCAGGGGATAGAGAAACTGCGCCCAGGACACCGTGAAGGCGAAGATAGTCGCGGCGATCAGGCCGGGCAGTGCAACCGGTATGAACACGCGGGTGAGAATTTGCCGATAATTCGCGCCGTCCATCAGCGCCGCTTCGTCGAGCTCCTTCGGGATCGAGGCGAAGTACCCGATCATGATCCAGGTGCAGAACGGCACCGTCAGCGTCGGATAGAGGAACAGCAGCACCCACCAGCGATTGATCAGCTGGATGCCGGTGTGCTCGTTGACCAGCGCAAACATCTTGAATAGCGGAATGAACAGCAGCGTTTCCGGGATCAGATAGATGAGGAAGACTCCGGTCGCGAGCGTGGCTGAGCCCCAGAACCGCATGCGCGAGAGCGCGAAGGCCGCGGGCACGCTGATCAGCATGGTGATGGCGACGACAATGACCGAGACCAGCGCGGAGTTGCGGAAGAAGGTCAGGTACTGCGACGAGCTCAACAGCTCGATGTAATTGCTCAGCGTCGGATGATAGGCCCACCACGGGTTGGTCGCGGCGGAAATCTCTGCGCTGGTCTTGAGCGACGTAATCAGCATGTAGACTGGCGGCATCAGAAAGAAGATCGCGAAAACGGTGAGGAAAAAATACGACCAGCGCAGCGCCCAGCGCCGGTCGCGGCTGATGCTGCCGTATTTGCGGCTGCGCCCCGGCGTGGCTGCGGTCGCAATCGCTGCCGTAGTCATGACATCTCGCTCGCGCGGCGATGGATGTCGCGCAGGATGAGCACTGCCGCGACGGTCAAGATCGGAACCATGAACAGCGAGACGCTGGCGCCGAGCGGAATGTCGTTGCCCTGAATGCCGATCCAGAACGCCCAGGTGGCGAACACATGCGTGCGGTCGATCGGCCCGCCGGCGGTAAGGATGCGCACGATGTCGAAATTGGCGAACGTCACGATCAGAGAGAACAAGGCAGTGATGGCCATGATGTTGCGCATCATTGGCAGCGTCACGTACCACATGCGCTGCCACCAATTGGCGCCGTCGATCGCCGCCGCCTCGTAGAGCTGCTCGGGAACCGATTTCAGCGCCGCCAGATACATGATCATGAAGAACGGCGCGCCGATCCAGACATTTACCAGAATGACGCAAAAGCGCGCCCAATAGGCGTCGCCGGTCCAGGAAACCGGAGCGATGCCGACCTTGTCCAAAATCCAGTTGAACGCGCTGTAGGAGGGGTCGAACAGCCACAGCCAGGCGAGACAGCTCATCGCTGGCGGAATGACCCAGGGCACGAGCAGCATGCCGCGCCATTTGCGCTGGCCGCGGCTCGGGATGTTGTGCACGAAATGTGCGACGATGAATCCGATCAGCGCTTTGAAGATGACGGCGGTGATGGCGAAGATGCAGGATTGCCGCACCACCATCCAGAACGTCTCGCGCTTGAACAGGAACAGGAAATTTGAAAACCCGACGAAACGCTCCATCGACTTGTTCAGCATCGCGAGATGGATGGAGTAGAGGGCGGGGTAGAGAACGAGAAGCGCGACGAGCAGGATCAGCGGAAGCGTCATCAGGAAGGCGATCGTCGATTTGCGCTGCATCGCCTTGCGCAACGCGGAGCGCCGGCGGCTGCCACCCGGTATGGAAAGCGCTTCCAACGCGGCGTCGGCCATTCACTCGTTCTCCTGACCCCGGAGCGCTCAACGCGGTGCTGAGCGGCTTTAAGCTGTGCGCCGTGTCCTCGGCCGGAAGCGGGCCGTCCTCACCTGGCAGGCAAACCCATTGCCAACCGCGGCGGCGCAACCCGCCGCGGGCGGCAGTGGCGCGGAGAACGCAACCTCATGTCCTCATGAAGCCTTCGACCTCGCTCTCCGTCCAGGCCAGCGTCTTCTCGAGCGGCTCGCCCTGCATGAACCGCACCACCATCTTGGTTTGGATGGCCTGCGTATAGATCTGCACCGCGATCTTCGGCGGAGCGGGTTGCGCGGCGACCGACAGGATCTGGTGGTTGTGCGGATTGGGGTAGTGGTAGAGCGTGCCCTTGGGCGGCCCCTCCTCCGCCCAGACTTTCAACGTCGTCAGCTTCTCGAATGCGGGCAGGTCGTAGCCGCCGCTCGCTTCCACCATCTTCTCGATCGCCGATGGTTGCGAGAGATGGACCAGCAGGCTCTTGGCCGCCGACTTGTTCTTGCCGAAGTTCCAGATGCCCCAGAAGTAGGGTATGAACGGTGCGTAACGCCCCTGCGGGCCGGCCGGCATGCCGTGCGTCCACAACTGCTCGGCGACCTGCGGCGCGTCGCGTTTGGCGACCGCCCAGGCGCTCGGCGGGTTCATGATCAACGCGCCCTTGCCGGAGATCAGGTACTTGTTGTTGGACGCATTGTCCCAGGCCGGCGCATCCGGCGGCAGCCACTGCGCGAGCTTCTTGTAATATTCGAGCGCCTGGCGCACCGGGTCTGACTTGACCGCGATGTTCCCTTTGGCATCGACGAGGTTCGCGCCGAACGATTGGAAGATCGCCCCGGCCGTGTCGACATTGTCCTCGGTCACGCCAAGTCCAATGCCGAACGGATGACCGCCCTTGTGACATGCTTCGGCGGCCTTGAGCATGGCATCCAGAGTCCATTCTTCGGCTTTCGGCGGCGAGCCCGCTGGATACATCGCCTGCACGTCGATCCCGGCAAGCCGCTTCATGAGGTCGATGCGCGAGCACGGGCCTTTGATCTGGCTCCCCACGCAGGCCGGCACCGCGACCCATCGGCCGGTGGACTTGGCCAAATACTCGACTGTTGGATTGACGGCGCCGTTCTGCTTGATCAGTTCCGTCATGACGTCGTCGACTGGCTCCAGCCGGTTGGCGTGGTCGGCCGGTTGCCAACTCGGGAAGGCGAAAATGTCGTGGCCCGACCGCGCCTGCGCTTCGGCGGCGATGGTGAGCAGATTCTTGTTCCCCATCGAGGTGATGTAGTCGACGGAGAGATCGACCTTCTCTTTGGTGGCCCACTCCTCGCACAAGGTCTGCGATGCTTTGTTGGCGCCCGGCACCCAATGGTCCCAGAATCCGACCGAGAGTTTGCCGGCGGCGTGGGCACCGCGCACGTACGGCATCGCCATAGTGGCCGCGGCGGTGGTCGCCAGGAAGCGGCGGCGCGTCAGTTTGCTCTTGAACATGATGCAGTCCTCCCATGGGTTCCCGCTCAGGCGCCGCCGATTCTACCGCCGCCGTCGATCGCCACTGGCGGCTCGTTCGGCTTCACGCCGTGACTTAAGAGGAAGCTTAGATCAAAATCGCCGCGATTGTCAGTCGACATTTGTGTGCCGAGCGCACAATTGCCGGGTCACGCCACCGCGGCATTCTGCGCCAGGGCGGCGGGGACCGAGCGGCGGTCGAGCCGCAGCGTCAGACAGAAGGCTGAGCCGCCGCTGCGTAGGAACGAGGAGAGCGGCGTCGCGACGATCTCATAGCCCCGCTCGCCAAGTTCGGCGCGTAGCCGCCGGCCGCACCCCGACATGATAAGCGTGTTGCCGAGGGTGACCGCATTGGCGGCAAGCCGGCAGCCGTCCTCCATCGCAATCTCGATGCGCTCGTGCGGCGCGACCCGCTTGCGGATCACGCCCCTTCCGGCCGCAGTGAAGGCGGTGGGCAGATACATCACCTCGCCGCCGGGCAGCGGAGCAAGCGCGGTATCCATATGATAAAAGCGCGGGTCGGCGAGCTCGAGCGTGACGACGTCCTGCGCGAACAAGTCCTCGACCGCACGCGCGGCGCTGACGTCGGAACGGGGACCATAGCCCATCCAGAACAACTTGCGCCGCGCGTCCCAAACGCAGTCGCCGGCGCCTTCGAGCATCAGATTCTTGGGAAGCTTACGCACGGCATCGATCAGCCCGCGCGCCTGCAACGCGCGGAATGCCGCTTCGAAATGCGCTTCCTCCCGCTGCCGCTCCGGATGGCGAAAGTGTGCCAGCAGTGCTCTGCCGTCGAGCACGATGGCCGCATTCGCGGTGAACACGAGGTCGGGCAGGCCAGGGACGGGCGCGAGGAGCTCGATCGCCGCGCCAAGCTTGGTGAGCTTGCGATAAAGCGCGCCCCATTCGCGCTCCGCCGCGGCGTGCGCGCCAACGTCGCGGGCCCAGAGCTTCGGGTCCATCCACGGATTGATGGTATAGCTGACCGCGAAGTGCTCCGGCCGGCACATGAGGAAACGCGCGCCGCAATCATTGAATGGCGTTATTTGCATCTTCCCCTCCTGAAGCTGACGTCTTGCCCCTGTGCAAATTTCACGCCGCCCGCGCGCGTCCGCGCGTGCCGCCCAGTTCGTGCAGAACCGCCTCGAAGCGATCGAGCGCCCAGTCGAGATCCGCGCGCGCGATGACGAGGGGCGGAGCCAGCCGCACCACGGTCTGGTGCGTCTCCTTCGACAGCACGCCCTTTTCCAGCAGACGCTCGCAGGCCTCGCGCGCGCTCGCGAGGGCAGGATCGATTTCGGCGCCGGCCCACAGCCCGCGGCCGCGCACCTCCTTGAGGGCCGGGCTCGCCATCGCGTGCAGGCGCTCGAGCATGTGCGCGCCGAGGACGCGGCTCTTCTCCACTAGGCCTTCCTCGCGGATCATATAAAGCGCCTCGAGCCCCACGGCCGCCGCGAGCGGATTGCCACCGAACGTCGAGCCGTGCGAGCCGGGCGTGAAGACGTCCGTGACCTCCCGGCGCGCTACGAAGGCGGACACCGGCAGCACGCCTCCGCCGAGTGCCTTGCCCAGGATTACCCCGTCCGGCCGGATACCTTCGTGCTCAAAGGCAAACCAGGCGCCGGTGCGGCCAAGGCCGGACTGCACCTCGTCGAGAATGAGCAGCACGCGGTGCGCGTCGCAGACTCGCCGCAGCCCAGCAAGCCATCCTTGCGGTGGTACGATGACGCCCGCCTCGCCCTGGATCGGTTCGACCAGCACGGCGGCGGTCTGCGGCGTGATTGCGCGCTCGAGCGCGGCGAGATCGCCGAACGGCACCATGCGGAAGCCGGGTGTGAACGGTCCAAAACCATCGCGATACTCGGGCTCGGTCGAAAACGAGATAACGGCCGTGGTACGGCCGTGGAAATTGCCCTCCGCAACGATGATCTCGGCAGCGCCGTGGGCAATTCCCTTGACCCGATAGCTCCAGCGCCGTGCGGCTTTGATCGCGGTCTCGACCGCTTCGGCGCCGGTGTTCATCGGCACCGCGGCGTCGAGGCCCGTGAGCCTGCACAACTCCTCGAGGAACGGGCCGAGCCGGTCGTTGTAGTAAGCGCGCGAGGGCACGGCGAGCCGGCCAGCCTGCGCCGTTAGGGCGGCCAGGATGCGCGGGTGAACGTGCCCGTGGCTCGCCGCCGAATAGGCGCTCATCATGTCGACGTAGCGCCGCCCGGCCGTATCCCACAGATGCGCGCCTTGGCCGCGCGTCAGCACGACCGGAAGCGGCGCATAGTTATGCGCGCTGTAGCGGGTCTCGAGCTCGATCGCGTTCATGGCACGTCTCCGCATTGCTGCGGGCGAATCACCGCTCGCATTGCAGATTGCATTTATGTCGCGGCTGCGGCTCGTGCGGCGGAACTAAACGCGTGCCGCGGCCGATTCGGCGCTCGGCGCGGGCCGACGCAGCCGAAACGGCGGTTGCTCAGCGTTTCGCTGGTTGCTGTCCCAGCAGCGTCTCGGGGTAGCCGCTAAAGCGCCGGACCGGGCGCAAGGCGACATGGCTCACGATACGGGCGACGCCGAGATTTTCATCGTCGATGAGCGCGTTGGTGAGTTCCTCGTAGGCCGCCAGATCCGCGCAAACAAAGCGGGCCACGTAGTCGACGGTGCCGCTGACCTCCCAGCACTCAACGACCTCCTCCAACGCGGCGAGCCGTTTCTCGAACCGGCCGCTGTTGGCTTGCCGCTCCAGGATGATTTCGGCAAAGACATTGACCGGGTGCGACAGACGGGAAAGCTCGACTACGGCTTGGTATCCGGCGATCACGCCTGCGGCTTCCAGCCGCCGCACCCGCTCGAGCGAGGCGCGCGCCGAGAGTCCCACCGTCTGTGCCAGTTTCTGGATGGTCGAGCGTCCGTCGCGTTGCAAAGCGACGAGGATCTTGACATCGATGCGGTCGAGAGCCGGTGCGCGCTTGGCGGCCATGAACCATTTGCCCTCAGTCGAGGGCCTTCTCCTCGACCGGCACCGTATAGTTGAGCGCAAGCCGGCCGCCATCGGCGTAGATCGTCTCTCCCGTCATGTAGCTTGCCTCCGAGGAGGCAAGGAAGACAGCAATCGACGCGATCTCATCGGGCTCGCCGATGCGCCCGAGCGGCGTGCGCGCCAATATTCTTCGCTTGGCCTCCTTGTCGGTCGCGACCGCCTTGAGAATGTCGGTCAGGATCGAGCCCGGCCCGATGGCGTTGACCCGGATGCCGTAGGGCGCGAGCGAAAGCGCCATCACCTTGGTCAACTGATCGATGCCGCCTTTCGACACGCAATAAGGCGTGTGATTGGCGATCGCGACGACCGCGTTGATCGAGCTGATATTGATGATGCTGCCCGGTTGCTTGCCGGCCTTGACCTGCGCCACCATGCGCCGCGCCGCCGCTTGGCCGACGAGAAACGCGCCCTTGAGGTTCACGCGCAAAACGCGGTCGAAGTCGGCTTCCGCCAAATCGAGGAAATCGGCCGCGTGGATGATGCCGGCATTGTTGACAAGAATGTCGAGATCGCCGAACGCGCGGCAGGTTTCGGCGACCATGCTTTGGGCTTTTGCCGCGTCGCCGACGTCGATGGCAAGGAAGCGAGCGTTGCCGAGGTCGCGAGCGGCTGCCTCGCCGGCGGCGGCGTCGATATCGGCGACCGTGACGCGCGCTCCCTCGGCGACATATCGCCTGGCGATCGCGAGCCCGATGCCGCGCGCGGCGCCGGTGACGATCGCGACCTTGTCCTTCAGCCGCATGCTGCTCTCCGGGTCTTGCTCGAGGGTAGCACACCCGCACACGTCGTCCCTGCGCCCCGTGGGATGCCAACGAAGCGTCAACGCTGTCCGAACAGGCGATCGAGAAACCAGCCGTCGAGCGAGCGATTGATCGCCTGCGGGCGCACCGATTCGGCCCCGCCCTGGCCGACTGGCGCCTCGCTCGATCCTGGTGACAGGAGGGGGTTCGGCAGCGCCGAAGCGAATGACGCTGCGCCTGTGAGCCCGGGCAGGGACGCCACGGGGACGCCTTGGTGGGCGACTTTCATGAAGCGCGACCAGATGTCGACCGGCAGGGCGCCGCCAGTCGCCTTCTTGGTTGGTGAGGAATCATCGTTGCCGAGCCAGACGCCGGTAACGAGATGGCCAGTATAGCCGACGAACCAGGCGTCGCGGAAATCTTGGCTCGTGCCGGTCTTGCCGGCGGCCGCCCAGCCTGGAAGTTGCGCCCTTTGCGCCGTGCCGGAAACAAGCGTCTCGCGCATCATCGCATTCATCATTGCGATGTGACGCGGCTCGATGATGCGCCCAAGCTTTTGTGGCGCGTGCGTGAACAGGATTTTACCAGCGCGCGTGCGCACGCGCGCGACCACGTATGGCATGGTCGCGTTGCCGCTGTTCGCGAACGGCGCGTAGGCACAGGTGAGCTCAATGAGCGACACTTCCGAGGTGCCGAGTGCGAGCGACGGGTTGGCGTCGAGTTTTGAGGCAATGCCCAGCCGATAGGCGGTCTTCGCCACCGCGCGTGGCCCGACCTCGAGCGTCAGGCGCACCGCGACCGTGTTGAGCGAGAGCGCAAGCGCCTGCGTGAGCGTCACCGGCCCGTGATACTCGCGGCTGTAGTTCTCGGGCTTCCAGCCCTTGAGCGCCACCGGCTTGTCCTCGCGCACGGTTTCGGGCGTCAGCCCGCGTTCGAGCGCCGTCAGATAAACGAAAGGCTTGAACGCCGAGCCCGGCTGACGCTTGGCGGCGACCGCGCGGTTGAACTGGCTTTCGGCATAATTTCTGCCGCCGACCATGGCGCGCACCGCGCCCTCGGGCGTGATCGCGACAAGCGCGCCCTGCGCCACGTCGAGCTTTTGCCCCTTCAGCGCAAGCTCATCGGTGAGCGCCTTCTCGGCGGCGGCTTGCAGGGTGGGATCGATCGAGGTCTCGACGACCAGGTCCTGCTCCACGCGGCCGACGAGGTCATCGAGCACGTCCATGATCCAATCGGCCACGTAGTTGAGCGAGCCGGTGCCCGCGGTTTTAATCGCGTGGGCGGGCTGCGCGAGCGCGGACTTGGCCATGGTCTCCGTCACGAAGCCAAGCTCCGTCATCGCCGCGAGCACCGCGCGTGCCCGGCGCTCGGCGCCGTCGGGATTGCGGCTCGGCGCCAAGCGCGAGGGAGATTTCACCACGCCGGCGAGCATCGCCGCTTCGGCGACTTTCACCTCGCGCGCCGGCTTTCCGAAATATCGCTGCGCAGCGGCCTCGACCCCATAGGCGCCGGAGCCGAAATAGACCCGATTGAGATAAAGCTCGAGGATTTCCGTCTTGCTGAATCTGCGTTCGAGCCAGAGCGCCAGTACGACTTCCTGCATCTTGCGCCAGAGCGTGCGCTCCTGGGTTAGGAACAAATTCTTCGCGAGTTGCTGGGTAATTGTCGAGCCGCCTTGCGATACGCCGCGGCGAAGCACGTTGGCGGCGGCGGCGCGGATAAGCCCGATCGGGTCGATTCCGAAATGGCTGAAGAAGCGCCGATCCTCGATTGCGACGAACGCCCTCGGCAAATAGGGCGGAAGCTCCTTGATCGAGATATCGGTGCCGCTCATCTCGCCGCGGGTGATGAGCGGCCGCCCGTCGGTGCCGACGATCTCGATAGTCGGCGGTCGCTTGGGGACTTCGAGTGTCTGAATCGGCGGTAGCGTCGAGACGGCAAAGGCAATCGTGCCCACTACGGCGATCAGCGCCCACAGGGCGAGCACCAGCGACCAATAAATGAGCCGTCGCAGGGGCGAGCGCGCGGCGCCGTTGCGCTTGCTGGGGCCTCGCTTGCTGGGAGCACGCTCCGACGCCCGCGAATGCGAGCCCGCATCGGGCGCATGCGCGCGGCGTGCCTTGCCCTTACGCAGCGCCATTCTCGCCTCCCGCGGGGGTCCGACCCTGAAGGCAAGCTAACGGTGGCAATTTAAGAGGGGGTTACCGGAGGACCGCGCAATCGAGCGCTGTATTCCCGGGAAACACTCAAGCGCGAGAAATCAGCCCATCGCCGCGATCTTGGCCGGCTTCGCCGCTGCCCCAGGCGCGGGCGATAGCAAAGAAATAAGCGCGCGCTTGATGGTCGCCTGGCGCGTCGGCGAAGTGATCTTCGCCCCGAAGAGGTCGGTGACGTAGAACACGTCGACCACGCGCTCGCCGAAGGTTGCGACATGGGCGGAACCGATGTTGAGGGAAAGCTTCGATAACGTCGCGGTCAGCTCGAATAATAGCCCAGGGCGATCGAGCCCGGTGACCTCGACCATGGTGTAGCGGTTCGACCAGCCGTTGTTGATGGTCACCTCGGGCTGCAGTGCGAAAGCTTTGCGCCGCGCCTTGCCGCTTTCACGCTTCGCGACCACCTCCGGCAGCTTGATGTCGCCGCGCAGCGCTTTCTCGATCGAGTCGGTGACGCGTGCGGCGCGGCGGGCTTCGTCGGCATCGAGTTCGAACTCGCGCGAGATGGAGATGGTGTCGAGCGCACGCCCATCGGTGGTGGTGAAGATCTGCGCGTCCACGATGTTCGCGCCGGCAACGGCACAAGCGCCAGCGATGATCGAGAGCAGCCTGGGATGGTCCGGGGCGAGTACCGTGAGCTCGGTTACGCCGCGCGCAGCCGCGAACGAAACCGAGGTCGCGAGCGACTGTCCGGCTTGTGCGGCCGAGCGCAAGAATTGCGCATGCGCGATTTGGTGCGGTAGATCGACCTTGAGCCAGTAGGCCGGATAATGCAGCGCGCTATAGGCGTCGAGCTCGGCCGGTGGCCAGTCGCCAAGCTCGGCGCGTAACTCGGCCTGCGCGAGCGCGACGCGTTGCGCGCGATTGACCTCGGAGAATCCGCCGGTGAGGACCGGCTCGGTTTCATAATAGAGCGTGCGGATGAGCTGCGCCTTCCAGCCGTTCCACACGCCCGGGCCCACCGCCTTGATGTCAGCGGCCGTGAGGATGGTGAGCAGTTTCAATCTTTCGACCGATTGCATCACCGCGCTGAAGTTCTCGATGGTCATGCGGTCGGACAGATCGCGCGACTGGGCAACCGACGACATCACCAAATGCACCTCGATGAGCCAGGCGACGGTCTCGCTCTCCGCCGGCGAGAAGCCGAGCCACGGGCAAAAGTTGCGTGCGATCCGCGCCCCGGCAATCGAATGGTCTTCGATGCGGCCCTTGGCGATATCGTGCAAGAACAGCGCAACGTAAAGAAGATCGCGGTGCCGCGGCTGAATGGTCCGCATCAGTTCGGCCGCGAATTTGGCATCCTCGGCTCGGCCGGCCTCGATGTCGGAAAGCGCACCGATGCAGCGCAGGAGATGCTCATCCACGGTGTAGTGATGATACATGTTGAACTGCATCATCGCGACGATGCGGCCGAAGGCGGGCACGAAGTGACCGAGGACGCCGGCCTCGTTCATCCGCCGCAGCACGGTTTCCGCGTCGTTCTTGGAGGTGAGGATCTCCAGGAATAGGCGGTTGGCCTCCTCGTTTTCGCGCAATTGTTGATCAATGAGCTTGAGCGAGCGCGTAGCTAGATGCATGGCGTCCGGATGGAACGCCAGATTGTATTTCTGCGCGAGATGGAAGATGCGGATCAGATTGATCGGGTCGCGTTTGAAAACGTTCTCGTCGGCGACATTGATGCGGTTGTAGTCGACGACGAAGTCCTCGCTCTCGCTGAGCGTATGCCGGGCACGCGGGCGAAAGCGCGCCATCATGCGGCTGAGCACCGGCATGGCCTTGGCCTGGCTGTTCTCGAGCTTGGCGCACAGAATGGCGGTGAGATCGCCGACGTCCTTGGCAATCAGGAAGTAATGCTTCATGAAACGTTCGACATCACGCAGCCCGGGGTGCTCGGTGTAGCCCAGCCGCACCGCGATCTCGCGCTGGATTTCGAAGGAGAGCCGCTCCTCCGCCCGGCCGGCGAGAAAATGCATGTGGCAGCGCACGGCCCAGAGAAAATCGCCGCAGCGACGGAAGCGGCGGTACTCGCGCGGGTCGTAGACGCCCAGTTCGATCAGTTCCTCGCGCTCGCGCACGCGATAAACGTATTTGGCGATCCAGTAGAGCGTGTGCAGGTCGCGTAGTCCGCCCTTGCCGTCTTTGACGTTGGGCTCGACCAGATAGCGGGACTGGCCGGCGCGCCGATGGCGCTCCTCGCGCTCGGCAAGCTTGGCGGCGACGAATTGCGCGGCCGTGCCTTGCACCACCTCCTTATCGAAGCGGGCAATGAGCTCGTCGTAAAGCTTGCGGTCCCCCAGCAGATAGCGCGCCTCGAGGAGCGCCGTGCGGATGGTCATGTCGGCCTTGGCCGCGCGAATGCACTCGCTGATCGAGCGGGTGGCATGGCCGACTTTGAGTCCCATGTCCCAGAGACAATAAAGAATCGTTTCGGCGACCGATTCGCCCCACGCGGTCTGCTTGTAGGGAAGCAGGAACAAGAGATCGATGTCGGAACCGGCGGCGAGCACGCCGCGGCCGTATCCGCCTGTGGCGACGATCGCCATGCGCTCGGCTTCGGACGGATTCTGCGCCGGATAGAGGTGCTTGATCGCGAACTCGAACAGCACGCGCACGATCTCGTCTTGCATGGCGGACAGCCGCTCGGCGCAGCGCCGCCCGTGCCGGTCGGCAAGCAGCAGCTCCTCGATGCTGGCGCGGCCGCGCGCGAGCGCGCCACGCAGGTGGCGCGAGACCGCCAATCTCAGCTCGCGCGCGTTGCCGGCGTGGACTTCGGCCAAGCGCTCGAGTTCGGCCGCGATGCCAACCGCATCGAAAAGTTCGGCTTCCCGGGACGTCTCAGTCAGGGTCAGCATGGGTTCATGGCCATAGCGAAGCGCGGGCGCCGTGTCATACCGAATCGGGCCGCGTGGGCTCATATTGTGTCGCCCTGCGGGGAAGATAGCGTGCTGCCGAGAACTGGCCCCGAATAAAAATATTTGCTATGTCGATGCAGTATTGCGGTAAATAATTCTCATTGACGCCTTCAATTCCGCTTCTTAAGAAATAAACCTAGCGCCGATTTGAGCAAGCAGCTTGCGGGCGCTCTACAAATGCAGCTAAAGCGCGGGGCCCGCCCCTCGCCAAGCTGACGGCGGGCAAACCTCCCGCCTTCATCAACCGGCCCCTCCGCGCGACCCGCGGCCGAGGCGCAATGCATGGAGGTCGTTATGACCAGAGTTCCCCGCCGTTTACTGCTTGCCGCAGTGTTGGCGCTCAGCCTCATTCCTGCCGCGCGGGTGAGCGCCGCCGACAATCCCAAGGAGATCTACGTCGACTGGGCGACCTACAATCCGGTCTCGATGCTGCTCAAGGACAAAGGCTACCTGGAGAAGGAATTCGCCAAGGACGGCATCAAGGTCGTGTGGGTGCAGACCAACAGTTCGTCGAATGCGCTGCAATTTCTCAACGCTGGCTCCATCAATTTCGGTTCGACCGCCGGCTCCGCCGCGCTCGTCGCCAGGATCAACGGCAATCCGATCAAGTCGGTATACGTCTATTCGCGGCCGGAATGGACCGCCCTCGTCACCACCAAGGACAGCAGCATCAGTAAGGTTGCCGATCTCAAGGGCAAGAAAGTGGCTATGGTGCGCGGCACCGATCCGCACATCTTCGCGGTGCGGGCGCTGCTCGCGGCCGGGCTCTCCGACAAAGATATAACGCCGGTGCTCGTTCAACAGCACGCCGACGGCGGTAACCTCTTGATCCGCGGCGACGTCGACGCCTGGGCGGGGCTCGACCCGATGATGGCGCAGCACGAAATCAACGACGGCGCGCGGCTGTTCTATCGCAACCGCGAAGCTAATACCTGGGGCATCCTCAACGTGCGCGAGGAGTTTGCCAAGGATCACCCCGACATCGTGCGGCGCGTGATCTCCGGTTATGAGGAGGCGCGAAAGTATGCGCTCGCGAACTACGACGAGCTCAAGAAAACATTCATTGCCGTCACCAAGCTCCCTGACGGTGTCGTCGACAAGCAGCTCAAGGAGCGCACCGAGTTCACTCACAACAAGGTTGGCCCGGCGCAACGCGAATCGATCCTCGAAGCCGGCCTCGCGCTGCAGAAGGCAGGCGTGATCGGAACGAGCGTCGATGTGAAGAAATCGGTCGACGAGCTCATCGACGATCGCTACGTGACCGCTGCAAATTGATGCTGCACCGCCGCCGCGCGCAGCTCGTGCGGTAGCCGTTCGCGATATTGCATTGAAAGGCGCTGCCGTGTCTCTTGTCTCCATGACCGCGGGCGTCGAACAGGCGGGGGTGCCGCAGGCCGCCTCGAAGGCAGGTGCGGCGCGCGTGTTGCGACCGGCGCTCGGCTTGCTGTTGCCGATCGCCCTTGCGGTGCTCTGGGAGATCGCGGTGCGCATGGGCTTTTCCAACGGCCGCCTCGTGCCGCCACCGTCGGTGATCTGGAACACGTTTGCGGATCTCGCTGCCACCGGCGAACTTCAGCAGCACGCGTTCGCAACGATCTGGCGCGTGGCGTGGGGGTTTTTGTTCGGCGTGCTCGCCGGCACCATTCTCGGCGCGATCGCCGGCTACTCGGCGCTCACCTATCGTCTGCTCGATCCCACCTTGCAAGGCTTGCGTGCCGTGCCGTCGATCGCGTGGGTGCCGTTGTTTATTCTCTGGTTCGGTATCTTCGAGGCGTCCAAGATCATTCTCATCGCGGTCGGGGTGTTTTTTCCCGTCTATCTCGGGGTGATGGGCGCGGTCCTCTCCGTCGATCGCAAGATCGTCGAGGTCGGCCGCGTCTTTCGCTTGTCCGGCCTCGCGATGGTGCGGCGCATTCTCTTGCCGGCGGTGATGCCGGCCTATGTCATCGCGCTGCGAGCCGGACTCGGGCTCGGCTGGATGTTCGTATTGGCGGCGGAATTTTTGGGCGCCTCGACCGGGCTCGGGTTCCTTCTCATCGACGGCCAGCAGCTCGGCAAGCCGGCGCAGATCGTCGCCGCCATTGTCGCCTTCGCCATTCTCGGCAAGGCGAGCGACTGGCTCATCGTGCTGGTCTCCTCGCCGTTCCTGCGCTGGGAAGACCGCTTCGCGCGCGCGTGAAGGATTCCCGATGCTCGTTCTCGATCGCGTCGGCAAGACCTATCCCAACGGGGTGCGCGCGCTCGACGGCATTTCGCTCGCGGTCGCGCCCGGGGAAATCTTCGTCACCATCGGCGGCTCCGGCTGCGGCAAGTCGACAATGTTGCGGACGATCTCCGGGCTCGACCCGCCGACCCAGGGGCGGGTGGTGCTCGACGGCACCATCATCACCGCGCCGCACGAGCAGATAGGCATCGTTTTCCAGGAGCCTCGGCTGCTCCCTTGGCTGCACGTGGCCGACAATGTCGGCTTCGGCTTGGAGGGGTACCCGAAGCTGGAACGACGCATGCGCGTGGCGGGTGCGCTCGACCGGGTCGGCCTGACCGACAAGGCGAGGGTGTGGCCGCGCGAACTCTCCGGCGGCCAGGCGCAGCGCGTCGCCATCGCCCGCGCATTGGTGCCACGCCCGCAGGTTCTTCTTCTCGACGAACCATTCTCCGCGCTCGATGCCTTCACCCGCGCCGACCTGCAGGATCACCTCCTCGATCTCTGGGCCGATCTTAAGCCGACACTGGTCATGGTGACGCACGACGTCGAGGAGGCGATCGTTCTCGCCGATCGCATCATGGTGCTGCGGGCCCATCCCGGGCGCGTGTATGAGGAAATCGCCTGCGATCTGCCGCGCCCGCGCGACCGGCAGTCTGCCGCCTTCGACTTCGTCAAGCGGCGCGTGCTGGCGGCCTGTCCTCTGCCGGTCGAAATGGAGAGTTGCAATGGATGCCGCCGCGTTGCGCGCCATGCAGGCGCCGCTCAAGGAGCGCTACAAGGGCGACCCGAAAACCGCTTTCATCACCTTGAAGGCGAAGGGCACGCTCGATGACGCGCATATCGCCTGCAAAGTAGAGACCGGGCGCGCGCTCGCGGTCGCAGGCCTGCATCCCGCGACCGGCGGTTCTGGGCTCGAGCTTTGTTCCGGCGACATGCTGCTCGAGGCGCTGGTCGCCTGTGCGGGCGTCACCCTCAAGGCGGTCGCGACCGCGCTGGAGATTGCGCTCAAGTCCGCCACGGTCGCGGCCGAGGGCGATCTCGACTTCCGCGGTACGCTCGGAGTGGCCAAGGAGGCGCCGGTCGGATTTGCCGCGATTCGCCTGCGCTTCGAGGTCAACACCGACGCGTCGCAAGATAAGCTCGAACAGTTGCTCAAGCTTACCGAGCGCTATGCGCGATGCTGGCCGATCCGTTCTTTTGGTACGCCCTCGCGCTGAAGGCGGCCATGACGGCGACCATCGTCATTGTCGCCTCGGTTGCCGCCGAGCGCAGCGGACCCTTCCTCGCCGCGCTCATCGCCTCGCTGCCGACCGCGGCTGGTGCCGCCTATATCATCCTAGCGCTGGAACATCCGCCCGCTTTCATCGCCGCCGGCGCCGTGGGCAGCATGGCCGCGAATGCTGCCGTGGCGATCTTTGCGCTCACCTATGCCGCGCTCGCGCAGCGCCGCGGCATCGTGCTCAGCATAGGGGCCGCAACATTGGTGTGGTTCCTCGCCGCTATGCTGCTGCAATCGCTCCAGTGGACGCCGGCGAGCGCGCTCGCCCTCAATGCCATCGTGTTCGCTTGCACGATCCCGCTGTCGGCGCGCTATCGCGCCGCGGTGGCGAGCCAGAGCATCAAGCGCAGGGGCTACGATCTTCCGCTACGGGCAGCGGCAGTGGCAGTGGTCGTCGCCGTTGTGACAACCGCGAGCCATTGGATCGGCTCATTTGCCTCCGGCGTGTTCGCAATCTTCCCGATTGTGATGGGGAGTTTGGTGGTCGTCATCCATCCGCGCGTCGGCGGCAAGGCGGCGGCCGCCGTGTTCGCGCATGCCCAGCCGGCGCTCGTCGGCCTTTGTCTAGGCTTTCTCGGGGTGCACTATCTCGCTGAAGTCGTCGGCGTGTGGTGGTCCTTCGCCGCCGGGCTTGCCATCACCATCGCCTGGAGCACCGCGCTTTGGCTGTTACGCCGCCTGCGGCCGGCCTAGCGCAGGACGCCTACTTCTCGATCGAAAGCTTTTGCGCGCGGATAAGCTCGGCCCATTTGCGCCTTTGCGCGCCGATATAATCGGCGAAAGCTTCCGGCGTGCTCGCCATCGGCTCGAACATTTGCGGCGCTAGGAATTTTTCGCGGAACTGCGGATCGGCCAAGATGGTTGCCACCTCCACATTGATCTTTTCCACAATCTCGCGCGGCGTCCCAGCGGGCGCGAACAGGCCGAACCAGGTTGAGGCCTCGTATCCCGGCAATCCCGATTCGGCGACCGTCGGAATCTCCGCGGCCGCAGGCAGACGCTTGCTGCTGCCGATGCCGAAAATCTTGACCTGACCCGCGCGCGACGGCGGCAGCGCCAAGCTGACGCTGACCGACATTAGATTGACATGTCCGGCCATCACGTCGGTGAGCGCCGGCGCCGCGCCGCGGTAGTGAACGGGCTGAAGCTTCACGCCGGCCATGCTTTCGAACAACACCATATTCATGTGCGGCGCCGATCCGATCCCAGCGGTGCCATAGGTGAGCTCGCCCGGCTTTTTCTTCGTGAGCGCGATCAGCTCGCGCACGTTGGTGGCAGGCAGCGAGGGATGGCCGATAAGCGCCTGGTTGATGCGCACGATGCCGGTGATCGGCAGAAAGTCCTGCTCCTCGTCATAGGGGAGCTTGCCCTTGCCGTAGAGCGTCGGATTGATGGTGAAGGTGCCGGCCTCCGCCACCAGCAGCGAGTACCCGTCGGGCGTGGCTTTCGCTACCGACTGGGCGCCGACGACATGGGCGGCTCCCCCTTTATTTTCGATCACGACCTGCTGGCCCCAAGCTTCGGCAAGCCGTTGGCCGAGCGCGCGCGCCACCACGTCGGTCACGCCACCGGCTGCCGCCGTCACCGTGAGCGTGATCGTGCGCGTTGGATAAGATTGCACCTGCGCCGAGGCCGCGCCCGCGAGGCTGGTGAGCAGAACCACAGCAGCAAGCTTGTGCATGCCTAGCTTTCCTTCGCTGCCTTGGCCTTGAGCGCGTAGAGAGCCTCGAGCGCATCGCGTGGTGACATCTCGTCGGGATGCAGCGCCGCAAGGGCGGCGATCACGCCTTCCACGGCGCCGGCGCGTGGCGGCGGCGGGCGAGGTGTTGCGGAAAAAAGCGGCAGCTCGTCGAAGCCGCGCGGGGAGGCGCGCTCCTCGGCTTCGAGCTTGGCGAGGACGAGTTTCGCGCGCTCGATGACGGCCGCCGGCAGCCCGGCGAGCTTCGCCACCTGGATCCCGTAGCTGCGATCGGCTGCCCCCGGCACCAGCTCGTGCAGGAACACGACCTCGCCCTCCCATTCCTTTACCCGCACCGTGGCATTGAACAGGCGCGGCAGGCGTGCCGCGAGCGCGGTGAGCTCGTGGAAGTGGGTGGCGAACAATGCGCGGCAGCGATTGCTCTCGTGCAGATGCTCGATCGTGGCCCAGGCGATGGAAAGCCCGTCGAATGTTGCTGTGCCGCGGCCGATCTCATCGAGGATGACGAGCGCTCGCTCGCTCGCCTGATTGAGGATCGCCGCGGTCTCCACCATCTCGACCATGAAGGTCGAGCGCCCGCGCGCGATGTCGTCGGCCGCGCCCACGCGCGAGAACAGCCGATCAATTGCGCCGATCTTCGCGCGCCGCGCCGGCACGAAGCTGCCCATCTGCGCCATGATCGCAATGAGCGCGTTCTGGCGCAGATAAGTCGACTTGCCCGCCATGTTCGGGCCGGTGACGAGATATATGCGCCCGTTCGCGGCCGACGCCGGCGGCGAGAGGTCGCAGTCGTTGGCCACGAAGGCGGAGGCGTCACCCGTGAGCGCCTGCTCCACCACGGGATGGCGTCCGCCCTCGATGATGAAATCGAGCGAAGCGTCGATCTGCGGCCGCACGTAATGGCGCTCGATCGCCAATTGTGCCAGGGCTGCGGCGACGTCGAGCACGGCCAGCGCCTCGGCCGCCTCCTTGATCGCCGATGCCGCCGCCGTCACCGCGGCAGCGAGCGTCTCGAACGTCTCCAGTTCGATGGCAAGCGCGCGATCAGCTGCGCTTGCGATCTTGGCTTCGAGCTCGCCCAGTTCGGTCGTGGTGAAGCGGACCTGTCCGGCGAGCGTCTGGCGATGGATGAAGGTCGCGTTGAGCGGCGGCGCCATCAAGCGTTCGCCGTGCTGCGCCGTCACATCGACGAAATAGCCGAGCACATTGTTGTGGCGGATCTTCAGCGCACGCACCGATGTCATGTCTGCGTAGCGCGACTGCAGCGCGGCAATCACGCGGCGGGATTCGTCGCGTAGCGCGCGTGCCTCGTCGAGCGCGGCATCAAAGCCCGTGCGCACGAAACCGCCATCGCGTTTGAGGTGCGGAAGCTCCTCGGCCAAGGCCGCGCCG
>WNFW01000829.1_pt1 | contig 21286 bp, 16 predicted proteins | sample 5400131 | NCBI WGS metagenome assembly WNFW01 (sample SAMN13153362, study PRJNA577476) | soil metagenome | isolation source: 20 cm soil or saprolite under grassland replicate 1 | place: USA:California | collected 2016-06-15 | reverse complement strand
GCTGCAACCCGCCTGCCTGAAGCCGGAGTTGCTAGTAACCGTGGGTCAGCACACCACGGTGAATACGTTCCCGGGTCTTGTACACACCGCCCGTCACACCACGAAAGTCGGCAACACCTGAAGCCGCTGGGCTAACTCTTGTTCTTTGGAAGAAGAGAGGCAGGCGTCGAGGGTGGGGTTGGTGATTGGGGTGAAGTCGTAACAAGGTAGCCGTACCGGAAGGTGCGGCTGGATCACCTCCTTTCTAGGGAGTCCTGCTTCTTCCTCCGCGAAGAAGCCACTCCCAGGTCGATTTTCTTCTTACAAGAAGAAGAAACTTGATAAAATGAGTTTGTTGCTGACAGGTATAAAATCATATGTACTTGGTTGAAGCCTTACCACTCTTGAGTTGTTTAGGTATAATTGGCGTGAATGGCATTCGATTGTAAGCCGGGGGGTAAGCCCCCTATATTTCAAAAATGTAGGGGTGACCCTTGCGGTTCACGTTCCTCAGGAAATTTTTGTTGCTTGCGTTTCCGCTTTTCCGGGCTTTTAGCTCAGGTGGTTAGAGCGCAGTCCTGATAAGACTGAGGTCCCTGGTTCGAGTCCAGGAAGGCCCACCCTGTTGATGTGTGAGAGGGGATGTAGCTTAGCTGGAAGAGCGCTGCCCTTGCACGGCAGAGGTCAGGGGTTCGAATCCCCTCATCTCCACCAATCAGGAAAGAAGAAATCCACCCGCATGTATATGCAGGTGGGGTGGTGACTATAGCGAAGGGGAAACACTCGTTCCCATCCCGAACACGGCAGTTAAGCCCTTCAGCCCCGACGATACTTGGGGGGCAACCCCCCGGGAAAATAGGCCGTTGCCACTCCACCCGCCTGTATAGGCGGGTTTTCTTGTTGGACTTATTATTACTGGATGTGGACAAAGAGATGTGAAAGTTAGTTATGGGGGTAAATTTGATGACTGATAGCAAAATCAGTGAACATTCATCGGATCGCCGGTGGCGATTGGTTCTTTGAACTTGACGCCTGTTTTAGCGAACCGATCAGTGCGCCGAGTGGTCCAAAGGCAGCGCGCACGACCCTATCTAGCTCTTCCTCTCTCTCTTTACTCGTCCAGACCACATTCGTCAGAAAGTAATAGCTATTTTTGAAATCCTCGGGAATATCTGGTGAATTCGTCATGAAGAACTGGAGCAGTGGATAGCTGATTGCCACATTGTGATTCAGATAATCGAATTCTATCAAAATCTGTTTATACGCATCTTGAAAAACCGTGACAATCGTCTCTCCCGCCTGACCGAAAAGACTGCCGAGCCGCTCTTCCAGATTGGCATTGTTTGCTGTAGTGCTTGATGGGGCAGATGGTTCATTTGGTGCAGGGGAAAGTAGAGTTCCTGCCCTGGTCAGGCCGCTGCTTACAAGCGTTAATGCACTTCCGACGAATAGAGCTATGACGGCTGCCAGGCTTTGTAGCTGACCGGTTATCGCAAGCAGAACTATGCCTCCTCCTACAATGACCAACGCAAGAATGCCAAACACGATGATCGGCGTTCGGAACCGATTCACCTCGTTTTGTAAAGGTCGCTTCAGTTCTTGCTGGACCCATTTCTCGAATTCCGACATAAAATTATTCAAGATTCTCCGCGTTATACTTTCTGTCGTAAAGGACCTCAAAGTTTGCTGACCAAGCATGAGTGTTTGCCAGATACCAGCTTGAGTGATAAGGGCCTGGTGTAACTTTCGCGACGACTCCAACGTCAGGACAGGAAGATTTGCTATTTCATTTGATGAAGAGGAACTCCCAGTGGCGCTCGATGTCGCTGTCTGGGTAGCCGCCCCTGTTGTGGGAGCACTTACCGTGGTATCACTGTTGGGCTGCTTACAAATCTTATCCACGACTTGTCGCCAATAATCGAGGCTATAGGTGATAGCATGAATGATAGTGCTTGGTAGATCAGGGTTTGGCCGCTCGCTCGCTGCTGGTCGATGTATCTTCTTGAGTATGTAATAAGCATCATCCATGGCCGGACCAAGCGCAGAAATCTGGCGCTGGACTGTATTGATGTAGGAGCTAGTGAAAACGTTCTGCCAGGAGACCTTGAGTTTATCGATATCCACATCCGCAGCGTTTTCAAGTGTCAAAGTCATTAAGGAAACAGTCGATGAAAGAGATGAGAGTGCATGGCTGGCTTCGTACGCCAACAACTCCAACTCGTTATTTGGCAATGCCCCACCGGCATAAAAATTTTCACGTAGGTAGCCATCCCAACTGTCCAGGAAACGAACAATCAGGAAGCTAAGTGATTTGATTGCTTCATTGAGGGTATCTGGGGAAGGTCCTGCTGATGTTCCATTCAGATACGCTTCTAAAACAGTTACAATTGCTGAAGCTTTCTCAGTAGCATTCTCCTGACCCTCTACAGTCCCCTCATTTGAGCCTCCCTGGTTCCCTGTTTCCCCATTTGAGATATTCTGACTCTCTTTGTCCGAGCCTTGAGTCTGGTTGCTCAATGACTCAACGATCCGTGTTTGAAAGTTGGAGACAAGATCAGGGAGAAGACTCTCCTCAGGTTTCGTATTGAGGAGCGCGAGGCAGTTGAGCGCCCGGCGTGTCACGTCATAGAGCGTAAATTTACCCAGGTGCTCAATATCGTCGAAATTTCTGATCCCCACACTACTTGAATCGTTGATCCCTATGCGAGCGTAGTCGGGGGAAGTATCGGGATACAGGAATGGAAATCTCAATTTTGGGGATGATCCTGACGATGGGTCGTAGGGGGTATCCTCGGTGGTACTACCATGAAAACATTGGTCATGTCCCGTTGCCAAACGTATAAAGTTCGCTCGCCATTCACTCGTTTGTGCGAGATTGCCATTCGAGTCATGCGGTAGCCCAAGCATTTGTGATGTCAATGATAAGGCCGATTCCTGTGCGCCTTGCAGTAGCTTGTCCAACATGTCTGTCCATGAACGCGGGGTTAGGGTAGTAGAACTGCCCTTGGTTGTGCCCAATTTGGGAGCGGGATTGCCGGTGGAGGAAGATTGAGGCAGCCCTAGAGCTCTGAGCAATACAGTGCTTTTGAGTTCCTGAAGGCTCCAACCCATCAAGAAAGCATTGCGAATGGCATGTGTAACCTGAGTGGCATACGCGGTTAGATCGTCGGGTGGCGAAGGGGGAACCACATCGTCTATTTGAGAAGGTGGTTGTACGTCCGCATCAGCGGCATTCAGGTCAGTAGCCAGGGACACTGCTCCAACCGATGTTTTCGATTGTACTTCTAGAGTTTCAGTGGTTTCGTTGGGTTCTGCATCATTCATACAAATTGCTCCTTTACCAATAGCAGAAGATACACATGCTGTTTGCACGCTCTAGAGTATGTCAGAAATTACGTCACTAATTTGACGTTTGAAGGAAGTAAATTTCGGCTATCAAGTTTCTTCCTGCATTATAAAGGCTCAAGCCTACTGATCAGTCCACAACGGGAGCAAGATCGCTTCATGGTGTAAGGGAGGTGGTGTTTGTAACCGCTTGTATTGCGGGAAAGGCGTCAGGCAGTTTTAGTATTTGCAAGATAGCCTCCTCGGTATTTTCTAACAGGCGGGTTTTCTTATGCCCTTCTATCTCGCGGTGGCCCCTGCTCAATACGCCTCCTGACATCCTCCCTTGTCACATCGCTCTCCCACATGGCCTCCATCCACCAGTTTATCCCAGCTTCCTCCCATCTGCGAACGATAGCAACGGACTTTTCAAGATCTTCACCTGGCGTTCTACCCTCCCAGACGATATCAAATGGTGTAGTTGAAGAGCGATGTTCTTCAACATACTTCTTCATTGCGCGAATATCGTCAGGTGATATCTCTTCGATCTTCCCATTTGCATCTAACTTGTTCGGAAGCAGACCATCGTAACGCAGCGTTCGTTGCATTGATTTTATGCGTGGCCATGCTCCAACAACCCAGATAGGAATTCTGGGAGATTGAACAGGAGAAGGTAACAAGGTCATACCTTGTATGTGGTAGTGTTCACCTTCATAATACACTGGCTTACCGCTCCAAAGGCCAGTGATGATCTCAAGGCTCTCGTCAAGAAGCTTCGCCCTGGTTTTGCTATCCATCGCCTCGCCAACTTTGTAGAATCCTGCATCATCCCTTGCCGCACCTAAACCTACCGGTAGGATCAATCTGCCCTTGGAAAGGTGGTCAAGCGTCACAGTTTCACGCGCAATTTTCCAGGGTCTCCTTCTTGAAAGTGGAGTTACCATGGTTCCAAGACGTATACGTTGTGTACGATCCGCAATTACTGCGAGCACAATCCATGGATCGAAGCCCTCTGAGGCGGGATACTGTTCAGTTTCAATTGAGATGCTATCAGGGATAAATACAGCATCCCAGCCCGCTGCTTCCACTCTTTCCGCAAGTTCAGTAATTGTATGTACATCACCGTGCGGTATGATAAAACCATATTTCATAGTTTTCTTGGAATCCTTTCTCAACGCTTACAATGTGTGTTTGATCAAGTTCAGTACATGCCGAACAACTGTACGATGTTGTTCACTCAGTGTTGGCAAGAGAAGACCAGACAACCGAATTAGCAGAACTATCGAGCGGCCTGCTTTGCCAACTTCAATTGAGCCTCTGTCAGTGCATATGAATCTCTCGATTGGAGAAAGTGGAAGAAAGTATCTACTCCTCGTACCAGATCACTCTGCATTATTATACCAAAGATATATATAAATTCATCAGTGCTGCATTGGGAGTGATTGCTGCTTATATATTGAAATCCTTTTTGCAACTCAGGAACCCGTTTGCATAGCAAACTAAGCAGCAGCCGATTTCAGCAAACCTCAGCAACATTCTTATCTCTATTGGTTGCTAGTCTTTAAACTACCAGGTTTATTTGGTACATTTCCGAAACTTATTGTTTTTCTACCCCGTGCATATTCATAGTATGTATGAGATAAGGAGTTATAAAAATGCCTTTTGAGGGAATCGAGGCTGTAGAAACTGCTTCTAATGCTATTTTCAATGATGGTTCTGTTAAGACAATAGGAAATGAATATTATGAAGATCGGCCATTGCTCTATGAGGATGAGCAGCAGACAGCACTGTGGAACGCAACTGAGGAGTATCGTTCCGATTTCTGCATCCCACAATTAGTAGCCAGGCAGGCTGCCATCACACCTGATGCAGTAGCACTCGTTGAAAATGGTCAGGCACTTAGCTACCACGAGTTGAATCGTTGTGCTAATCAACTTGCCCATTATCTACAGGGGCTTGACGTCGTACCCAATACGCTCGTTGGATTGTGTGTCGAACGCTCACTGGATATGGTTGTAGGACTGTTGGGCATCCTCAAGGCGGGGGGTGCATACGTACCGTTGGATCCTGCTTATCCGCCAGAGCGTCTCGCTTTTATGCTGAAGGATTCTGCAGCTCCAATATTGGTGACAAATCAGCATATAGCAGATCAATTACCTGGGCAGGGATTGATGTTTGTCTGCTTCGATACAGATTCTCTGGTTCTGGCTGCACAGAGTAAAAGCGAACCCGATTCGAAAATTACGGCTGATGATCTTGCCTACGTCATCTACACCTCCGGCTCAACTGGCCAACCAAAGGGCGTGCAAATCACCCATAAAAGCCTGCTCAATCTCGTGTTCTGGCATCGGAAAGCTTTTTCGGTGACTTCCTCTGATCGAGCTACCCAAGTCGCCAGTCCAGCCTTTGATGCAACTGGCTGGGAATTGTGGCCCTATCTCACCTCAGGCGCAAGTGTGTATCTGCCCGACGAGGAAACCCGCCTCTCATCTATCCTGCTTCGCGATTGGTTGGTGGGATGCCAGAATACCATTACATACTTACCAACTTCACTGGCAGAAAGTGTTCTAGCATTGGATTGGCCTTCGAAAACCGCATTACGTTTCCTTCTAACTGGAGCCGATGTGTTGCACCGTTATCCCTCACCAACTCTGCCTTTTGTCCTGATCAACAACTATGGTCCAACCGAGGCTACAGTTGTGTCAACTAGCGGGCAAGTCCCGCCTGTTGAGCATCCTGATAGGCCTCCATCGATCGGCAAACCCATTACTAACACACAAGTTTATATTCTGGATGAGCAGTTGAAACAGGTTCCTATAGGAGAGCCTGGGGAATTGTATATTGGAGGAGTTGGCCTGGCTAAGGGTTACCTCAATCGCCCCGATCTCACTGCTGAGCGGTTCATTCCACACCCCTTTAGCTCCAGACCGGGAGCGCGTCTCTATAAGACGGGCGACCTGGCTCGTTTCCTACCAGATGGTCAGATCGAGTTTCTGGGGCGGAATGATCAACAGATTAAGATCAGGGGCTACCGTATTGAACCGGGTGAGATTGTTGCCATACTCAATGAACATCCTGCTATTGAGACAAGCCTGGTCATAGCGCGTGAGGATATCCCAGGTGATAAAGCCCTGATTGCCTATCTTGTGCTTAAAGCGGGGGTTCACGTCACTGCCAGTTCCTTACGAGAGACTTTGAGTGTACACCTTCCTGACTATATGATTCCGTCCAACTTTGTGGTATTGGAAGCAGTGCCACTGACTGCTAATGGAAAGATTGACCGTGCGGCTTTGCCTATGCCGAATGCGAGCAATATGCTGCAGGATGAAATACTGGTTTCTGCTTCCACACCACTTGAAGAGTGGTTGGCAAAACTCGTGGCTACTGTGCTGGGATTGGAGCAGGTAGGAATAGATCAAAATTTCTTTCTGCTTGGGGGACATTCGTTACTGGCTACACAGATTATCATGCAAGTTAGTGAAGCATTTGGGGTCAATTTACCCCTACGCACATTATTCGATGCCCCCACTGTTCGCCAATTGGCAAAAGAGATAGAACAACGAGTTTTTGCTGAACTGGAAGCCATGAACGACAACGAGGCCCAGAGGTTTTTTCAATAAGTTCCAGTAATTACTAGATGATTGACGTTTTGAGGAGTAAATATGTCGATCTCTGAAAGAATTTCAAAGCCAGGGAATGAATTAATTCCGCCATTGAGCCTCTACCATTTGCTGGATCCTGAGGTGTTGGCAAATCCCTACCCGTTATACCATCGGTTGCTCTCTGAGGCTCCGGTGTATTGGGACCCTTTTTTGCATACGTGGGTCGTGACTCGCTATAGAGATGTCGTTACCGTGCTTCAGAATTTCTCTGCAGTGCGAACACCTACACCCGAACAGCTAATGACGCTTGGTTTATCGACCCTGGCTCCCATTGCAGAGATATTGATACGGCAGATGCTATTTATGGATGCACCTGCTCATACGCGAATACGTGGCTTAGTATCGAAAGCTTTCGCACCACGCCGGGTGGAACTTTTGCGCTCCCACATTCAGGAAATTACGGATGAACTCATAGATGCAGTACAAGAGAAGGGACAGATGGATGTGATCGCAGATTTGGCTTATCCACTTCCCGCAATCGTAACTGCCGAGTTAATGGGTTTACCAACTTCTGATTGGCGACAATTAATAACCTGGTCAACTGACTTTGCTGAGGCTTTAGGGAACTTCCAGCACAATCCAAATCATGCCCAACATACTCTACGTAGTTTGAAAGAGATGTGTGACTATTTCCACAGTGCAGTTGGTGAACACCTGAAACAACCAAAAGATGACCTGATCGGAGCCTTGTTGAATGCCGAAAACGAGGGGGATAGCCTGACCGGGGAAGAAGTGGTTGCAAATAGCATCATGCTTATGACAGGAGGCCAGGAGACAACTACCAATCTAATTGGCAATGGCATACTCACCCTCCTACACAACCCAGGGGAGTTTGAGAAAATACAGACTAACCCATCTTTGATCCCTTCAACTATTGAAGAGCTTCTGCGCTTTGAAAGCCCTATCCAGTATACTTCGCGCCTGGCGCCAAAAGATGTACAGATAGGTGGACAAACAATTCATCAACGTCAAGCGGTGATAGTTGTAATGGGTGCAGCCAATCGCGACCCAGAACGGTTCATTGATCCGGATCAATTAGATATTTGCCGGCAAGATAATCGGCATCTTGCATTCGCCTGGGGATCGCACTTCTGCTTTGGAGCACCTCTCGCTCGACTTGAAGGTCAGATCGTATTTGAGACGATACTGCGCCGGATACCCAATTTGAAGCTTGAGCCAGGACCGGTAAAGTGGCGTGAAAACCTGGGGTTTAGAGGCCTGACAACACTACCTGTAAAGTTTTAGCTTTCTTCATGATGGAGCGAGAAGCTTGAAAGTTGTTTAGGAATTGATAATGAGTCTGTAGCTATGACATGAAAGGCAGTAATGAAGTGACTGATATACCTGAGCTTTCTGAAGTCAGACGTGCCCTGCTTGAAAAGTATCTGGATGAGAAGCGATCGCAATCGGCAAATACTGATGACAATACCCGGGAAGAAGTCACTACCTTACCCGATGGCATAGTAGCACTACAACCACATGGATATAAACAGCCTTTTTTCTTTTTACATGGACAGTGGAATGGTAATGCTTTCTATTGCTTCCCTATATCGCAGGAATTGGGGTTGGAACAACCATTTTATACGCTTGAACCATACAAGTTTGATTGCCTTAAGGTTCCATCCTCATTCGAGACTATTGCAGCTACTCATCTCAAGCTGCTGGAAGCAGTTCAGCCGGAGGGTCCATACCTTTTAGGAGGTTGGTGCAATGGAGCTCTTGTGGCATACGAAATGGCCAGACAACTTCATGCTCGCGGAAAGGAAATAAGACTGCTGGTATTAATGGATCCAGTGACCCTTGTTTATCCTGCTCGGGTGAGGTTTGTTCGCAGTATAATCAGACGTTTTGGAAGCGTGATGAAGTTAAGTCAGGAGAAACAATTAGAGTTGTTTCTGCGTATCCGCCACCTTTACAGGTACATTGAGAATCTGAATGCACACGTGTCTTCGCGCTTTAGAAGATCGAAAAGTTCACAGCCCTTACAGAATGTAGGGAGTGACAAAATGGGCAATCCTCTTCCAGAACTTCGTTCAATGATCCCAACAACGAAGGAACTCCATGAGGATTATCCGGGTATATTTGACTGGATAGCAATGGGATACAAGCCTGATCTATATCCAGGCAAGATCACGATCTTTTGGTCGCAACATGCTCCATTTAGAGCCGGTTGGCGGAAAGTTTTAGAAGTGAATGACGTAGAAATTCATTCACTTCCTGGCACGCACATCACTTGCAGAACTGAGTATCTCAATGTTTTGACTGAACATTTGAATGACTGTCTAGGCAAAGCACAGCCAACTCAATTGAGCTAATTGATGAATGATGTACATGAAGAGGTTCTTCATTCATCTCCTTAGATAGGATATCGCTTATGCAAGCTAATCAGCATCACCCACATGTCAGTGTGGTGATCCCAACACATAATGAAGCTCGAAATCTCTATCACGTATTACCACAGATACCGTCAATGGTGAGCGAGGTTGTTCTGGTTGACGGGCATTCAACTGATGATACTGTCTCATTAGCACAGCAGCTACTACCGGGTATCCGTATTATCAAGCAGAAGGGGAAGGGGAAGGGAAATGCCCTACGATCTGGTTTTGCTGCTTGCAGCGGTGACATTATCGTGATGTTAGATGCCGATGGATCGACCAATCCAAATGAGATACCTCGTTTTGTTGAGGCGCTTCTAAGAGGTAATGATTTTGCTAAAGGGTCTCGATTTACTGAAGGGGGAGGTAGCGATGATATTACTTTCTTACGTAGCTTCGGTAACTACGTATTTTGCAAATTGGTAAATGCGCTTTTCTTAGCTCAGTTTAGTGATTTGTGCTACGGCTACAATGCTTTTTGGAAGCACTGTCTTGATTCTATGCAAATTGACTGTGATGGCTTCGAAGTTGAAACGCTTATCAGTCTGCGTATCCACAAAGCAAATCTTAAAATTATCGAGGTTCCTAGCTTTGAGCATCTCCGTATTCATGGTCAAAGCAACCTGCGCACCTTTCGTGATGGCTGGCGCGTGTTAAAGACAATTATTAGAGAAAGAAGAATTACGTCGCCTAAAGCACAGCTATATAAACCTGTACCCACATCTCCTATCGAACAGCAATTCTCGCAGCCCAGGAGATAGTTTCATGATTAACAATACATTGCAAGAGAAGTAACATGATACAACAAGCAAATGATGTTTCTGTGATCATATGTACTTATAGTGGTGATCGCTGGGATGATCTTATTGAGGCTGTGGAGTCGGTGCAGCGACAAACTCTACGACCTTACCAGATCATTGTCGTCATCGACCACAACCCTTGTTTACTCAAGCGTGTACAAGAACACTTACCAGGTGTGATTGCAATAGAGAACACAGAGGCACCTGGACTTTCAGGCGCACGTAACAGTGGCTTTGCAGCAGCAGAAGGCCAGATCATTGCTTTTCTGGATGACGATGCGGTTGCAACATCACAGTGGTTGAAATTTCTGTGTGAAGGGTATATTGATCCACTGGTGCTAGGTACTGGTGGAGCAGTTATCCCCCGCTGGGTGGAGAATAAACCTGCATGGATGCCAGAAGAATTCTACTGGGTCATTGGATGTACCTACCGAGGAATGCCGAAATCCGTCCACTTGATCCGTAATCCCATCGGGGCAAATATGTCCCTTCGGCGAGAGGTTTTCGAAACAGTAGGAGGTTTCCGCACTGGAGTTGACAGTGTAGGCCCACGACATGCGGGTGCGTGTGAAGAAACGGAGTTATGTATCCGCGCACGTCAGTGGTGGCCTCAAGGAGCGTTCCTGTATCAACCACAAGCCCGCGTTTCTCATAGCGTCCCAGGCACTCGTACATCGTGGCGCTACTTTAGCTGGCGCTGTTATGTCGAAGGCCTGGCAAAGGCAGATGTGGCTCAATATATAGGTGCTAAAGATGGTCTTTCATCTGAGCGCACATATGCTCTCCGAACGCTACCGCTAGGGATTCTTCATAGTTTGGGTGATGCGCTTATTCGCCATGATTTGACTGGACTTGCTCGTGCTGGTGCTATCATGGTCGGTTTAGCCCTAACAACTGCAGGCTATTTGAAAGGAAAGTTAAAAACTCCAGTAGCTAAATCAAAGAAGACCGAGGTAAAAGAAGCAGTTTTGGATTGTAAACCGGAATCGCGGCAACCAGTAAAAGCCGAATCCCAGATCAGCAGGAAAACTTAGTAAATACTGGAATATCACACTTCCTTGAGAAAGAAAGGAATAACAATGCTTATACAGCCTGAAAAGAAAAAAATACCAATACTTATGTATCATAGCATTTCACAATCTACGAATCCAAAGTTCAAGCAATTTAGTGTGCCACCAACATTGTTTGCCGAGCACATGGCCTATCTCTATCAGCATGACTATACCACGCTTAGCGCGACACAGTTCATACAAATGCGTGTTCAAGGGAAAGATAAATTGCCTGAACGATCTGTTCTTGTCACATTTGATGATGGTTTCGCTGATTTTTTTACAGAAGCTCTTCCAGTGCTTCAGTGGTATGGCTTTGTTGCGACGCTTTACATCACAACTGCGTTTATCAATGGCACAAGTCTCTGGATGCAGCACGAAGGAGAAACTACACATTCGATGCTTACCTGGGATCAACTATTGGAAATTAATAAATGTGGCATAGAAATCGGAGCACATAGTCACAGCCATCCTCAACTTGATATTCTTCCTCTGTCCCTGGCTCGAGACGAAATTGTGCGATGCAAGAGGCTTTTAGAAGACAAACTGAGTCAGGAAGTTTGGAGTTTTGCTTACCCACACGGTTATCATTCCGCTGCCATACAACGACTGGTCAGGGAAGCGGGATACACATCAGCATGTGCAGTCAAATATGAGATGAACACAGAGACCACGGATCCTTTCGCTTTAGCGCGCCTCAAGATGAGTTCAGATACCAGTGTTGATGCTTTAGCCACTTTGCTAACTATGCGTTGTCCACTGCCCATAACAACGTTGTACAAACGCGCCCGCATTCCTGTGTGGCGACTTGTCCGGCGCTTTTCGAACTTGAGAGGACAGAATTTACAAGCGAGTGGGAGCGCTGCTAGCACAATTGGTCTTAGATGAAGAAGAGTTCTATGAGTGCCTTTTACTTGTTTTACGGGGATAGATATATATGAGGCACAGAGTAAACGAGAAGGATAAATATATCAATGCATTTACTATCAAGCGAACAAAAGGGTTCTTATATTGAGATGCACACAGGAGACTATGTTCCTGCACGCGTTTTAGAAATTGAGATCGGGCAGCCGCTGCCTCCATTGTATGCCATGGATGAGAAGACGGGGAGGAATTACCAGCGTGCCAGGTGCCTGATTCGCTTGCATAGCATACCATTGGGAGTCATAGAGTTTGAACTAGACACAAATCCTCTTGAAGCTGACGCTTATGCTCAGCACATTTGGTGTATGTTAGAGGCGCAGATTAATGAGCACCTGCGCAGAGACCGATTGCCTTCTGTGAGTGGACTGGATGCGACAGGACTCTCCTGTCCATGCACCCCTCGTTGTATCGAGGAGCGTGAACAATTCCTGGTTCATGCTCCTTTCGTCAGCGTCATTATCCCTACTCATAATCGCCCTGAACGAATAAAACGCTGTCTGCGATCCATCCTGGCGTTACACTATCCGCACTACGAGATTATCGTCGTGGATAACGCTCCGAGTACCTCTGAGACCGCTGATTTCATTCAACAAGCTTACAATGATGTGCCGCAGGTACACTATGTGCGTGAAGATCGTCCTGGTCCCTCCTGGGCACGCAATTGTGGCATGATGGCTGCTCGAGGAGAGATTCTGGCATTTATTGATGACGATGAGATTGCAGATCCGTATTGGTTAGTTGAGTTGGTTAAAGGTTTCAGTTTGTCTGAAGATGTGACTTGTGTTACAGGGCTCGTTTTACCGTTGGAACTAGAGACACCGGCACAGTTCTGGTTCGAGGAGTATGGCGGTTATGGTAAGGGTTTTAGCCGGCGCACCTTTGATATGCAGGAGAATCGACCAAACATTCCTTTGTATCCCTATACTATTGGACTGTTTGGCACCGGTGGAAGCATGGCTTTTCGGGTGGCCTTCCTGCGTAGTATTGGTGGATTTGATCCAACTCTTGGAGGTACCAGTCCAACCCTATGTGCTGAAGACACTGCTATGTTCTTCCAGGTGGTCATACGAGGCTATAAACTCATATACGAGCCGGCTTCCATCGCATATCACCCTCATCATAGAGATTATTTGCACCTGCGGAAGCAAATTTACAATTATGGTGCGGGCTTGACAGCATGCTTGATGAAGAGTGTACTTGAGAAGCCTCGAGTCTTGTTTGACCTCATTTCCAAAGTGCCTTACGGGTTCTTATTCACCTTTAGTGCCAAATCACCAAGAAACCGCAAGAAGTCGATTTTCTATCCTGAAGAGTTAACCCGACTGGAATTGAAAGGAATGCTCTATGGTCCATTTGGCTACATACACAGTCGAAGAAAACTGAATAAGCTATATAAAGCGCCTGCATCGGTCCAAGGTGCGCCAATCACAACCCATGGTAAAGGAAATGTAGCGCAGTGAGAATATTACTTCAATTGGTTAGATCTCATAGTGTTTTGCTCCTCAATGCTGGATCATTAATCGGCACTTCAGCCGTAACGTCACTTCTGGGATTCGTTTATTGGTGGCTAGCGGCACGACAGTTTTCGCCACAAGCTGTAGGTTTTTCTTCCGCAGCAATATCGGCTATGACCCTACTCGGGACTGTCTGTATGTTAGGATTAGGAACGTTGTTGATTGGTGAATTAAAGCACCAGACAGGTAAAGAAGAGTCGCTTATTAGTGCAGCGCTGATCGTTGTAGGAGTAGTAGGGGGATGCTTTGGTATTGTATTTGCGCTTGTCGCACCTTATCTCTCTGCTGATTTTAATGCGCTTAGAGCAAGCATTCAGATCATCGTACTTTTCGCACTTGGTGTCAGCCTTACTGCGATCACGTTAGTCCTTGACCAGGCGTTTATTGGTCTGTTGCGGGGGGAACTACAATTGTGGCGTAATACGCTTTTTGCTTTGGTAAAACTTGCTGCCCTCTTTGTAATAGGCCTCTGGTTCTCCAATAAAGTAGGGATGACGATTTATGCAACATGGGTCGTGGGCATTGTGCTTTCTTTAGTGATTCTCGCCGGATTTGCTATATTGAAAGGGCATTATTCAGAAAGAATCTTCCAGCCAGAATGGGAATTGCTACGTAAACAGAGCCGTTCAGCTCTACAGCATCATACACTCAATCTGACACTTCAGGCACCATCACAGATCTTGCCAATACTGGTTACAATACTGCTTTCGGCCACGATGAATGCGTGGTTTTACGTTTCCTTCATGATCGCAAATTTTGTATTTCTCACCACTTTGGCCCTCACGATTGTACTCTATTCAATGAGTTCCTCACGGCCATCTGTAGTAGCACACAATGTACGGCTGACATTAATTCTTTCAGTAGGGATTGTTGCATTAGCAAATTGCGTGTTATTGTTTGGCACCAATCAGGTGTTGGGTCTATTCGGCCACATCTATGCTGAGCAGGCCGTATGGAGTCTACGTATCCTGGCGCTCGGAGCATTCCCACTTATCATCAAGAACCACTATGTAGCAGTACTTCGTATTCAAAAGCGAATGACACTGGCTATACTGCCCATTTTAGCCGGTTCCCTCCTTGAATTAGGAGCGGCCGCATTGGGTGCACATCTTGGTGGTTTATCGGGACTAAGTCTAGGTTGGGTAATAGGCATAAGCATCGAGGCGTTGTTTATGTCACAGACGGTGTATAAGGCAATTCGTGCAAATGATGCATCAATCGATAGCACAGAATTACAGGATTACATGATGTCATCGGAGAGCAAGGTAAAAGCAACAGTTCGTGAATGAAACCTGTTTAGGGTAAAGAAGATATACGATTTCATAGTCTTGATAAATTAAAAAAAAGGAGTGGTAAAAATGCTAATAGCTAGAGCACCAATGCGCATAAGTTTTGGAGGAGGAGGTACCGATCTTGAGGCATATTATGCCAGGTTTGGCGGCTTGGTCATCAGCACATCAATAAATAAATATTTCTATGCGATAATAACTACTGATGAATCTAATGATCTTCAGGTTATCTCTTCGGATTATCGCTCCTTGTTTCGACACTCGTCGTATAATGACCTTTTCTGGAATGGTGACCTGGCGTTGCCTAAAGCTGTTCTGCATCAATTTGGTATTCGTCGAGGTATTAATCTCTTTGTTGCAAGTGAAGTTCCTCCAGGCACAGGTCTGGGATCATCTAGTGCCGCAGCTGTCACGATGGTCCAGGCAATCTCAACGCTGATTGAGCAACCAATGACGAAACATCAGATAGCAGAACTGGCCTCCTATATTGAGATTACCAAGATGGGTATGCCGATTGGTAAGCAGGATCAATATGCCTCAGCCTTTGGCGGATTAAACAAAATTACCTTTACCACTGATGGGATCATGGTCGATCCACTAAAAATAGCTCCTGATGTCCTGCAAACCCTGGAGCGACGTTTGATGCTCTTCTTTACTGGCAGTTCACGCGAATCTACCTCGATTCTCAAGCACCAGCGCAAGTCCACCCAGGAGCAAGATGAAACTGTCTTGCAGGCTCTACACAATATTAAACGTGTAGCGATCGAAATGCAGTACTGTCTTGAGAATGGAGATCTGGATGAGTTTGCACGACTCTTACATTATTCCTGGCAGGAGAAACGTCGGCTGGCTCAAGGTCTTTCAACAAACTCTATTGATGAGTATTATAACCTGGCGCTTGCACATGGGGCCTCAGCAGGCAAGATTACTGGCGCGGGTGGGGGTGGCTTCCTGCTACTGTACTGCCATGAACAATCACAGGAGTTCGTAACAAGCGCATTAGAGAATCGGGGATTAAAGCGTATGAGCTTTCGATTTGATCAATCAGGGGCAACGGTTGTTCTTAACATGGCGAACTTTAACCAGAATTGGGTCGTTCCCTACGCTGAAATCTCAATACAAGCAATCCAGGAGCGAGAACCACAACTTCATGTACGTTAGGGATGGGCTTTGGTATTCTCCTCTAGAAGGGAAGGTCAAGATTGGAAACAATTAACAGATACTTCATTGAACTTGAACAGATGGTACAGGCCATTTCGCTACAGCAACTGCAACACGTGTTGCAGTTGCTGGAAGAGACATATTATAGTGGGCATCGCATCTTTATCATGGGCAATGGGGGCAGTGCAGCAACTGCCTCGCATTTCGCCCTTGACTTAGCAAAAAATACGATAATGCCGGGAGCTCCGCGCCTCAAAGCCATTTCCTTGACTGATCATGTTCCCCTCATCACTGCTTGGAGCAATGATACCGCCTACGAACACATCTTTGCTGAACAATTAGCTAACATGATTGAGCCAGGTGACCTGGTTATCGGTATTAGCACGAGTGGAAACTCACCAAATGTAATCAATGCGATTCAGCTTGCCAAAGCATGCAAGGCTTCTACGGTTGGTTTACTGGGCGCAAAGGGCGGGAAGATCAAAGAAATGGTTGATGCATATGTGCTTGCTCCAGGGCAGAATATCGAGCAGGAGGAAGACGCTCATCTGATTTTAGCCCATGTGATTACGCGACATATGCGCGATGTGATACGTCCCAAATCTCAACTATTAGAGCTTGCTGGAAACGTCTCTCCCTAGAGAAAAATATTGAGACTGCTTAAGCAAGCGAAAGATCAAGTATAAAAGATCAATTATATAAGCAAGATAAAGGAGAGTAAGTATTGCTGTGCAAACTCTTAAACAAAGTGCGATCAAGGGGCTTCATTTTACCTACGTCAATGAGGACGAATTTCGCCTTACATATAGAGATAGCTTCAAGTTGCGTTTTTACAACTTCCGCACTCACACAAAAGCACCGCTCATCATCGACTGCGGAGCACACATCGGCTTGAGCCTGCTCTATTTCAAACAGAAATACCCAGAGTCGCGCGTCATCGCCTTTGAGGCGAACCCTAATACGTTCGAACTCTTAGAAAAGAATGTCCAGCAAAATCAATTAAACGGGGTCGAATTGGTGCAAGCCGCCGTAAGTGACCAGGAGGGCGCGATCCCATTTTACGTCGGCAAAGAGGTTGACGGCGAGCTCTCGCAGTGGGGCGATGCTGGAGTAAGAAACAAGTGGAACACAGAGGACGCCTACACGACCGTTACAGTGCCTGCCGTGCGCCTCTCCTCGTACATCGAAGAGCCGGTTGATTTTTTGAAGATTGACATCGAGGGTATGGAGGGGATTGTCCTCAAGGATATCGAGTCGAAGTTGCACCTGGTAAAGGCTCTACGTATCGAGTACCACGGCAGTTCTACTACTCCCGATAACAGGCTTGTTGACGTGCTCGCGATCCTGTCACGTCATGGCTTTCGCTACGTCTTGGAACAAAGAATGATGGTAGTTGGGCCAACGCAGGTGAGGCATTACGACCCGTATTTTCTCATTATTTACACGTATACGCGCTGGTTCCCCTGGTGGTGTCACCGCTATATCTGGTATATGCCCTCCCGCGTGTCTTTCGTGCGCTTTGGCCTTTCCTTTGTACCTTTTTTCATGCGCAGATGGCTAAGACAAATTGCTCGAAGGCAGCAGAATAATATAAAGGGTCAGCTTTGGGTATGATTACCACAAAATCCGACAGACTTACCCTACCAACTCGCCTGGAGCACTTAAGTAGTTACTCTGATTCTAACCCATGTGATTACGCGACATATGCGCGACGTGATACGTTCCAAATCTCAACTACTAGAGCTTGCTGGTATCGTCTCTCACTAGAGAAAAATATTGAGACTGCTTATTAGGAAGAAGGATTCAATGACAATAACATCCAGTGTATCAAGGCCTACTACAGTGATGTCAGAGCGAGTATTTAAGCGCTGGGACTACCTGGTCTTCACTGTGCTCACTGGAATGATTCTATGTTCTCTCGCCTACTTCCTCGTTTACTGGTTTTCGCTTCGCGATTGGATGTACTTTCCGATTCCCTTTACCATTTTGACCCTCGGCCTACTTCTCAATCTGTGCATGCATCAGATGCGATGGCTTACTCTCCCTCTTATGCGTAGCCCGCTCACCATCAAGCCCAGATCTGGCTTAAAGATCGGTGTCGCCACTACCTTTGTTCCAGGTGCGGAATCCATCGAGATGCTGGAAGAAACCGTTCGAGCACTCGTAGATATGGACTACCCTCATGAGACATGGGTTCTGGACGAAGGAGATGATGATCAAGTCAAGCAATTATGCATCCAACTTGGAGCTTACCACTTTAGCCGCAAGCATCTGCCCCAGTATCAGGCTGCAAGCGGAACATTTGAGAGGCGCACAAAACATGGTAACTACAATGCCTGGCTCTATGAAATTGGCTTCGACCGGTATGAGATCATTTCAGCCTTTGATCCAGATCACGTGCCGAAGCGGGATTTCCTGTTGAACGTTCTAGGTTACTTTGAAGACTCGACAATTGGGTATGTACAGGCTGCGCAGGTCTACTACAATCAAAAGGCGAGCTTCATCGCACGAGGAGCGGCTGAAGATTCGTATGCCTTCTATGGTCCTATTCAGATGATCAGTTACGCCCTGGGTTATCCAATAGTCGTAGGTTGCCATAATACGCACCGTGTGACTGCGCTGAAGCAGGTGGGTGGGTTTGCCCCCCATGCAGCCGATGATCTACTTATTACCCTCTTCTACCGTGTTTGTGGATGGCAAGGCGTGTATGTCCCGAGGATTCTGGCCAGAGGACTGACGCCGGTTGATTGGAGTGGATACCTGAACCAGCAACGGCGCTGGGCTCGTTCAGTACTGGATATCAAGTTTAGGATTTACCCGAAAGTAGCGAGGAAACTGCCGCTTGTGGAACGCTTAGTGAGCTTTATGCATGGTTTATATTATCTGCAAGGCATTAGCACTGGTTTGCAAGTAGGTCTGCTTGTCTTTATGCTCTCGACAGGAATTACGCCGATCGTGTTCTCGCTTTTAACTGTTCCGAGGCTTATCGTTTTATTACTTGTCCTACAACTGTGTGATTTCTACCGGCAACGGTTCTATCTCGATCCACGACATGAGGTAGGATTCCACTGGAGGTCCGGATTATTAACGCTAGCGAAGTGGCCCTTCGTCCTATTAGCTCTCATTGATGCGCTTAAGCAAAATCGCTCTTACACAATAACTCGCAAAGCCAAAGCCGCATCGAAGCGTTATATTCTGGTCGTTGCACATGTTCTAATTATATGCCTGGTTGGCTGCGCATGGGCAATTGGGATGATACTTGGACATATCAGGAACCCAATGCTGCATGTCAGCACCATCTTCATCGTACTCATCTCAACAAGCCTGATTTTCACAGAGTTAATGAGGTTCCCAGATCCGTATGATCCGAACTTGAGACCCAAAGAAATGGTAAGAGAGTTTACACAATCTGAGGTGAGTGATAGAAGGAAGTTTTGCACGTGAGAGCATTGCTTTATCAATGGATAAAGACGAATATCGTCATGTTGGTAAATGCCGGGTCGTTAATCTGCACAACGGCAGTCACATCGATGCTTGGATTCGTGTATTGGTGGGTAGCAGCCAGGTGGTTCTCACTGGAGGCCGTAGGTCTTGGCTCGGCAGCTATCTCGGCTATGACGCTGCTAGCAATAATAAGCACATTGGGACTGGGCACCTTGTTAACTGGTGAATTAGCGCGCCAGCCGGGCAAAGAAGGATCTCTCATCAGCGCATCTTTGATTGTAGCTGGGGGAGCAGGAGGATGTGCCGGTATTGTATTTGCGCTTGTTGCACCTTTCGTAGCGACTGACTTCCAGGCACTGAGAGCAAGTGTCGTAGATATATTACTTTTCGCAGCTGGAGTCAGCTTCACCACGATCGCTTTGGTTCTTGACTACGCCCTGATCGGACTACTGCGTGGTGGGCTGCAACTCTGGCGTAACACTTTATTTGCTATAGCAAAACTTGCTGCGCTCTTTGTAGTAAGCCTTTGGCTGTCACAGAAAGTGGGACTAACGATTTATACAACGTGGTTAGTCGGTAATGCACTCTCATTGGCACTTCTCACCGTTTTTGTCGTATTTAAAGGGAAACGATCGCTTAAAAGTTATCTGCCACAATGGGGATTGCTACGGAAGCTAGGGTCTATTGCTCTGCAACACCATATTTTCAATCTGCTGATTCTGTTATCAAGCTGGTTCTTGCCTGTGCTGGTCACAATACTGCTCTCGGCGAGGGTAAATGCATGGTTTTACGTTTCCTTTATGCTTGCAAATTTTATTTTTAACGCAGCTAATGCCCTTACGATCGTACTCTATGCAATGAGTTCTGCTCATCCCGCCATCCTGGCAAGCAAAGTTCGTCTGACCCTAGGCCTCGGTGCAGTTACTGTTATCTTAGCAAATTGTATATTCCAGTTTGCTACCAGGCAGGTATTGGGGGTATTTGGTCATATTTACGCTGAACAGGCTGCATGGAGCTTGCGCATCCTAGCGCTGGGAACGTTGCCATTTCTGATTAGAAGCCACTATGTAGCAATTTGTCGTAGTCAAGGTCGGATAAGATATGCTCTACTGCCCATGGCGGCTGGTACGCTCCTTGAATTGGGTGCAGCAATACTTGGTGCACGGCTCGGCGGTTTATCAGGGTTGAGCCTCGGCTGGGTTGCAGCACTGTATGTTGAAGCGATGTTCATGTCACACACAGTATTCAAGGCTGTTCGACCCATAGATGTATCAACCAATATAGATCAATTGCAGCAACAACCTTTGCAGCCTAAAAGCAGGGGTATACTACATCCCAGGCAAAAGAACCAGGGTTTGGACAGTAGATCAGATGAGCAGGCTATTGTTGACAGCGGAGTGAAGTGACAACGAGGGGTTATATGGAACACGTGAGAGAAGTTCGGGTCTTAGCACAACCCACAATGAGAACAAGAAGTATGCATCAGGTAGCTATGGTATCTGGAATGTTGTGCAAGTTTCACGATAAGTATTATTATATTGGATCACAGCAAAAAAGCTTGCGACCGAAGAAGTTGGAGGTACTTTTGTGGAGGAATTGATTCCCACACCTGTTCAATCACTCATCGATGCGTATCTCCAAGCCCTAGAACCGTTGCATGCTCACTTCTACGGTATCTACATCTATGGCTCCATTGCTCTCAGAGGCTTTGATGAACTAGAAAGTGATATTGACATCCTTGCCTTAACGCATAGTGATTTAGCCA
>WNFW01003145.1_pt1 | contig 21294 bp, 18 predicted proteins | sample 5400131 | NCBI WGS metagenome assembly WNFW01 (sample SAMN13153362, study PRJNA577476) | soil metagenome | isolation source: 20 cm soil or saprolite under grassland replicate 1 | place: USA:California | collected 2016-06-15 | reverse complement strand
AAGGTAGCGTGCTTCCCGAGAGAGGCTACTCTACGATGCCGAATGTCGCGGGGCCAACGGATTGCGTCTTGCGGGCCCGCGGGTAAACCCGCGGCTCGGCAGTGCCCGTAAACGGGCTACGCGCCTAGATCGCACATCCCGCCGGTTTACCGGCAATGCCGAGTCGCGGCTTCAGCCGCGCACTCGGGTGATCATGACCTCCCTTTCGACTTCCCTTTCGGGCAGACGTTGCTGTGCAGACCGGTCCGCTCGTCACGCAGCAAGCGGCGCGCACGGGCGCGCGCGAAGTTCCAGTTGCGCCAGTCGTCGCCCTCGAGCTCGCGGCGCCGATGGAACAGTCGCTGGGCGACGTCGCAAGCCGCGCCACGTTCCAGGCGCGGCAGCGCCTCGAGCAGCACCGGCACGGCATCGGCGCTGAGCGAGGCCGCGTACCAGCCGTCGAACGGCACCTCGGTCGCAGGACGCGCCAGGTTGGTCCGGACGATCAGGGCGTCGGGATTGACGAGATGCAGGACCCCCAGCATGGCGAAGCCCTGGACGAGCGCCCCGAAGGCGAAACGGCGCCGCTGCCCCCGCAGCGTGGTCCACGCGAACCAGGCGAAGACGCCCGCGAGATAGAGCATGAAGGCCGTCGCGTAGACCCGGATCTCCGACAGTCCGTACGCGCCGACGTAGAGGCGCATGCGCGCAAGCGCCGACGTCATCACGACGGCGAGCAACAGCAGCAGCACGATCGCGAGCTGCCGGAACGTGCGCTGGTGCTCGCGCGACTCGTCCCGCACGGCCCAATCCGCGCCGGCGAGCAGGGGGAGTACCAGCCCGCTAGCCGTCACGAGCTCGAAGAAGCCTCGCCGCGCGTACTCCGCGTACGTGAGACCCGTCGCGGCGGCGATCAGCTCGACACCTCCGAACAAATAGCGCAGCTGGATGACGACGAACATGAGGAACAGCAGATCGACGAGGCCGAGCGCCGTCGCGATCGGAATGATGCCGAGCGACAGCCCGGAGTTGCCATCGGTGAGCGGGTGTGCTGGAGCCGCGCGGAGCAACGCGCCGCGCAGATATCCAGCGGCGAGGGCCGCGAAGATCCCGAACAGTGCGATGTGCCCCAGTACGGAGCCGAAGTCGATCCTGAACAGGTCGGCGACGACGTCATGAAACACCGCGTCCGCCGAGCTGAATAAGGCGCCGAAGACCACCAGCAACGGGAACGCCAGCGCGCCACCGAGGGCGACCGCGCGTACCTGCCGCAGCCGTCCCCCAGGCAACTCGCTCCAGGTCACGTCGCGGCTGACCAGCGGGAACACGCCGATCCACGAGCTCACCGCCGCCTCGAAGCCGGCCCGCAGGTAATGCCAGACCTGCCGACCCCGCAGACCCACCCCCTGGATGCTGAGGAAGGCGACCGCGAACACGATCACCAGGCCGATCGTGTCGAATGCGTGGAGCGTCCGCGAGTCGCGGGCGACGAAGTTCGAGGCGATGAGGAGCGCGGCCGCCGCGAGCCAGGGGGCGTCGGAGCTGACCGGGACGCGGTGGCGACGCACCAGCCACGCCGCCGCCGTGACGAGCCCCGTGGTGCAGAGGAGCGCATTGAGCCCCCACGGTACGGCCCGCAACAACGTGTCGCCCGCGACCCCTAAGCCCGCGCCCGCGGCGAGGATCTCGAGGCCCAGCCTGGTCTTCTGGCTCACCGTGCTCATCCCGCCGCCGCTTCCGGCAGCCCGCCGAAGCGGCGCTCCCGCGCGTGAAACTCGGCGACCGCAGCCGCGAGCTCCGCCGCGCCGAAGTCGGGCCACATCGTCTGCGTGAAATGCAGCTCCGCGTACGCACACTCCCACAGCAGGAAGTCGGACAGGCGCTGCTCGCCGCCCGTGCGGATCAGGAGATCCACGTCCGGCAGAATGACACCCGCGTCAATCGCCCAACGGGAGGAGTAGTCGACCGCCAGGCGCAGGTGCAGCCGCGCGCCGCGCGCCGTGGCGCGCTCTGCGGCGTCGATCGCAGCGACCAGCGGCAGAGGCAGGCGGTCACGACGCCCGATCAGCTCGAGTCGCACGTCCTTTTCCACGAGCCGAGGCGTCTCGGTGCGGAGGTAGCGAGCGAAGAGGCGCATCAGCGCCGCGACTTCGCCGGTGGGGCGCTTCCAGTTGTCGGCGGAGAACGCATACAGCGTGAGCGCGGCGACGCCCGAGCCCGCGGCCGCCTCGACCGTGCGGCGTACGGCCTCGGCACCGGCGCGGTGACCGGCCACGCGGGGCAGCCCCCGGCGCCGGGCCCAGCGCCCGTTCCCGTCCATTACGATCGCGACATGGAGAGAAGAGCTTTGCGACATAAAGTCAGTCCTCAAAAAAAAATGCCTCACCCCTGACGGGTGGCGTGAATCAGGGCTTCCATGTGGTCCAGGTAGCGCTCCAGGGCGCGCCGCCCGGCGGCCGTAAGCCGGTACTCGGTCTTGGGAATTCGGCCCTCGAACGACTTGGCGCACGTGATGTACTGCGCCTCCTCGAGCCGACGCGCGTGGACGCTCAAGTTGCCGTCCGTGGTCTTGAGCAGGGCTTTGAGCTGGTTGAAGCTCAGCGCATCGTTCACCGCGAGCGCGCTCACGATGCCGAGGCGTACCCGCTCGTGGATCAGCCGGTCGAGCTCTGCGGCACGTGATCCACCGCGCTCGCTCTTCAGGCCGTGCTCGACCGCCTCGGTCTTCCTCGCCGCTCCCTGCTTAGCCACCGTACCTCCGAGCAATGATCATCCCGAACACGATGTGGAGACCGCCGAACCCCGCGGCCATGAGCCAGTTCGCCCACGCCGCCGGCCCGAACAGCGCCACGGCGCCGACGAGCATGAAGCAGATCCCCATGACGGGGACGATCCGGACCGAAAACGCGCCCCCCGTCACGAACCCCGTGCCGTACAACAGCAGCCACGTGCCGGGGAGCGCGTGCGCCAGGCCGGCGCGGTACAGCACCACGGTCAGGAGACCGCCGACCACCATCGGCGGCAGAAAACTCAGGCCGAACCGTCGCCCCGGCCCGGACAGGATGGGATCGTTCACCGCATACGCCTTCCGGACCATGGTCGAGCCGCCGATCGCCAGCGCCACGATCGCTTCACCCAGCCAGGTGGCGAGCCACAGCTCTGGCGTGCGCTGGCGCGCGGCGAGGAACGCCGCGGCGAGCGCGGTGGCCCCGACCGCCACCTGTCCCCAGCCCGGCACCGCGGTGAACGATCCCGCGCGCTCCATCGTCTGCCGGATGAAGCGGAGGTTGTCGAGCGCGCGGTCGTGCAGCGGCCGGGGAGCAGCCATGACATACGATGACACGACGGCGGGCCGATGTCAAGTACTTTGTAATGCAAAGTACATGCGAGAGATAGCTTTGACGCATGCGGGTCTATATCTCCGTCGACATGGAGGGGATCGCCGGGGTCGTTCACGAGTCCCAGACCGACCCGACCACTCCCGCCTTCGCCGCCGAGTACGCGCGGTTTCGCCGCCTCATGACTGCCGAGGCGAATGCCGCCGTCGAAGGCGCGCTCGCCGCAGGCGCCACCCGGGTGCTCGTGAACGACAGCCACTGGTTCATGCGCAATCTGCTCGCCGAGGAGCTGCACCAGTCCGCCGAGCTCGTGTCGGGGGACCCGAAGCCCCGGTCCATGATGCAGGAGATCGATCAGCAGGGCGGCTTCGACGCGGCGCTGTTCATCGGGTACCACGCTCGTGCCGGCACCCGCAATGCGATTCTCGACCACACCTACGCCGACCGCATTCACGAGGTGCGGTTGAACGGGAAGCCGGTAGGGGAGCTGGGCCTCAACGCAGGCCTAGCGGGCGTGCACGGGGTGCCCGTCGCCCTGGTGAGCGGCGACTCCGCGCTCGCGGCCGAGGCAAAGGACCTGCTGGGCGACGGCGTCGCAACGGTGATCGTGAAACAAGCCGTCAGCCGCCACGCGGCGAAGAGCGTCGCGCCCGCGGTCGCGTGCCGCATGATCCGCGAGGAGGTCCAGCGGGCGCTCAAGGGGCGGCATGCGCCGTTCATCGTCCGGACGCCGGTGACGCTCGAGGTGGACTTCGCGATGACGATCCACGCGGACATGGCGGAGATCTGTCCAGGTGCGACGCGCACGGGCGGCCGCACGGTCGCCTTTACGCATCCGGAGTACGGGGAAGTATTCCGGGCGTGGCGGACGCTGCTGAATCTGTCAGCCGCGGTCTAGAGCCAACAGCACCAGCCCGTAGTCCCCCACGATCCGGAATCCGAGGAACAGGTAGGCCCGCCGGGCGGCCTGGTTCGCCGGATCGGCAAACAGCACGGCGCGCGCGACGCCCTGCTTCCGCGCCGCGAGCAGCGAACCGGCGACAACCGCGCGGGCGTAGCCACGGCCTCGGAACTCGGGTGGCGTCCACACGCCGCCGATCTGCACGATGTCCGGGAGCATGGCGTTGAACACCGAGTAGGACACCGGAGCGGCGCCGGCGAGGAGCAGCCAGTCGGTTCCTTGCTGGTGCTGGAGTCGTACGTCGTCGGCGCTCGCCTGGCGGAGCTCGAGGCTGTCGGCCGCCCCGAGGGCCTCGACGGCGAACCGCACACGCCACCCGACCAACAGCTCGAGCTCGCCCTCCGCGGGATGACGGCAGCGCAACGCGCCGCTCGCGAGCGGGGGCGGCACGATCAGCCGAGCGAGGTCGAGCACGTACAGCTCGTCCCGACTGTCCTTGGCGGTCGGCGCTGCGCCGAGTCCGAGCGCCTGGCGCGCCGCGACGACCTGGTTCCACGGCCCGGAGAAGCCGGTCACCGTGCGACCCGAGCGTCGCACCGCCTCGCGCGCCGCGGCTGCGGCGTCGGCCTCCTCCGGCGCCTGTACCAGCACCATGCCGTTCCAGCAGTGTGCCGCGACGCCCGCGATCCGCCCGCCCTCGAGCGCGGCGACGTACGTGGCCTGCATCGCCTGGCCCCGGTCGGTGAGTCCGGCCGAGCGCGCGTTGGACCGGAGAAACATGGACGTGTCGGCGTGGCGCGCGAGGAAGGTGTCGAGGGCGGCTTCGTCGCCGGGGCGGAGCAGGCGGAGCTCGGACACCACTCAGTCGGTCGAGGCTGGGGAGGGGGGAGGGGGGCGCCGCAGCCGGAGAATCTTGAGCGACAGGCTGCGCGCCAGGATCCCGATCCCGGGCGGGTCACCCTCGCGCCGCGGCACCGCGCGGTAGATCAAGATTACGAGAATCCAGGTGAGCCAGCTGGACCGCTCACTCCACGACAACCCCGCGAGCATCAGCCACGGCTGGGTGTAGGCGGCGGTCCACGGCTGCCACTCGCCCTGGGCGAGCGCGATGGGGCGCGCGATCACGCGATTCGACCGGTAGCCGTGCGCGCTCGGGCTCGAGAGGTTCCACACGCACGTCACCTTGCCCCACCCGTGATTGTCGCTCGCGCCCACGACCAGCAGGTCGTGCGCCTCGGCGAGCCGGAGGACCCGCGCGCGGGCGGCCGCCGGGAAGCTGAGTCCCCTGGGCGCGCAGTTCACGATCTCGAACCCGTCCGCGCCGGCCGCCACGAAACCGTCCAGGTCGCCCCAGTGTTGCCGCCAGTATTCGGAAAGCGACGCCAGGCCGATCGCGCCCTGCCGGTGCAGCTCAGCGAACAAGCCGAGCATCGCGCGCGTGTCGCGACCGTACACCCCGCGTTCGATGGGTGCCACGTTGCCGAGCGCCACGATGTGCTGGTCGTACACGCTCCACTCGACCCCGGGCAGCAGTCTGATGAGGGTGTCGACCCCGCCGTTGAACACCAGGTTGTGATCGGTGACGTAGGACGCCCCGAATCCCTGGGCCGCATGCCAGGCGGCGAGGTCCGCGAGGGTCCAGCCGCGGCGGCCGTCGTGCGACAGGGCCGTGTGCGCGTGGTAGTCGATGACGGTGAGCGTCGAGTCGGCTGCCACGAGTCGCGGAACCGGGCGCGGCAGCAGGACCGCCCCGGCGCCGAGCACGATCACGGCCAGCGGGGCCAGCGCCGCCGCCACGAGCCGCCGTCGCCGCGACCCGCGCCGTAGCAACCCCCACAGCGCGAGCGCCGCGACCCACGTGACCAGAAAGGCAATCGCCCGCTCGCGGCTCAGGAACGTGAGGGCGTCCAGCACGTTCGAGACGGGCGCGAGCAGGGTATAGAGCGTGGGACGGACGAGGTCCACGTCGGCCGGGGGGGCGCCGGTCACGGCATCCACCAGCGGCGGCGACGGTCTGAGTGCAGAAAGGAGGAGGAGCGCGATGAGCGCCAGCGCGATCGGGTGGCGACGCAGCAGATTCACTCGTACAATCTTGGGTATGAGAGTGCCGGACGCCACAGTCGCGCGTCTCGTCGCGTGCTTCCTCGCCGGCGCCGCGCTCGCCTGCGGCGAGACGCCGCGTCCGAGCCCGCGCCCGTCGGACGCGGGGCTCCTGGTGACCGTCTACCTGTCCCCCAAGACCGCCGACCGGCTGGCCGGCCGGCTGCAAACAGTCGCCGTCCGGCGCCAGTGGGCGCTGTCGATCCGCACCGACAGCGCGGCCCTGACCGACGCGGACCTCGCGATCGTGGACAGCGCGGGGACACTGGTGAGCCGCGTGCGGGCGGGGTCGCCCGCGGCGTCGCAGGCACGTCAGATGGCGGATGCGGTGCTGCAATGACGCCCGAACGGTTCGCTGCGATTCCCGACGTCGTGCTTGGGCCCCTGGCGGGCCGGCCCGCGGCGGACTGGCACCGCGGTCCGCCGGGCAAATGGACGCCGGCCCAGATCGTCCACCACCTCGCCATCTCCATCGACGCAAGCGGTCGGGTGTTCGCAGAGCGGCGCGCGAAGCCGCCGATGCGGCGCCGGCCGCGGCCCGCGCGACAACGGCTCGCCCAGTTTGTGTATCTCGATATCGGGTGGATTCCCTCGGGCCGTCCCGCCCCGGCCGCAACCGAGCCTGCCGAGCGCCCGGATGCGGGCGCGGTGGAGCGGCAACTGCGGGACGGCATAGCGCGCTTCCTCACCCTCGCGCACGAGCTCTTGCCGGCTCGTCGGGACGATCTATTCGTGAGACATCCCGCGTTCGGCGATCTCACCCTGCCGGAATGGCTGCGGTTTCACGTCCGGCACTGCGCGCATCACGCGAAGCAGATTCGGGCGCTCCTTGCGTCGTGAGCCCCAAGGACAAGCGGAAGCTCACCGTCCGCGTCCCCAATCCGAAGGCGCCGGTGAAGGGGCGGCTCAAGACTCCGTCGCACAAGGTGCACAAGTCGGCGAAACAGTATCGGCGACGCGAAAAGCATCCGGGCCGACCGGCGGACGACGACTGAGATTCTGGGACCCAACACTATGCCCGACTACACCTACCTGATCGTCGGCGGCGGCATGACCGCCGACGCCGCCGCCCAAGCCCTCCACGAGGCGGACCCGACGGGCTCGGTCGGCCTGGTCAGCGCCGAGCCGCATCCGCCTTACGACCGCCCGCCGCTCTCGAAGGCCCTGTGGAAGGGCGAGCCCGAAGAGAAAATCTGGCGCAACACGGCGGCGACCGGCGCTGCGCTGCACCTGGGGCGCCGGATCACGGCGATCGATCCCCGAGGGCGTAACGCGACGGACGACCGGGGGACGACCTACCGGTTCCAGAAGCTACTCCTCGCCACCGGCGGCGCCCCGCGGCGCCTCCCGCTCGAGACCGACCAGATCATCTATTTCCGCACTCTCGACGATTACCGGCGCCTGCGCGCGCTGGCGAGCCAGAGTGTGCGGTTCGCGGTGATCGGCGGGGGGTTCATCGGGAGCGAAGTCGCGGCGGCGCTGCGGATGCAAGGGCGGGACGTCACGATGCTCGTTCCCGAAGCCGGGCTTGGCGCGCGCGTGTTCCCCGCGGACCTCGCAGCATTCCTGGTGGACTACTACCGCGGGAAGGGCGTCACCATGCGGATGGGGGAGGGGATGGCGCGGCTCGACAGGCGCGCCGGCTCATGCGTCGTGCGCACGACCGTCGGGGGCGAGCTGGTGGCGGAGGTTCTGGTTGCCGGACTCGGTATCCTGCCGGGAGTTGAGCTGGCGGAGCAGGCCGGCCTGCGCGTGGACAACGGAATCGTCGTGGACGAGGCGTGTCGCGCCAGCCAGCCCGATATCTATGCCGCCGGCGACGTCGCGAACTTCGAGAATCGGGCGCTGGGCGCGCGGCTGCGCGTGGAGCACGAAGACAACGCCAACACAATGGGCCGCACCGCCGGCCTCAACATGGCGGGGCGGACGACTCCCTATCACCATCTGCCGTTTTTCTACTCCGACCTGTTCGAGCTGGGCTACGAAGCGGTGGGCGACGTCGACGCGCGTCTCGAGACCGTCGCCGACTGGAAGGAACGGTTCCGCGAAGGCGTGGTCTACTACGTGAAACAGGGCCGCGTGCGCGGCGTGCTCCTCTGGAACACCTGGGGACAGGTGGACCACGCACGGGCGCTCATCGCCGAGCCGGGCCCGTTCACGCCGCAGGACCTGAAAGGCCGGCTTCCCGCCTAAACCTGCCGGCCCCGGCGGCACCTGGCGGTTTCGGTAGCGCAACAGTAAGCTGCGACGCTTCGAGCGCAACCGGACACACGCGATGCGTTGGATTACCCCGCGCCTCGGCCTCCGGGCCAAGATATTCATCGCGGCTACGCTGTCGGTCGTGGGTGTGCTGGGCGTCACGCTGGGGCTCACGTCGCTGGTGGCGAACCGCACGGCGGACGAGTCGATCCGCCACGCCCTGGCCGGTGTACGGCGCGGGGTCCAGGCTTTCCTCACGGGACGGACTACGGCGATCGCGGGGATGAGCGCCTTGAGCGCGGAAGTCCCGCAATTCCGTCAACGGCTGCTCGATGCCGCCGAGCGGAGCGACGTGCTGGACCAGGCCGAGGTGGCCCGCCGGCTGTTGGGTGCGGCGTGGGTGCTGGTCACCAACGATCGTGGCATGCTGGTCGCCCGCACCGACTACCCGGGTCAGTACGACGTCGACTTCTCGCGTGGCGCTCTCATCGCCAACGCGCTGTCGGGCGAGCCGACGAACGGCGCGTGGGTGGACGAGGAGCGGCGCCGGCTGTTCATCGCCGCGGCCGTGCCGCTGCGCGCCTCGCCGACCGAGTCCCCGCGGGGCGCGCTGGTGGCGGCCTACGCGATGGACGACGCCCTCGCCGAGCAGATCAAGCAGGCCACGTCGACCGACGTCGTGTTCTTCGCGCTCGACACGCTCAAACGACCCTACATCGTCGGCAGCACCATTCCGCGCGACGCGGTCGAGCCGGCGCTGGTGGCAGACACGCAAGCCATTGCGGCGCTGCCGCGCGATTCCGCGGGGACGGAGCTGACTGCCGACGTGGATGGCGAACGGCTGATCGGTCTTGCGAGCCCGGTCCGCTCCGCCGGGGGCGACGCGTTCGGCGGGTTCGTGACCTTCCGCTCGCACGACCGCGAGCTCGGTGCGTTCCGCGCGCTGCAGCGCACGATCGGGTTCGCCCTGGTGCTGGGTTTGCTGCTCGCGCTTGCCTCGGCCTACGTGCTGGCGCGTCAGATCGCGGGCCCGATTCGGCGGCTGGCGCTCGCCACGCGCCGCGTGCAGGACGGGGATTACAGCATAGACCTCGACGTCCCCGCCGGCGACGAGATCGGGATGCTGTCACAGGCGTTCCAGAGCCTGGTGGCGGACCTGAAGGAGAAGGCGAAGCTGGTCGAGTATATGATGGCCACGTCGGGAGCCGCACCCGCTGAGCCGCTCCGATCCGCTCGACCGTCCGCCGCGCCTCCGCGTGACGCGCTGCGGCCCGGAACCCTGTTCGCCAACCGCTACGAGGTGAAGGAAGTCCTCGGGGTGGGCGGGATGGGTGTGGTGTACCGCGCGTTCGACCGCGAGCTGGGCGTGCTCAAGGTGATGGACTTCGGCATCGCCCGGCTCGCCAACCGGTCGAAGGATGAGGGCCTGACCAAGGAGGGAATGTCGATCGGGACGCCGGACTACATGTCGCCCGAGCAGCTCGCGGGCAAGGAGCTCGATGCGCGCAGCGACCTCTACTCGGTGGGCGTCGTGCTGTTCGAGTGCCTCACCCGCCGGCTGCCGTTCGAGGCCGACACGACGTACTCGCTGATCGCGAAGCATCTCGGACAGGCCGCGCCCGATCCGCGCACCATCAATCCCGATGTCCCGGAAGGCCTGGCGCAGGTGATTCTCAAAGCGATGGCAAAGGAGCCGGCGGACCGATATCAGGCTGCGACGCAGATGCACGATGCGCTGGCCGCCATCGGATGACCATTTGCCCACCATGCACACTCTGAGAATCGCGCTGTTCACGCTTTTCGCCACCGGTCGGCTCGCAGCGCAAGAGGCCGGTCCCTCGCCACGACCGTACCGTCCCGGGGTCGACGTTCTGGATTACGACCTGTCCGTGGATCTGCCGGACAGTGGGAACCGCATCGAGGGGCGCGCCGTGCTCACCGTTCGGCGAACCGCCCGGACCGACACGCTGGTGCTCGATCTCCTGAGCCTGCGAGTCGACAGTGTACTGGTCGACGAGCGTGCGACACGATTCGGCCGGGATAGCGGCACCATCCGTATACCGTTGCCGGCCGCCTCGTCCGATACGTTGACCATAGCCATCCGCTACGGCGGCCCGGTCACCGACGGTCTCATCATCCGGAATGACACCGCGTGGGGCTGGACGGCCTTCGCGGACAATTGGCCGAACCGCGGCCGTCACTGGATTCCCAGTGTCGATCATCCGAGCGACAAGGCAACCGTGAGCTGGACCGTGCGCGCCCCAAGCCGCCTCGAGGTCATCGCCAACGGCGCTCGTCTCGGAGAGGCTCGGGTCAGGGGTTCCAACCCGCCGAGGACCGTGACCCGTTGGCGGATGAAGGAGCCGATTCCGGTCTATCTCATGGTGATCGCTGCCGCTCCGCTCTACGAATACGACCTCGGCGAGACCGCGTGCGGTCTGACGCTGGTCGGTCGCTGTGTCCACCAATGGGTATATGTGGAGCCGCGGTTGACGGATTTTCTTCCGGGGCCTTTCAGGAGCGCGGCAGGCATCGTGTCCTATTTCGGATCATTGGTGGGCCCGTTCCCCTACGAACAACTGGCCCATCTGGAATCGTCGACCCGGTTCGGCGGCATGGAGAACGCGACCGCGATCTTCTACGCCGACCAGCCGTTCCGGAAGCGGACCATGACCGCTGGAGTGGTAGCCCACGAAACTGCTCACCAATGGTTCGGCGACGCCGTCACGGAGACCGAATGGTCGCATCTGTGGTTGTCCGAAGGCTTCGCGACCTACTTTGCGGCGCTCTGGACGCGGAAGTCAGCCGGCGACTCGGCCTTTCGCCGAGAGATGGAGGAGATCCGGCGTGCGGTGCTCTCGAGTCGAGTGGTAGCCGAGCGGCCGGTGATCGACACGGCGGAACAGAACCTGATGGCGTTGCTCAACGAGAACAGCTATCAGAAGGGTGGCTTCGTGTTGCACATGCTGCGCACCACGCTCGGCGACTCAGCCTTCTTCCGAGGCCTTCGCCATTACTACGACCGATATCGGAACGAGAACGCGCTCAGTGACGATCTGCGCCGGGAGCTGGAAGCCTCATCCGGAGCGCCGCTCGGCTGGTTTTTCGACCAGTGGCTGCGGCGGCCCGGCTTCCCCCAACTAACCACCTCGTGGATCTACGATGCAGCGGCGAAGCGCGTTATCCTCTCAATCACTCAAGACGGGCGTTTCGGCAGTTATCGTTTCCCACTCACTATCGATATCAAAACCGCGGCTGGACGTCGCGTCCGGACCCGCGTCGACGTCGCCGCTCAGACAAACACACGGGTCACACTCGACCCGCCGTTCGATACGGCACCGGTGGAGCTGGTGCTTGATCCAGACGTAGAGTTGCTCGCAAGAATCGTCAGGCCCTAGATCCCCCCAAACCACGGATACCCCTGATCCTCCCAGTATCCGCCCGGTCTCGTATCCGTGAACGTCATCGACACCAGGTACTTCGTCAGCTTATACCCGAGTTTCGTCGGCGAGTAGAGTCGCAGTGGCGCGCCGTGCGCCGGTGGCAGCGGGTTGTCGTTCATGCCGTACGCGAGGATCGTCTGCGGGTGCATGGCGCTCGCCATGTCCCAGCCGTTCGAGTAGTCGGCGTCGAACGACACGAAATTGATGTAGCGCGCCCCTTTGAGCGGGCGGCAGCGATCCACGATCGCCGAGACCGGGACCCCGTGCCAGCTCGCGATCGCCGACCACCCCTCCACACAGTGGTGTTTCACCGTGTACGATACGCGCGGCAACTGCATCAGGTCGTCGCGCGAGAGGTCGAGCGGTTGCGCCACCAAGCCGTCTACCCGCAGCCGCCACGCGGCCGGGTCGTCAAGCAGCGGCGTCATCGTTGAGATGAAGTAGCTCGGCAGCATCGCGCTGCGCTCGGCCGGGCTGTAGGTCCGCGCGAGGCGCGTGGGCGAGAACAGGATCTTCTCGCCTACCCAGTCGTTCACGCGACTGATGTCGAGCAGGCCGGGCCGCAACAGGCGCCCGCCGTCCCAGCCGCACGCCGCGGCGAGTGTCCCAACGCCGGCCGCGATCCCCAGCCGCAGGAACACGCGCCGGTCGATCTCGTGCAACGTAGCGTCGTGGCGTCGTAGCGTCTGTCTCTCAGTCATGGCTCGGGAATCTCCCTCGATACGAGCCGGTGAGCATGGCGCGCAGCGATGCGGGATCCACGGCGAACACGAGGATGACGTGCATGATCGTGAACCCGACAAAGATCCACACGATCCAGAAGTGCCAGTAGCGCGCCGCCTGGAATCCCCCGAACAGCGCCGTCAGCCAGCTCAGCTGGGTCGGCTTGTAGATCGCGAAGCCGGTGAGCACCGCGAGCGCGCCCAACGCAATCACGCCCGTGTATGCGAACTTTTGGAGCGGGTTGTGCTTGCCCTGCGGCGGATGCTCCCGGCGGAGATGGAGGTAGTACTTCGTCATCTCGAGCGCGCCCGGAACGTCCCGCGGCCGGAACAACAGGGCGCGCCACTCGCCGCTCCGCACCAGGTATGCGAGATACAAGAGACCGAAAGCCGTGAGCGGCCACGCCAGTGCGAAGTGCCAGTTGAGCGCGCCCGCGAGCCATCCGCCGAGCCGGCTCCAGTGCGGGAACTGTGCGCCGTCGAACGGGCTCACGAAGTAGGGACCGCCGCGGTTTCCGAATTTGGCGTAGGCTTCGTAGATCTGGAGGCCGCTCGCGATCATACCGGCGAGCACGATCACGGTCGTCCAGTGTGTGAGCCGGACGATCCAGTGGTGGCGGCGCACGAAGGGGGGCTCCATCGCCTTGCACGCTACGGAGGAAGGGGCTGACGCGTAAGGGGCGATGAGCGGATTCTCACGAACGTCCAACCGTCTTCCCAGGCGCACCCGCCCGTACTTAGCTTGCAAGCGGGATGACCCAGCCCGAACCGAGCCGCCCAGCCGTCCCCGAACGGATCAATGGACTGGCGGCCATCGCCGCCAACCTGTCGTGGAGCTGGAACCGCAACGCGCGGGCGCTGTTCCGCCTGCTCGACCCGGCGCTGTGGCGCCGCACCCAGCACAATCCCATCGAGCTGTTGCGACGGGTCGATCCCGCGCGACTCGCCGCGTGCGCAGCGGACCCGGCGTTCCTGAGCCTGTACGACGCCGTCGCGGCCGCGGCCGCGCACGACGCCACGTCCGCCGGCACATGGTTCGCCACCTCGTATCCCGAGTCCGTCAATCGGCCGATCGCGTACTTCTGCGCCGAGTTCGGGCTGCACGCCTCGGTTCCCATTTACTCGGGGGGTCTGGGAGTCCTCGCCGGGGACCAGTGCAAGGCGGCGTCGGACCTGGGCGCCCCGCTCGTCGGCGTCGGCCTGTTCTATACCAGGGGCTACTCGGACCAGCGCCTGCGGCTCGACGGATGGCAGGAAGACGCCGAGGAACGATTCGACGTGGCCGCGACGCCGCTCGAGCGAGTGCGCGGGCCAAAGGGCGATCCCTGCCTCGCGATGGTGCGACTGTCGGGGCGCTCCGTGAGTGTGGGTGCGTGGCGTGTCATGGTGGGTCGCGTGCCCATCCTTCTCCTGGACACCGACCTCGACCAGAACGATCCGGCCGACCGCGGGTTGTCTCATCGGCTCTACGCCGGCGGGCCCGATCTGCGACTGCGGCAGGAATGGATCCTCGGCGTGGGCGGCGTGCGAGTGCTGCGGACCCTGGGATACGACCCGGCCGTCTGGCATTCAAACGAAGGGCATGCCGCCTTCATGCTGGTCGAGCGGGTGCGCGAGCTCGTGACCCGAGGGCTCCCGTTTGCCGACGCCGTCCGCCGGGTGCGCGCGACGAGCGTCTTCACGACCCACACGCCGGTGCCCGCCGGGCATGACACGTTCTCGATCGAGCAGGTGGAGCAATGCGTCGGCCCGGTGTGGCAGGAGATGGGAATAGGCCGCGACGCCTTCGTACGCCTCGGCCATCACCCGGTGGTCGATCACGATCGCTTTCATATGCCCGTGGCGGCCATCCGGCTCTCGGCGCGCGTCAACGCGGTGTCGCGCCGCCATGGGGAAGAATCGCGCCGCATCTGGGCCCCGCTCTGGCCCGATCGCGACGTCGCGCGCGTACCGATCGGCCACGTCACCAACGGTGTCCACGTCGCCACCTGGATGGCGAACCGGATCCTGACCTTGTTCGACTCGCATTTCGGGCCGGATTGGCTGGCGCAGGTGGACGACCCCCGGTTCTGGGACAAGGTGCTCGATGTGGACGTCGCCGCGCTGTGGGCGGTGCACAGCCAGCTCAAGTCCCATCTGATGCGGAGCATCCGGGAGCAGGCGCGGCGGCGCTGGGCGGACCAGTGGAAGGAGGCGCTGCACCTCGTGGGCGCCGGGACCCTGCTCGATCCCGAAGCCCTCACGATCGGCTTCGGGCGCCGGTTCGCGACCTACAAGCGGGCCGACCTGATCTTCCGCGATCCCGATCGGCTGCAGCGGCTGCTGGTGAACCCCTGGCGCCCGGTGCAGATCGTGTTCTCCGGCAAGGCGCATCCGGGCGACGAGCCCGGCAAGCAAGTCCTCCAGCGCGTGTACGCCCACACGCGCGAAGCCCGGTTCGAGGGACGGATCGCGTTCATCGAAGACTACGACATGCACCTGGCGCACAGCCTGGTGCAGGGGGTGGACCTCTGGCTCAACGTGCCGCGCCCGCCGCTCGAAGCGTGCGGCACCAGCGGCATGAAAGCGGCCCTGAACGGCGTGCCGCAATTGAGCACGCTGGACGGGTGGTGGGCCGAGGGTTACGATGGGCCGAACGGCTGGGCCATTCCCCCGGCGCCGGCGGGTCAGGACGCCGATGCAGCCGACGCCGAGCAGCTGTACCGCCTGCTCGAAGGCGAGGTGGTGCCGCTGTTCTACGACCGCGATCCCCAGGGTGTCCCGCGCGGCTGGGTGGAGAAGATGCGGCATGCGCTGCGCACGGCGGGCGCGCGGTTCACGGCCCAGCGCATGGTGCGGCAGTACGTCAGCGAGTACTACCTCCCCGCGATGCGGGGTGACCAGCCGGCGGACGATCCGCCGACGGCCTGAGAAAGAGAGCCAGTGGAGGCGAACATGGGCGCGACGACCCCAGCCCCGAAGTCCCGGCGGCGGAGCCCCGCCCAGCCGCGCCGGGCGGCGACCCCCGCGGCGCCGCGGCCCCAGATCGCGCCGACCGAGCGGATCGGTGTCACCCATCTGACGGCCGAGTACTGGCCGTTCGCCCGCACCGGAGGGCTGGGCGAGGCCGTGAGCGGCCTGGCGACGTGCCAGGCGGCCGTTGGCCTGCCGACGACGGTGATCATGCCGCTGTACCAGATCGTGCGCGAGACCACGCCATCGCTGGAGCGGACCGGGCATCCGCTCGCGGTCACGCTCAGCGGGCACACCGAGCGAGCCTGGCTGTACCGCACCCCGCCCGGACCCGGTCCGCAGGTCTTCTTCATCGAGCATCCCGACTTTTTCGACCGGGCGGGCATCTACGGCGACAACAACGGGGACTATCCGGACAACGACCGGCGGTTCGCGTTCTTCTGTCTGGCTGCGCTCACGGCCCTTCCCGAGATCGCGCCGGAGACGCAGCTGCTGCACGCCCACGACTGGCACACGGCGTTGGCGCCGGTATACCTCCGCACCGCGTTCGCCGGTGAGGCGTTCCACCGGCGGCTCGCGGTCGTGATGTCGGTGCACAACGCCGGGTTCCAGGGACACTTCCCGGCGGAGACGCTGGCGGCGTTGGGTCTTCCCGTCGAGCTGTACCACCCCGACGTGTTCGAGTGGTACGGCCGGATGAACGCGCTCAAAGGCGGCATGGCCCACTCGGACGTCGTGGTGACCGTCAGCCCCTCCCACGCGGAGGAGCTGCGCACGGCGGAAGGCGGATTCGGGCTGCACGATCGATTCACTGCGCTGGGCGACCGGCTGGTGGGGATCCTGAACGGCATCGATCCGGATCTGTGGAACCCCGAGACCGATCCGGACCTCACCGGGAATTACTCGAGCGAGGACCTGTCCGGGAAGCGGCGCTGCAAGGCGGCGCTGCAGCGGGCCTACGGCCTGGCCCAGCGGGGACACACACCACTCTTCGGGATGAGTGCGCGGATGGTATCCCAGAAGGGACTGGACCTGGTGCTCGGCGCCGATCTGCTGGGAACGACGGACGCGCAGTTCATTTTCCTCGGCGCCGGGGAGCACCGCTACCACGAGGCGCTGGGAAATATCGCCGCCGCGGCACCCGATCGCGTCGCGGTCGAGTTCATGTTCACCGATCGTCTGGAGCATCGGTTGCTGGCCGGAGCCGACGCGCTGCTCATGCCGTCACTGTACGAGCCATGCGGGCTCACGCAGATGCGCGCGCAGCACTACGGCGCGGTGCCCGTCGCCCGCCGGGTGGGCGGCCTCAAGGACAGCATTATCGACGGCGTGAGCGGGTTCCTGTTCGATGAGTACTCGCCGGCGGCGCTCGCCCAGGCAGTGCGCCGGGCGGTGGACGCTTATGCCGACCGGAACGCGTGGCGCAAGCTGGTGCGGGGAGCGATGGCCCAGCAGTTCGGCTGGCACCGCTCCGGGGAGCAGTACTTCGCCCTGTACGTCCGCGCGCTCGCCGTGCGGTCTGCTGCCCTCTCCAGCTGACCGGGCACGCGATGGAGTTCGTCCTCGGGCTCCACAGTCATCTGCCGTACGTCCTGAACCACGGCCGCTGGCCGCACGGCAGCGACTGGCTGTGCGAGGCCGCGCTCGACACGTATCTCCCGCTGCTGGAGCGGCTCGAGGAACTGGCTACCGAAGGCACGCCCGCGCCCGTGACCATCGGATTCACTCCGGTGCTCGCGAACCAGCTGGCAAGCCCCACCTTCGTGAAGGAGATGGCGGCGTTCTTCGCGCAGCGCCTGGCCGCCTGCGACGAGGCCCCGGCGTCGCTGGCGACCACCGGCGACCAGGCTCTGCTGCCGCTCGTGGAGTTCTGGAGGTCGCGGCTCACCCGGCTCGAGGCACTGTTCCGGAAGATCGACAGGGACCTGGTGTCCGCCTTTCGGCGCCTCCAGGAGCAGGGCCGCCTGGAAATCATCGGCTCCGCTGCCACGCACGGCTACCTGCCGCTGCTCGCACGTGACGAGAGCATCCGGCTGCAGCTGGCGGTGGGCCGGGAGGAGCATCGTCGTCTGTTCGGGGTCGCGCCGCGGGGGTGCTGGCTGCCGGAGTGCGCCTATCGGCCGCGGAGCGGGAACCGGCGTGGCATCGAGGAGCATCTCGCGGACGCCGGGTTCCGCTACTTCTTCACCGACGCCCATCTCGCCCGTGCCGGCAGCCCGCTCGGCGCCTACGGCGACATCCCCCTCGGCGCGGAGCGGTTCGACGCGGAGCGGCACGACGACCCCTCGAAACCCGCCCGGCGCACGAAGGCGTCACGGTCGCCCTATCGCGCATATCGCGTATCCCGGGCCGCGCGGGGATCGGTCGCCGCGCTGGTGCGGGATCCCCGCTCCTCCATGCAGATCTGGAGCCGGCACCAGGGCTACCCCGGCGACGAATCGTACCTCGAGTTCCACAAGATCCGCTGGCCCGGCGGGCTGAAGTTGTGGCGAGTGAGCGGCGCGAATGTCGACCTGGGCGCGAAACGCCCGTACGAGCCGCGGGTCGCGCTCGAGCGCGCGGCGGGTCACGCGTCGCACTTCGCCTACCTGCTCGAAAGCGTCGGGCAGGAGCAGCGAGGCGACGGCGGCGGCGGGGGGGAGGGCGTCATCGTCGCGCCGTTCGATACCGAGCTGTTCGGGCATTGGTGGTTCGAGGGGGCGGACTTTCTGGCCGCGACCTATCGAGCGCTGCGGGGGAAAAGCGTGCATGCGGTGACGGCATCGCAGCACCTCGAGGCCCACCCCGCCCGTACCGGGTTGCAGCTGGCAGAAGGCTCCTGGGGAGCGAACGGCGATCACAGCATGTGGTTGAACGATCGGACGGCGTGGACGTGGAAGCGGCTCTCGCCCCTGGAAGAAGCGTTCTGGGATGCGGCGCCCGCCGCGCTCGCTTCGACCGCCGCGCGGCCCGCGCTGGCCCAGGCGGCGCGGGAGCTGCTGCTGGCACAAGCCTCAGATTGGCAATTCATCATCTCGACCGGCGCCGTGGTCGACTATGCCGAGCGCCGCTTCACCCTGCATTGCGACGACGCCGAGCGGTTGATCAGGGCGCTCGTCGGCGGCGACCTCGAAGCTGCCGGGCGCATGGCCGACGAGCTCGCACGACGCGACGATCTGTTCCCCAATGTGCTCGCCCAAGTGGCGGAGGCGCTCGCCGGTTGAAGCGATCCGTCGTCATCCACGGGCATTTCTACCAACCACCGCGCGACGACCCGTGGACCGGGACCATCCCCGTCGAGCCGAACGCCGCGCCGTTCCATGATTGGAACGAGCGCATCGAGCGGGAGAGCTACGCCCCCGTGGCCGCGTCGCTTGGGTCCATGAGCTTCGATTTCGGGCCCACGCTGCTCGAGTGGATGGAGCGGCACGCGCCCGGGACCTACGCCGCCGTGCTCGCCGCCGGTCGCTCGGGCGGCGCCGTTGCCATGCCGTACCATCATCTGATCCTGCCCCTCGCCCCCCGGCGCGACAAGGTGACCGAGGTACGCTGGGGGATCGCCGACTTCCGGCGCCGCTTCGGGCGCGAGCCCGAAGGCATGTGGCTGCCGGAAACGGCCGTGGACGATGAGACGCTCGACGTGCTGGCCGGCGAGGGCATCCGCTTCACGATCCTCGCGCCGCACCAGGTGGAGCGCGTCCCGGCAGGCGGGCTCCCCGGCTGGTATCGCACGAGCGGCGGGCGCCGGATTGCCCTCTTCATCTATGATGGCGCGATCTCGCACGATGTCGCCTTCGGGCCGCTGGTGCGCGACGCGGACGCGTGGGTCGAGCGCCTCACCGCCGGAGCGAATCAGCTGGTGGCGGTGGCGACCGACGGGGAGACCTTCGGTCACCATCACAAGGGCGGCGCCGTCGTCCTGGCTCGCGTGCTCGAGGTCTTGAAACGGCGGGATGATGTGCGCGTCGAGAACTTCGCCAGCTTCCTCGCCCGGCAGGAGCCCGAGGAGGAAGTCCGGCTGGTCGCGCCCAGCTCCTGGAGCTGCCCGCACGGGGTGGAGCGCTGGCGCGCCGAGTGCGGGTGCCGCGCGGCGCCGGAGCGCGGGCTGCATCAGCGCTGGCGTGCGCCGCTGCGCGCCGCCCTCGATTGGCTCTCGGGCGAGCTGCACGCCGTGTTCGAGCGCTCCGGCCGGCCGCTCCCCCCCGAGCTCGAGCGTCACGCCCTGCGAATGTTCACGTCCTGCGGCTGGTTCTTCGACGACATCGCCGGGATCGAGTCGGTGATCGTGCTGCGCTCGGCGGCGCGCGCCATCGAGCTGTCGGGCTCCCCCTCCGAGGCGGCGCGCCTCGAGGCGGGCCTGCTGGAGCGCCTCGCGCTGGCGCTGAGCAACGATCCGGCGGTGGGGTCGGGACGGGAACTGTACCTGAAGCGGGTGAAGCGGTGAACCCGGTCGGCTTCGTGTTCGGCGTGCACCTGCACCAGCCGGTGGGGAACTTCGACCACGTCTTCGCCGATCATCTGCGCGACGTCTACCGGCCCCTGGTCGAGCGGCTGGCGGAGCGACGGTTCTTCCCGTTCACACTGCACATCTCGGGCCCTCTGCTCGAATGGCTCGAAGCTCATGACACGGCCTACCTCGATCTGATCGGTCGCCTGGCGGCCGATGGTCACGTGGAGCTCTTACTCGCGGGGTTCTACGAGCCGGTGCTCGCGTCGCTCCTCCCGGCCGATCGGGTCGAGCAGGTGGCGTGGATGCGCGAGGCGATCCGGCGGCGCTTCGGCGTCACGGCGACGGGTCTGTGGCTCACCGAGCGGGTGTGGGAGCCCGATCTGGCGGCGCACCTGGCCGACGCCGGCGTGCGCTACGTCGTGCTCGACGACCGCCACTTCCTCGTGAGCGGCTTCGAGCGGGAGCAGCTGCACGCTCCCTTTTGGACCGAGAGTGGCGGCAAGCAGGTGGCGCTGTTCCCCATCGATGAGCGGCTCCGCTATCTCATTCCGTTCAGGCCGCCCGCCGAAATCAGCGCGTACCTCCGGGACTTGCGGAGCGCGAGTCGTCCGCTCGCGGTGTTCGTGGACGACGGGGAGAAGTTCGGCGGCTGGCCCGGCACCAAGGATTGGGTGTACACGCGCGGCTGGCTGGCGCAGTTCCTCGATGCTGTCGGGGCGCTGGTCGCCGCCGGGGAGGTCCGTCTCACGACGCCCGGCGCGGCGCTCGACACCGTGCCGAGCGGGGGCCTCGCTTATCTCCCAACGGCTTCCTACCGGGAGATGGAAGCCTGGGCGTTGCCGCCGGCGGCCGCCCGCCGCCTGGCCGTGCTGGAGCACGAGTTGGGCGAGGCCCGCATGGCGGGGCCGGAGGGGGCGCTGGTACGCGGTGCGCACTGGCGCAACTTCCTCGTGAAGTACCCCGAGGCGAATCGCATGCACAAGAAGATGCTCGCCCTATCGACACTGTGCCGCGATCGCGGCGACCCGCCGGGCGCGCGCCGTGCCATCGGCCGTGCCCAGTGCAACGACGCCTACTGGCACGGGGTGTTCGGCGGATTGTACCTGCCGCACTTGCGGGCGGCAATCTGGCGGAACCTGGCGCTCGCCGAGGGCGAGCTGCGCCGCGGCGAAGGACTGATCGTCGAGCAGCTCGATCTCGACGGGGACGGCGCCGAGGAGGTGTGGATCCA
>WNFW01002273.1_pt1 | contig 21303 bp, 21 predicted proteins | sample 5400131 | NCBI WGS metagenome assembly WNFW01 (sample SAMN13153362, study PRJNA577476) | soil metagenome | isolation source: 20 cm soil or saprolite under grassland replicate 1 | place: USA:California | collected 2016-06-15 | reverse complement strand
CTTCAGCACCTGCGCCTTCAACTCCGCCAGCCGTCGAACCTGAGGTAAAGAGCCGCATGATCACGGACTTTAAGGAACAAACCCAAGCTGTTTTGTCTCGAGTAGGCGATGCGACGGGAAATTTTCCCGAGATCGACCGGCTCGATTCGGTGCAACAGTTGCCGCCGCCGGTATCGGAAAGTGTGGCGTCGCTTGTCGATCGGGCGCGTGACTTTCGGGCGAAGGTCGGATACGAAACTGCGCTGAGCGAATGCCGAAGCGAGACTGAAACAGTTGACGCGCTGTCAGCGGTTGATCAGAGCACACGCAACATTGCCGGCAACAACGCTTCTGCGGCGAACTCGGGACTAACCGATTTTCTGAAAGATAATCCCGAACCAATGGTCGACACTCAGAGACCGCTGTGGCGTTATCTGACTTCAATGCGGTTGTTGTGCAGCCGATTAGAAAAGGAGGCTGAGACCCACTTGGAGCGAGCAGGAGCATTTGCTTCGGCAGGCAGAACGGGGGACGCCATCCGCGAATATCAGGAAGCTTATCGGATATTCCCGAATCCGGCTACCGCCGAAAAGATCCGTCAACTCCAGAGGAACAGTCTCGGGCTGTGAAGAAACAATATTTCTTTGCCCGTCTTTTTGTCAGAGCGGCAAAAGGACTTGCTCTGCTCGTGATACTCATCGGGGTCGGATTTTGCGTCCTGCGATATTACCAAGCCAGCATTGCGGCCGGCGCGGTCGCCTATCAGCCTTCGTCCCATCTACAACAGGCACTCGATAGGTTGAAAGCTGCCTTTTCGGCTACCGAACAGATTATCGACTCGTTTAATGCCGGCAATCAATCAAAGACACCGAATGTTCAGGCGCCACGTTTTCCACTGGTGATTGAATCAGACAACGATTTTGCCCGAATTAGCGCCGAGCTCTCCAGAGTCGACCATGAGCGCCAACAGTTGAAAGAGTCAATTGTGAGCCGGTTTGAGAATTTGGTTAAGAGCATCGAGGAGAAACTTCATGCCTACGCAGCCGTGTTGCAGTCGTCGCCGTCGCCAACACCCGCAACCGATCAAAATCTCATCTCTAACGCGACGCCGACGCCGTCGCCGACATCTCGGGAAGAATCTTTGTTTTTATCACAGCTCGGTAGTTCCGACGCGAATGAGCGCAGCGCAAATCTGAAGGAGCGAAAGGAATTTCTTAAGGTGCTCGCGATGAGAGCCGAGAACGCCGACAATCGGGTGACACTCGGCGAGGCTGCAGATCAACTTGAACGATTGGCCAAGCTGCTGCCGGAGAAATTCGACGTATCAACCGCGGCACAACCGGACACGGCGACAGCTTCCTCGAAGGATCCACGAGCAAAGCAGCACGGCAAAGTCTTGCTCTCCGAGCGCGTTGCTCGCCAGCTAGAGCAGCTTCGCGGCGGAGTCCGCCAGATGTTGCTTACATCATGGACGCTTGACGATACGTTCGAGCAGGTAGCCAACCTTGGTTCGGCCGAGCGCGATAAGTATCGCGCAGCGATTTTGGCACAAAGAAGCGTTTGGCTCTCAGCAGCTTCGCGGATCGTAGTTGGATTGCTTGCTACAGGTCTTGTCAGTCTTCTGATAGTCGTCTTTGGCGACCTCGTTCAGACTCAACTTGATACCGCGACCAGCAGCGCCACCGTGGCTGACGCGGTTAATGCGCTGCGTGGATCGGTGGCCCAGGTGTCCGACCCTGCGCAGATGACGATGGCCGGAGAGGATTGGCCAGCCGAAGGCGGTTCCTGAGAAAGCTCCGAGAATAGCAGCGGCATTCGGCGATCCGCGTTGCGAAGGAGCGGGAAGCGCGCCCGAGAGGATTCGAACCACTAACCTTCTGATCCGTAGTCAGACGCTCTATCCAGTTGAGCTACGGGCGCCAAGAGAGCGTGTAATTTGCGAAGGAACCGGGTGCCGTCAACCAAGCGCTGGATCTTGCCCGCGATGGCGCGTTGGTTGTGCGGCGAAGTCTGACAATCTCTTGGTTTGAATAGAACAGTCGAATTTTTCGCACACCAAAATTCCGCATCTAACGCGTTAAATAAGGAGGAAGGATCACCTATGACGTCGCATGAATCGGATAAATCATCAAAGATCGAAAATCATCAAATTAGTCGAAGAAGTTTTCTCGGTACCACTGCCGCTGGCAGCGCGGCGCTGTTAACCGGCGGCCTCGCCACACTATTCAAAGACAGCGCGGTTGGCGGAAGCAGTTTTCCATTTGTCGAAGCGACGATTCCACAACTGCAAGCGGCCATGACGAACGGCCAACTCACGAGTCGGGATCTCGTGCTCGGCTATCTCAAGCGTATGCAATCACTTAACCCGACATTGCACGCGGTGATTGAAACTAATCCGAACGCGGTTTCGATCGCGGCTGGTCTCGACAATGAGCGCCGAGCCGGTCATGTCCGCGGCCCCCTCCTCGGCGAATGGGCAAACTTCCGGGACGATGAGGCTGAGACCTATCCTCTCGCAGTCGGTTGGAGCGCGCGCGGCGGAAGTACGAACAACGCCTACGATTTGAGTTACACGTCGTGGGGCTCGAGCTCCGGCTCCGGCGCAGGCGCGGCTGCGAATTTGTGCGCGGCGGCCGTTGGAACTGAAACCGACGGATCAATCACGGGCCCGTCGGCGGTCGAGAACATTTTCGGTTTGAAACCGACGCTCGGTTTGATTTCGCAGGACGGAATTGTTCCGATCAGTCATCAGCAAGATAGCGCCGGTCCGATGGCGCGGTCCGTCACCGATGTCGCCATCCTTCTCGGTATCATGCAATCTGCGCAAACCGATTACACGCCGCTCCTTCAGCGCGGCGCGCTTGCTGGCAAACGCATCGGCCGCGACGTGCGCTTTTTCGATTACAATTATTTCGGAAGCGGCATCCCGGGCGACGAAGAGACGGTCGCGTTCGCGGATGACGCCCTCCAAATGATGCAAAGTCTCGGCGCGACGATCGTCGATACCGACACCGGTGACGTGTTTGCCTACACCGGCGACGAATTCACTGCGCTGCTCTACGAATTCCGGGCGCAGATCGCGGACTATCTGCAAACGCTTACGCACACAAACATGCGCACGCTTGCCGATCTTATTGCGTTCAACAACGCGCATTGTCCACAAGAGCTTGTTTACTACGATCAGGACGTATTCCTATTGGCGGAACAGTTCGTCGGTTACCCAAACGACCCGAACTACATCGCCGCGCGTTCCCACGCGACCAACACCGCCCGCGCCGGAATTGATGGCGCAATCGCGCGCGATCATCTGGATGCGATCGTTGCGCCACATCTGACAAACTCAACCGGCCCCGCGGTCGCCGGTTATCCCAACTTTTCGATGCCTGTGGGAATTCGTTCCTCCGGCAGACCAGCTGGCATGTTGATGTACAGCACGGCCTTCCGCGAAGCGCAGTTGATCGCGATGGCCTATGATCTCGAGCAAGCATTGAACCCGCGTCAACAACCACAACTCCTTGGCGCGATCACGCCGATCCCGAACGGTGGATTCTGCAGCGGTCATCAGCCGCAAGGCAAGGCGCACCTGCCACACGGCCGCATCTTCTAAGTCCGAGCCGGACTGGCATTATTGCCATCTTCGCGCTTGAGGACGCGAGCAGAATGACGACGCTGCTCGCGTGACGGTTTTTCTCGGCGGCGGTTTTGCGGCAAAATATCTCCAAGGCGGCGGCAATTTTTCGGTGCCGTTGCAATGGATGCTCGGTCTGCGCCGATTGAAACAGGATGCGATCTGGCTCGAACATTTGCCAAGCGAGGGAAGTTCGCGTGAGGATCAACGCAAGATCGACAACTTTCAGCGTCAACTGCGCGCCCACGGGCTCGGAGGCCGCTACTGTCTGCTTTACCAGAAAACGCCGGAAAGCGTGCACGATCTCGACGCGCTCCGCTGTATTGGAATTTCAAAGCGCGAGCTGCGCGATCGATTGTCCGGTCCAAACGTAATTCTCAATCTTAGTTATTCGATTCATCCGCCGCTGCTTCTGAAATTCGAGCGCCGGATTTTCTGCGACCTCGATCCCAGTGAGATCATTTATTGGATGACGCGGATGGAGATGGGCCAATCGTCGCATCACGAGTTCTGGACGATCGGATTGAACGTCAACGATCCGGATTGCAAACTCTTGAAAGTTGTAGCGGCCCCCGTGTCGGACGCACCTTCATCATCGCGGCCGACACGGCCGCCTCTACATTGGAAAACATTTTATCCACTGGTGGATACCAAACTCTACCGACCGCAGCCGCGTCCTCGCTCGCCGAAGTTCACCACGATCGGACAATGGTATTGGAGCGGGGCGGTCGAAGTCGAAGGCCAGTTTCCCGATCTGTCGAAGAAGTATGCCTTCGAACGATATCTCGATCTGCCTAAGCGCGTGCCGAAAGCCAAATTCGAACTGGCGATGCACATAAACCCTGACGATCCGGAGCGCGAACGCTTACGAAAGCGCGGCTGGGAGCTGGTCGATCCACACCGCGTCGCACGAACGCCGAAAAAATATCGTAGCTACCTGGCGAGCGCGCTGGGCGAATTCACCGCCATCAAAGGAGTCGATGTGAGCTGGAAAACGGGTTGGTTAAGCGATCGCGCCGCAGCTTTTCTGGCAATGGGGCGACCAGTTGTGACGGAGGACACGGGTGCGGCAAGGTATCTGCCAGGCGCGAGCGGCTTTCATTTGGTTGGCGATTTGAAAGACGCGGCGGCGGCAATCGAAGATCTGCTGGCAAACTGGCCGCGCCGCTCCCGCGAGGCGCGTGCATCCGCCCTCGAGGTCTTCGATTCGGCGAAAAATCTGCGCAAAATCCTGGCCGCTTAACTCCACTCGTTTTGGCATTGCAAAACGTTTTTCGGGTGTTACTCGTTGTCACCGTTATGGCCGACTTGATGAAAGCGCCCGAATTGAAAGAGCGCCTGAAAAAGATCCCGGAATGGGAATTGGAGAAGAAGCACATCGAACGCACTTTCGAGTTCGACGATTTTGCCGATGCCATCGATTTCGTAAATGCGGTCGGGGAAGTGGCTGAGGAAGAAGAACACCATCCAGACATCGACATCCGCTATAACAAAGTGCGACTCGTCCTTTCGACCCATAGCAAGGGCGGACTGACCGAGCTCGATTTTGCGTTGGCCGAGCGGATCGATACACTTTCGGAATAGTGACCAGCGACCGGCCAAACGGCGGCACTTTGCGGTGGTGGATCGCGACGATCGCGGTGGCCCTGGTCGTGATCGCGGTCTGGAAATTTATTGATTACCGGATGCGACCGCCTCCGCCGCCGAATAAGATCGTGATTCCTGTGCCAGCTCCAACGCCCTGATTTTGTTTGTAGGGTGTCTGTGTCAGACGCCGCTTACTCGTTGAATTGAAATTGATATGGCCAATCATCCGCAACGCTGACGAGGCCTGCACGAACCGGATTTTGACGGATATATTCCCATTTTTCGCTGAGAGATTCGTCGGATCGAAGTAGTCGATCAAAACAGCCTTCTTGCCATTTCCAGGTTGGTTCGAGCTTTCGGACGGGCTGACTAGAGGATGAGGCTACAAATGCTTGGTTGAACCAACGTTTGAACCACTTTGCAAAACTGCTCACCGACGCGTCTCGATCGGCGGGTGCAGCTAACATGTGAATGTGGTCTGGCATTGCTAGAGCACTGAGGATTGTCCATTGATCAAGCTTCTCGAAAACATCGCAGCAGGTGCTCCAAGTTCGGCTGTTTGCGAGGACGGGTTTTCGTTCTTCCACACAAAAGGTAATGAAGTAAATCGTGCTCTGATCGTCCGGCAGCCAATTGGGAATCCGCGGCGGGCGGCTCATGTTCTGGGGTTGCGTGCAGTTATTGTAGGGCGTCAGTGTCAGACGCCAATCGATTTATGTGCCGTCTCGCAGAGACGGCCTACAATTTAGTCCGGCGCCGGTTGGAGCTTTTGGTTCCCGACCAATAAGCGGCCTTCGTCGGCGAACATCGTCTGGATCTCGGAGCGGCCGGCCATACCGGCTTCTTTCTTCCGGCGTTTGAGGATTTCGGAAAGCTCGTCGTTCCAGCCCCGTTTCCGCATAAATTCATTCCACACGTAAATCTCATCTTCTGTCGGACAGTGCCCCATGCCGAAACACCATTGCAGGATTTCGTCGTCCGTGCCGCCCTGCTTAACGCGTTCGACAAGTCGATTGTAATCGATGCGCAAAAACGTGGTGCAGCTGGAATCAAAGCCGCGGCCGAGGTTTGCCTGATAATCGGAGGGCAATTGTCCTTTCGTATTCTGTCGAATTTTATCGATCAGTCGCCCAAAATAAACGATGCCGCCGACTTTCGCGGATGGACTGCGCAGGCCTAACTCCCTCATCCGGCGGTGAGTCTGCGCTTTTTTTACGCGACTTTCAAGCCTGCGCTGGCCGGCGCTAAAAGCCGCGCACGCAAACCTCTCGCGCCAACTCAGCGGGCGGTCCGTAGAGTGCGCGATTGACCTCGTCGTCCGTCAATTCGAACACGAAGACCGAATAGCCGATTTGGGCGGCGGGAGCCTGATGACGCAAATAGGCACACAATCGCTCGAACCGGAGCCGCTCGAAGTCCTTGATCTTTTTGGCCCAGTTAAGCGCACCATCGTTTGTGATCATTGCCACACGCCTCGCCGGATCTGAAGCTGTATTGTGATAACGCCGTATCTCTGCCGCTGCGGCTTGGTAATACTGTTCGTAAGGCACGCACCACGGGCCGAGCTCCAGAGTGTAAACACTTTGCAGGGTCGTCGCGCTAATGCAGTAAATGCCGCCGGTGAGCGGTGCAAACGCACGATCGCCCGATGAGTGATTTTCGGGGAGCAGTCTGGCGTTAATTTCATACGAGCGCGGATCGGCCGTGCCGAAGTAAGCGAGATAGAGTGGCTTTCCATTGACAATGGCCGTGTGATTATCGAGCCATGTTTTCAGCGCGGGCAAATCCTGGCCCCAATCAACCGAGCTGTCGGCCAAGTGCTTGTAACCATCACTCGGTCCACCGGCGACGTCGTTGAAGTAGGCGAGATAATTCGGCCTGATCGCAAAAGATTCCCCGATTTGCCAAAACAAAATGATCCCGACCGTGGTGGTGAGGATTGCCGTGCGATTCTTGCTGGCGAGATCAACTACCGCACCACAGCCAATGAAGAGCGCCGGATAAATCGGAAGAAGATGGCGGTGCCCGATGTTTAGCTGACTCGTAATTGCAATTGCGCCGTAAACGAGAGCAAACATCGCCAATGGATTGAGATTTGAAATGCGCCAGGAATGACGCCGCGCGAGCGCGGCGTAGAACGCGAGCGACAGCAATAACAAGAATGGGAGCGGTGTTTTGTAAATGAACGCTCGCGGAAAGAATGATCGAAATCCGACGACGCTCCATCGATTGTCGAGAAACGCAGGGCGATCGATCTCGTGTTTATGCACGTAAGCGAACCCGTAGAGATACGCTTCCGGCAGGAGACGATGTGCACGTGCAAAATTTACCGCGCTCTCGAACGTTCCCTGATCTTCGAGCAGATAATTCCAATGCCAGCTCGTGCCTTCATGGCTCGAGCCGTTATCGGTCCACGCCGGGTACCGAAATGAAAACGACAGCCAAATTGCAAAGAAGACCGTCGCACCAAGAGCGATCCACGAAACGCCGACGGCGCAGGCTTTCTTCCATCTTTTCGTCAGCTCGATTCGGATTTGTCCGAACTGTAGATCGATCTGACGCCGCGAGAAAATTAGCAAGATCGATATCGTGCCCAGAACTGGCGCAACGATTGGCGCCGAGAACTTTGTCAGAAAAAGTCCGGCCAGACCGAACGCAGCGATCGCGAACCTCATCGGCGAAATCTTTTGGAACAAACGCCAGCTGCTCCAAACGGCTGCTGTGAAAAAGAAGGCCGCTGGAACGTCGGAGGCCACTAGCGCGCTGTGCGCGAGGAAGTTTGGATCGAACGCGGCCAGCGCTTCGGCGAGCAAACCGCCGCCGACTCCAAAGAATTCGCGGGCGCAGCGATAAATTAAAAGACAGAGCGCCGCGCCAAAGATCGACATCATCATTCGCGCTTGTTGTAACATTTTGTCGGGATCGTTTCCGGCTTCGTAGAAAAACTGGTGACCGGTGCGTCCTTCATCCGCGCGATGCCACGCGCGATCGCTAATCGGAACAAACTTGGTCTTGCCTAGTTACCCAGTAGCTGTAACCTGCGGTAAGGTGTTGGGGCTCATCGAACGTCGGCGATTTTGTATTTATGGCAGTCACCGCCATCGCTGCGTGCAACAGAGCGATTAAAATGGCAATCAGCCAGACCCGTTGCGAGGAGAACGCGGGCGTAGCTATTTCCTTGGAGAGTTCCATCCAGGCTCGTTACAGAGCACGCCGCATGCGAAAAGATTTAGAGATTTGCCGATTCGATGGTTAAATCGTTAACCGATGGACCGGATCGTCGGGATCGAAACGGAATACGGCTGCTTGATGAGCAGCGAAGAGTTGCGCTGCAACTCCGAGGTTTGGCCGGCCAAGGTGAAGAATTACCTCTTCAACAAAGCACGCGCCGGCACGATCGATCTCCACTATCGCGATTACGAAGAACCGCCCGGCAACGGCGGCTTCCTTTTAAATGGCGGCCGGCTCTATCTCGACATGGGCCACATCGAGTACGCGTCGCCTGAATGTTTGCACCTCCACGATCTAGTCACTTACGAAATGGCCGGTGACGAACTGTTGCGTAGCTCGCTCGTCGCGCTCGAAGCCAGCGATCGCGTTTCATTCATCAAGAACAATGTCGATCATCACACCGGCGCGACATTTGGTTGCCACGAAAATTATTTGATGAAACGCGAGGCGCAGTTCACGCCTTCGGTTCTCGGGACGTTGCTCACGTTTCTTGCGACGCGCCAGATTTTTACCGGCGCCGGCAGAGTGGGGCAGGCCAATCCGCTCGCATTCGATTTCGAGCCGCCGCAAGCCGAAACGCCGGTCGCGTTTCAGCTGAGCCAGCGCGCTGACCATATCGTCAACGACATCTACCAGTGGGTGCAATTTAACCGCGCCATCATCAACGCGCGGGATGAGCCGCTGGCCGATTACCGCAAATATCGGCGACTCCATTTGCTCATTGGCGATTCGAACATGAGCCCGTTTGCTAACGCGCTCAAGATCGGCACCACCGCCGCGGTGCTCTCGCTCCTCGAACAACGCCAGCTGCCGCGTAATCTTGTGCTCAACGACGCCGTTCGTAGCACGCGCGACATCTCGCGCGACCCGACTCGCAAGTGGATTGTCGATCTTGAGAACGGTAAAACTATTGGCGCGCTCGATGTCCAATGGCAGTTCCACGATCTCGCCCAGCGCCATCTCCGAGAAAGAGATCCGGAGACCGATTGGCTGCTCGAGACTTGGAGTTTTGTTCTCGAATCAATCGAGCAAAATCCACAGGCACTGATTGGCGGCGTCGATTGGATCACCAAGAAATGGTTGCTCGAAACTTTCATGGCCTCGGAAAAAGTCGGCTGGGACGATCCCTGGCTGCAAAGTTTGGACCTCGAATATCACAACATCGATCCCGTGCGCGGCTTGTTCTTCGGCGTCATGCCGGGGAAACGCGTCGCGGAATGGAACAACAGTTTTCAACCGGCGAACGCGATTCGCGTTCCGCCCGCGAATACGCGCGCATCAGGACGCGCTCGCGCCGTCGCCTATTTTCAGGATCGACATCAACCCTACGTGATCAACTGGGACTCGATCGCGCACGACAGCCGCGACTTCCTGGTCATGGGCGACCCGTTCGAAACCTATAACGACGAAGTCGACAAGTTTCTCGCCAAACCGCGGCCGGTGACTAATCACGAAGATCACGAATGACACGAAGATTCCTAATCGTTTTCGTCGCGGCGCTTTTTATCGTGTTAACGCTGAGTGCGCAGAACCTGTCCACTGAAGTCGGTGCTGCAGTGGATGCGAATGGCATCCGCCATGTCGCGAAGGGTTGTGGCAGCCGCCGTGGTTTGCTGATATGACCAGAAAGGGCAAACCAGATTATCCCTACAGTGAAAGAAGCTTGCATCACGAAGGATCCGGATTTTTTCGACTTACGCTCCATCCGAAAACTGGCGCCGTCGCTAATATTGAGATCGTTCGTTCGACAGGATTTCCGAAGCTCGATGAAGCGGCGATTAAAACGTTTCGGGACTGGCGATGGAAACCTGGTAAATGGAAGGAAGTCGACGTGCCAATCACGTATACATTCCCGCCCGCAAAGGGACCGCAGTCGCCGGAGGGAGTCGGTCCGCATTTCTAATGATCTCTATGGCGGTGTGATGGAGCCAATCGACGGTTACTTCTTGATTAAGCCGAAGGATCTCGGGTGGCGGCCGTCGAACCTGATGAAAATTCCGAACACGGATTTTCTGGAACGAACCGGAAGCGAGATTCGATAATGAAGGAGACAAGATGAAGGAAGGAGAAGAGAAGGCGGAGACAAATGCGAATCTGAGCGCCGCCCAAAAAGTTTTGCTCCAACTCTGGGAGGAGCACGTGCGACACGAGTTCGCTACCCATAACACCGAGGACACGCTAGCGACGATGGTTGAGGACGCCTACGTGAATCACATTCCTGTTATGACCGGCGGTGTTGGGCAGGATGAGCTGCGCGAGTTTTACTCCAAACGTTTCATTCCGCAGATGCCTCCAGACACGGAGATGATTCCGATCTCGCGAACGATTGGCGACAACCAGCTAGTGGACGAAATGGTGTTCAAGTTTACTCATACCATTCGGATGGATTGGATGCTGCCTGGTGTAGCTCCCACCGGAAAACCAGTGGAAGTGCCGCTTGTTGCCATTGTCCAGTTTCGTGAGGGCAAGCTGGCGCACGAGCACATTTATTGGGACCAGGCATCAGTTCTGGTTCAACTCGGCCTCCTCGATCCGGCGAAGCTTCCGGTCGCAGGTGTAGAGAGCGCCAGAAAGGCAATGGACAAACAGTTACCATCAAATGCGCTAATGGACCGTGCGGAGCAGGCACAGTAAGTCTTCGGCGCGACTTCAGGATGCAGCCAAACATCTCTCGCTTGTTTAGAATCGCCCGCACCGGTGCGGGCCCGCAATAGAGATGGCTGAAGCCGCATCGGAAACACCGGTACCGCAGAAAAATAAATTGCTGCGGATTCTTGGTTTGGGTTTTGGATTGGCGGTGGTTGTTGGCGGTACCATCGGGGTCAGCATTTTTCGTTTGCCTGGTCCGACGGCTAACTTGCTCGGAAATACTTGGCTGATTCTTGTGATCTGGACTCTCGGCGGAGCGTTTACTCTGTTGAACGCAAATTATACGGCCGAGCTTGCGACGATGATACCGAAGGCGGGGGGTCCTTATGTTTATGCCCGGCATGCTTACGGTGATTTTGCCGGCTTCGTCGTTGGTTGGAGCGATTGGCTGGGCAACGTTGCCGCGGTTGCTTTTCTGCCGATCGCTTTTGCTGAATATGCGATTGGCCTGTTTGCCCCATCTTTTGCCGGAGTCACCACGGTTGCGCTGGCGTTCCTTCTTTTGCTCGCGTTCCTGAACTGGATCGGCCTGCGCGCGGGTAGCGGAACTCAGAAGCTGACGAGTTTTCTCAAGGCAATTGCGCTGCTTGCATTTGTTGTTGTCTGCTTTTCCCTAGGCGGGCACCACAGCTCAGTCGACGCGGGACAAACGACGCACCCCGCGCCTGTTGGTTCTTTCGCCGCACTGGTCGCGATCGTGTTGTCGTTTCAACTCATTCTCGGCGCTTACGGAGGTTGGAACTCTGTCATTTATTTTGCCGAAGAAGACGAAAATCCTGGCCGCAACATTCCGCGCTCGCTTCACGCTGGAGTCTTGTCGGTGATCGCAATCTATCTGCTCGTTAACGTCGCGTTGCTTTATGTCTTGCCGCTGCCTCAAATTGCGGCGTCAAAACTCGCCGCCGCTGACGCAATGCGAGTTGTTTTCGGAGCGCGAGGCGGACAAATCGTCACTGGACTCGCATTGCTTTCTATCATCGCCATCGTCAACGCGATTTTGATGTTCACGCCGCGCACCCTTTATGCGCTCGGGCGCGATGGTTTGTTTTCAAGTAAAGCTATCGCGGTGAATGAAGGCGGTACACCGGTCGTCGCTCTGGCTGTTACCGTTGTTATGGCGACGATTTTGATTAGTCTCGGGACCTTTGAGAAGTTGATGGCGATCTACGCGTTTTACGCGGTAGCAAATAACATTGTGCTGATCAGCGCGCTATTTGTTCTCCGGAAACGCTCGCCGGACTTGCCGCGGCCGTTCCGGGCATGGGCGTATCCGTTTGCGCCGCTCGCGGTGCTGTTGGTTAGCGGCACGCTCGTTGTCGGATTCACCGTGAGTGATCCGAGAGACAGCATTTACGCTCTGGTCCTACTGGCAGCGAGCTATCCAATATATCGTTTAATAAGAAGGAAGTCAGTCGAACAACAAAGCAGGAATTAAGAAGGATGAAGCCAATCGACGGTTATTTCTTGATCAAGCATGAGGAGCTTCAGTGGCGACCGTCGAACATGATGAAAATTCCGAACGCGGATTTTCTGGAGCGAACGGGAAGCGAGATTCTCGGCGCGCGATTGTGGAAATTCCCGCCGAAAAGCGCGAACACACTGCATCGACATCCCAAAGCCGAAGAATTTTATTTCGTGGTCGAAGGCACGGGGCGAATGCGCGTCGGCGATGAAACAATCACCGTTCCGAAATACAGTGGCGCCCTCGTCGGTCCGAAACTGCTGCGACAAGTGTTCAACGACACCGACGAAGAAGTTCTTTGGTTAATCGTCGGCGCGCCGGAAAGAGAATTCGAAGAGGGCGAACCGCACGACATGAAGGCTTATTATCCGGTCGATCCGAAACAGCTGCCGAAACAGTTAGATGGTGTGGCGTGGCCGCCGCAGTAGAATTTCCTGTGTCGGAGTTCATCACCGTTTTTGAGATCACAAGGAATAGTAACGGCATCTTTGCCGACGTACTCTTCCGGCTGCTGATCGGCGTCGCGTGCCTGATCGGGGGCTTATTCGTCGTTGCTCGTAAATGGCGGCGTGGCGACGGCGCCGCAAGTCGGATCGCGCCACTGTTTCTGATTGTTTGGAGTTTGGCTTGGCTCTACCTGCACGATTTCCCTCATGTGTTCGGCCATATCAACAAATTGCTCAACGCATACGAGGAGAAAAAATATCAGGTCGTCGAAGGCCTGGTGGAAGTGCTTCACCAACAGCCAGCGACCGGACATGCTAAAGGCGATATCGTCGTTGTGAACGGAAAGCAGTTTGAGGTGAACTATTTTTACGCCACACCTGCATATCACAATACACTCGCGCACGGTGGTGTTCTCGGCCGGGACGTTTACGCGCGCATTTACTATTACAACGGCGAAATTTTGCGGATCGACATCCGGGAGCGATAAAACCGACTGTCTGCTTCCGATTCCGATTTAATCAGCAGTCCTCAATGGGAGTATGCCCCGAGGGTATTCAGACATTGACATTAAAGCCGGCTTTTCCGAAACGAATGTGATGAAGCGAATATTTCGAAACACAATTGTCATCGCCCCAATTGTATTTCTAACGACCGCCGCCTTCGCGGCTGACCAACCTCAAGACGAATTCGCCATTCGCGCCTTGGAGGCGCGGCAACAGGAAGCTTGGAACCATCACGACGCGAAGGCGTACGCAAGCCTGTTTGCTGAAGATGGTGACTGCGTGAATGTGGTCGGCTGGTGGTGGAAAGGCCGGGCTGAGATCGAGAAAAAGCTAACTGACGGCTACGTTTACGTTTTTCGAGAAAGCACTCTCACGATCACGGGAGTGGATATTCGGTTTCTCACTCCGGAGTTTGCGGTAGCGCATGTCCGTTGGACGATGACCGGCGCGAGAATTCCGAGTGGACTTCCCGTCCCACAACAAGGCATCCAGACGCACTTGCTGCAAAAAGTCGGTGGCCAATGGCTGATTGCGGCCTTCCAGAATACTAATTCGTTGCCGGAAATGCCTTTTCCCAAAGGGCCGGTTGCGCCGCAGCCTGGATCAGCGCCGAAGTCTTGATTAAATCATTTCTGTCTCGGACGAAGAACAGACGGCCGGATACGAAATCTGCGACTTTCATCGTCACATTGTTGTTAGTCGGCGTCGTTTTTGGCGAACCCGGGACCCCGGCGAGCGACACGCGCGAAAATCCGTTGTGGAAGCAGCTCGACAATCGCGTTGGCGAAATTGTCGGGCGGTTCGATGGGGTGATGGGCTTGGCAATTGTCGATCTTATCGACGGTCGAACGATTTTGCGCAATGCCGATCGCGAGTTTCCGACCGCGAGCTCAATCAAGATCGCGATCCTACTGGAGTTGTATCATCAGGATCAGGAAGCGCGGGCCGGAGCGCAAGGTAAAGCAAAGCTCGATGACGTTTATGACTTCGATCCGAAAGAGCTGGTCGAATTTAGTCAGATCATGTCAGGTCTGACTCCGGGCGTGACGCGGGTTACTAATCGTGATCTGGCCCAATTCATGGTTGCCGTGAGCGACAACACCGCCGCCAACATTCTGATCGATCGCGTGGGCAAAGATAACGTGAACGCAATGCTGCGTAGCCTGGGCCTGACGAAAACGATGTTGCGACGCAAGATGATGGACTTCGCGGCGGCCCGACGCGGAGAGGAAAATATTTCCACTCCTCAAGAAATGACGCGGCTGTTGGAAGCGATCTACAAAAGTAAGTTGCTGAACAAGGAGTTAAACCAGCAGTTGATCAAACAATTATCGACGTTGAAGGAGAGTTACATTCCCCACGATCTGCCAGCCGGCGTGCAGGTGGCCAATAAACCAGGCAATTTGCAAAATGTTCGGACTGATTCAGGCATCGTCTTTGTAAAGGATCATCCGTTTGCGATGAGCGTGATGACGTCCAATGCCCGCGATGAGCGCGCGGCGGAACGTGCGATCAGTGAGATCGCGCTCGAAGCGTATCGTTACTTCGAAATGCGCGGTAAAGGTTCCCAATAGCGATTTGCGCAATCGGATCGATTCGGTCACGTTTGTTTTGAAACAAACGATAAAAAATGAAGGCACTAACATTTACAGTTTTGGTCTGGATAACTTTCGCGGCGACAGGCTTTAGTCGGATCGGTGAGGACGAGAAACAGATCGAGGCCAGATACGGCAAACCGGGCAAAGACTTGGGCACCCATGGGGATGTGCATGAACTGGGTTACATATCGGGCGGATTTATGATTTTGGTCGATTTTGTGAATGGAATCAGTCAGCGGGAAGGTTTTGCAAATCCGGACACATCACCGCTTTCACCCCAGAGTGTCGAAGAGATATTGCGGATAAGCGCGCCGGAAGGAACAAGCTGGAAGGAAGCGCCGGCAAGGGGAGACGACAGATCATGGACCCGCAGCGATAACAAGGTGATCGCAATGTTTCCCGCGCTAAGAAAATTTCTTTTTGTTCAGGACGTGACCTTCGTCCAGCCGAAGCAGTAGCTCGGAAGAAAGTAAAAATTAAAAAGTAGGAAGTAGAAAACTAGTCCAGGCGCTGGAGGGAAGGGATCCCGTAGTTTTCCTGCAGATTGGGCGCTTCAGCATCAATACTCTTGGCCTCGAGTTCGATTTGTTTGGGATCTTCTTCGGTTTCGATTTTGATGAAGCCGCCTTCAATTGGTTGTTTTACGGCGGCGGCAAGATCATTGAGCGATTTTATTTCCTGGCCGTTGACCTTGAGCACGGTCAGATAGGAAAACTCATCATAGCCGATAGTGTTGTTGGCCGGAAGCACCTGGCTCAAAATCACGATGCGGCGATGTTCGCCGGGAAAAAGCTCCGATTGAAACCGGTCGAGATAAACGAACCGCTGGGGCGCTTCCCGCTGCCAGTTCGGCCCCCATTCCTTGAGATACTGGCGGGATAATTCCTGAAAAATGAGACCGCCGAGCACAAGATACTTCGGCGCTTCATCGAGTGCATACGGTGGGCTGACGTAGTCTTTTGCGTCGCGATGTTCGAGCGTGACCTTCAACTCCATCGGCTTTCCTTCACGCTGAATTTGAAACGGTAGGACGTCGCCCGCGTAGGAATGCGCGCTGATCAAATTCGTAAAATCAATCTTCCCGTAAAGCGGATCCACGTAGTTGCCGTTCTGATCGATCTCGTGATTGCCGACCGCCAACACAATATCGCCCACCTGCATGCCGCCTTTCATCGCGGGCATGTTTGGCTCGACGTTGGTGATATAAACGCCCCCGGGTTTGCCGGTTTGGCCGGAGTATTTGCGCAACTGTGGATCGCGCGTTGGAAAAAATGAAAAACCGACTCCAGGAAATCCTTGATAATGCTCGCCCTCGGCTTCCTTCAAAAAATGGGTGATGATCGGCGCCGGAATAGCGTCGATGAGCTGCGAGCGCGGATCGTAGCGCAGGAGCAAACCGGCAAGCTTGTTGTTTTTGACGAGCGGAATCGTGTAACTGTTTTCGCGATACTGCATCGGAATGCTAATGCGGTAGGTAAGAAACTGGCCGACATCGACCGGGTATTTTGTCATTTGGATGGTCGTGACCAATCCTTCGGTCGCGACCAGGGCACCGGTTGGTTCCAGTTGCCAGGCGGCAAGCCGGTCTCCAACCACGGTATCTCCGGCGATGTCGAGCGGCGCGATGCCATCGAGGAAATTTTTCTCACTCGGCTCGAGAAGGGCGAGGTTCGCTTCGTAATCGATCACTTCAACGTTGGCAGCTGTCTTTTCGCCCGATTCCGCGCGTTCAAGCTCAACGTAATTCTGGTTCGTCACCAAATCCGCGGTCACGAGGACTCGTCCTTTCGAGAGAACTGCGCCGAGCGCACGTTTCGAGACGGGCGCTTTCTTTTGCCATGGCCGAAAATAATCATAGGGCTGGCCGGTCACGTTCACGCGCACCAGTGAAAGCGGCTTTTGTTTGACGTCTTTGTTCGGCGGCGGCGAGGCCGATTCTTTTTTCACAGCGGCGCCGGCGGTGACGACGAAGGCGAAAACAACACTGATGAATAAGCTTCGCATTTTTAAATCTTTGTCTGGAGATCGGGCGCCTTTGCGGTGGGCAGCTCCTGGAGATTTTGCTCGCGGACGACGTTGTAACGCATCTTGATTCGTTCCCGCGCACCCTCAACTTGCTTCGGATCGAGCACCAGTGGCGGCCCGTCCCCAATCAGGTCGATCACCAATCGGTCGGCTGGTTCGGCCAAGGTCTGACTTAACTCGTTCATGGTGTGAATCTTTTTCCCGTTGATCGAATCAACAATTCCGCCGCGATAAGGCGCGAGATAAGTGTTGATCGGGTCCGGCAAAATATTCGTCAGCACAATCACATCCGGATGCTCGCGATAGATTTGATCGATCACGTAGAAATCGAAGAAATGGCGGAGACGCAGATCAGTCGGCTGATACGCTTCGAGCAAGTCAAGCGACAGCGGCTGAAAGAGCAGTCCGCCGTAAAGAACATAACGTGGCCGGACGTCGTATTTGTGGCTCTGCATTAAGTACGGCGGCACGGTGTCGAGCTGAACACTTCCGCTAGTCGATTGTTTGTCGCGCCAAATGTCGAACTTCACATTGTCGCGCTTGAATTTGCGTTCGACCACCTCGGGCATCTCCACTCGCTCGCCTTCCAGCTCCACATTTCCGTCGCTCGCGATCGGATGATTGTCGATAGAGAGCAAAACGTCGCCCGGCTGAAGAATTTTCGCGCATGGTCCGGCCGCGACAACCGTCTCGACCAACACGCCGCGACCGTCGTCCTTCAGTCCAAGAAATTTCCGCTGGGCCGGGTTTTGTAATTTCCCGTAAGTAATTCCAAGATCGACATACCCATCGTAACGGCCATCGCTCACGTCCTTGAGGAAGCGGTTAATCACCGGCGTCGGCACCATGTAAGCAACGCCTTGCGCGACGTCGCCGCTGTAACCTTGAAATGCGACGCCGACGACCTTTGTATTTTGCATCACGGGACCGCCGCTGTTACCGGGATTAATTTGGGCGCTGATTTGAATGGCGAGGTGCTGATCAATCGATGAGTGGGTGTAAAGTTGAAAATCGATCCGCGAAACAATGCCGGTAGTCACCGACATGCGTTCGCCGCCGATTGGATAACCGTAGGCCGAAACGGTCGATTCGAGCTCGGGAATACCGCCGAACTTGAGCGCCAGCATGTTCTTGTAGAAATTCGGTGAATCGACCGTGATCAGCGCCAAGTCGCAATCGTGCGCGACGAAAAGCACTTTCGCCGGATATTTGTTCGGGTCGCCGTCGCGCTCGACTGTGAGATAGCGACTGTTGCTGACCACGTGTGCGTTCGTCATGATGCGGTTGCCCTCGATCACGAACCCGGCGCCGATCCCACGCCCGAGCATGCCGGCATTCCAGGGCGCGCGATAATCGGGCGCAACTTCGGTGGCGGTGATGCGCACCAAACTTTTTTGAATCGGGCCATTTGGCCGCGGGGGTGCCACCGGGACCGGAACGGCAACGACATTTTGTGCGGGCGTGCTTGCCCGTCCCCCGGGTGGAACGTCGCGAGGTCTTGGCTCAATTGGAGAGTCTGAAGGTGGCGCTCCGTTCGGCAGCTGCCCGTTCTGCTGCGGCTGCTGCTGCGCGTACGATGTCGACGCAACGAGCAATGCTACTGCGATCAAAATGGGAACACCCTTCATGCCGGAAAGTCTGGAAGATGAAACGAAGTGATTGAAAAGCAACCGCTCAAATTCCTGCCCGATCAAGCAGCGATTTCAAAACTTTCTCGGCCTCGAAGATTTCACGCGCGATTTGTCGGGCCGCGCCGGAGTGTTTCGGATAATCGGCATTAATTTTTTTTACGGCATCGGCGATCTCGCCTAAGGAGCGAAATGCGAGAAGACCGGCATCGCCGCCGTAATTTTTCGTGAATCCGGTTTCCTGGGTGATGACCGGGCGTCCCGCGGCGAGGTAACAGGCGCTCCGATCGCTGAACCAGCCGGTGTTGAGCCTGACGTACTGATCTTTCGCGGCTGTAAACTCGCCTTTCGATTGCTGGATGTAATCGCGGTAATGCCAATAATCGATGCTCATCTGCAACGGTGAGACCAAACGCCAGCCGTTACGTTCGAATTTTTCGCGCGCGCTTAGGTCTTGAATGTTGGTCGCAAGTTCGAACGTCTCTCCGGCCCTTTTCGGCGCGGCCGCGAAACGCAAGAATTCGCGCGACTTGCTCCAGAGATATTTTCGACCCCGCCAGGTGATGTCTTTCAACCCGCTCGTCGACCAATTCGCGATCGAAGTGAAAACTACCGCCCGTTTGGGGCGCCGATTCGTTTTCCAAAGGTGGGTCACAATTGGCTGTCGCGTCGCGTGCCATTTAAATCCGTGCCTTGGGACAGGAAATTTTTTCGTGCCGACATTTTCGCCGAACGTGAACAGCGCGTGATGACGGCTGAGATAGTCGATTGTCGATTTTACCCCCTGGTCGATCTTGATTTGCTCAACGCCAGGATCGCTCTCGACATAAATAATGCGATCGCTCTTCAACAGATCCTCATTGAACTCCTGCGTTCCGCAAATGTTCAGGATCGCGTCGGCGTCCCGATAAAGCCGGCGAATTTTTTTTAACGGAAGCCCGGCCGTCGGATTGTTTTTGAGGTAACGGGCACAAAACGCCCAGCGATTTTTGAAATCGAATTCGCCCGCCAAACGATCCAGGACTTTCGCGGCATAATCGAACTCGTCGTTAACTTCGAAGGTTTCCGGGTTGTAGGGAAGCCGCGCTGAATCTTCGATATAGTAAACATCGTGCCCAAGCCGCTGCAGTCCGACGACATAATGGACGTGCTGCCAAATCACGCCGGCAATCGGCATCGAGCCCATGAAGCCCATCACCACGATCCGCTTGCGTTTCAAAATGTTTTCACAACAGCAGCCGGATTCCCCGCTACGATTGTGTTCGCTGGAATGCTTTTCGTTACCACCGCGCCAGCGGCGACGATGGAGTTGTCGCCAATGGTCACGCCCTTCAGAATCACGGCGTTCATTCCAATCCAGACGTTGTCGCCGATCTTTACCGGCGCCGTTTTCAATTTTGGCCGCGGCGGCCGATCTTTGAAGTAAGGGGCGAGCGCCTGCGCATCGATCAATCGCTGCGCGGGTTCGAGCGGATGAAAATCCGAGTCCGCCATTCCGACGCCCCACGAAACCAGACAGTATGCTCCGATCTCAATCTTCTCTTCAGCCATGATGAGCGCGCCATTGAGAAGTGTGAAATCGCCGATGGTGCAGCAGCCGTTTTCGCCGATTGCAAACGAGCAGCCGGCGTAACAGGAAACGTGTTTGCCAATCACAACCGCGCCGGGCTTTTTGCTGACCATTTTGCGAAAGATCTGGGCGCTTTCGCAGTAAAACCCTTCACCGAATTCGACGTTCGCCGGAATCGGGTGCGGCCACCAATCCTCCTCCACATGTCGATCTTGTTTGACGTTGCTCACGTTGGAAATTTTCCGGAAGCGAACAGTTTCGCGTAAACGCCGCCGCGCGCGAGCAATTCCGCTCCCGGTCCTTGCTCGACGATGCGCCCGCGCTCGAGGACGACGATGCGATCAACGTCGTGAATGGTAGCGAGCCGATGCGTCGCGATCAAAGTTGTCCGGCCGCGCATTAAATCTTTAATCGTTTCCATGATGGCCGCCTCCGTCGTGGGATCGAGAGCCGACGTTGGTTCATCAAGGAGAAGCACGGGCGCATTTTTCAAAAACGCGCGCGCGATCCCGATCCGCTGGCGCTGGCCGACGCTCAACTGCCCGCCGCGTTCGCCCACGGTGTTGGCGTAGCCGTTTGGCAATTGGCAAATGAATTCATCGGCTTGCGCGCGCTTGGCCGCATCAATGATTTCGTCGTCGCTCGCATCGGGCCGGCCGTAGGCAATGTTTTCCCGAATCGTCGTCGAAAAAAGCAACGTGTCCTGGAGGACAATCCCGATTTGCGCGCGCAGAGATTTCTTTTTGATCTCGCGGACGTTGCGGCCGTCGAGCGCGACCGAGCCGGAAGTCGGATCGTAAAAACGCGGGACCAAACTCAAAAGCGTGCTTTTCCCAGCGCCAGTGCCGCCGACGATTGCGATCATTTGATTCGGCTCGATTCGAAGATCGACATCATGCAGCACTAGTCGACCTTGTCTGCCACCGGGCGGACTCGCGGTAGCGAGCGCGTAACCGAACGACACGTTTTGAAATCCGATCGCACCTTTGGCGAATT
>WNFW01001034.1_pt1 | contig 21322 bp, 9 predicted proteins | sample 5400131 | NCBI WGS metagenome assembly WNFW01 (sample SAMN13153362, study PRJNA577476) | soil metagenome | isolation source: 20 cm soil or saprolite under grassland replicate 1 | place: USA:California | collected 2016-06-15 | reverse complement strand
GAGGGGGAAGACGCCGACCGGCGGCTCGCTCCCGTGTACACGCTCACCGGCCAGCACCTGCCGCCCGAGCGCCTCATCGAGTCACTGCCGGGCTACCGCGGCATCGGACCGGTGCGCGTCGGCAATCAGGCATCCGAGCAGGCGCAGCACGACGTGTACGGCTCGTCGATTCTCGCCGCCACGCACGTCTTCTACGACCGACGGCTCGTCCACCAGGGCGACGAGTCGCTGTTCCGGCGCCTCGAGCCCCTGGGCGAGCGCTGCGCCAAGCTGTTCGATCAACCGGACGCCGGGCTGTGGGAGCTGCGGGGTCGCACGCAGGTCCACACGTTTTCCGCGGTGATGTGCTGGGTCGGCTGCGAGCGGCTGGGACGCATTGCCAGGCAGCTGGGGCTTGCCGATCGCGCGGCGTACTGGTGTGATCGCGCGCGCGCCATGCACGAGGTCATTAGGGCGCGAGCCTGGAACCCGAAGCTCGGCACATTCGTCGCCACGTTCGACGGCGATACGCTCGACGCCAGCCTGCTGCAGTTGAACGAGCTGTTCTTCGTCGCGGACGACGATCCGCGCTTCGTCGCAACGGTGCGCGCTATCGGGAAGCAGCTCAAGCGGGGCGACTTCGTGTTCCGCTACACCACGCCGGACGATTTTGGCACACCGGCGAACGCGTTTCTGGTCTGCACCTTCTGGTACATCAACGCGCTCGCGGCGATCGGCGACCGCGATGAAGCGCGCCGCATGTTCGAGTACGTGCTGGCGTGCCGCAACCGGCATGGACTGCTGGCGGAGCACATCGATCCCAACACGCGCGAACAATGGGGAAACTTTGTGCAGACCTACAGCATGGTGGGACTCATTAGCTCGGCGATACGGCTATCACAGAGATGGGATCAGGCGTTCTAGGCAGACTAGTTTTTGCAGCTCCGCGCTTGAGCGGGCATCGCGCATAACGCCACTGCCACGCCATTGGTCCAGCCGAAGCCGTCCTGCGTCGGGTATTCCCCGCCGCCGGCCTTCTTGTCGAGATGCACGACGTCGTACTTCTCCATCATGCGTCCCGTCGCGCGATAGGTGCGCTGGATCAGATTGAGCCAGCGGCTCGCCGCTTGGTCGGCGAGATCGGCGCGTCCATAGCGGCGCACCCCCTCGATCGTGAGCCACTCGAGCGGCGGCCAGCCGTTGGGGGCGTCCCACTGCTGGCCCGACGCGAAGGTCGTGGTGACGAAGCCGCCGGGCTTCAGAAACTGTTGTTCCAGCCGGTCGGCGACGTGCTTCCCCTGATCGGCCGTGGCGATCCCGAAATACAGCGGCGCGGCCGCTGCCAGGGTTGGACGATCGGTGACCAGGTCGCCCGTGCGCCAGCGCCGGTCGAAGAAGAATCCCACGTTGGGTTCGTACATCGCGAGGATCGCCTGCCGGCGGGCATCGGCCTGACGATTGAACCGGCGGGCAACCGTATCATCCCCTGGGCCATGTCGGAACGACCGCAAGGCGGCGATGGTGCGCTCGGCATTATAGAGGAGGCTGTTGAGATCCACGGGAATCAGCTCCGTCGTCTCGAGCGTGCGCAGGTCCTTGGGGTCACGCATCCAGCGGCTCGAGAAGTCCCAGCCGCTCTCGGCCGTCGCCCGGGCATTGCGATAGAAATCGGCGCGCAGCGATTCCGGCACCGTCTTGCCGATCTCGACGTCGGGCCGGAACGATTCGGGCCGCGGCTCGTCCGAGTCGTCCCAGTAGCGGTTCAACACGACCCCTTCGGGCATGCGCACGGCGCGCCGGTAGACCTGCCCGGGCTGCAGGCTTTCCGCTCCGTCCATCCAGAACGCATACTCCTGCTCGAGCGCGTCGAGGTAGGCCAGGGCATGCGTCGTGTCGGTGGCGCCGGCGTACAGCCCGACCATCGCGGCGAAATACGGCGGCTGGCTGCGCGTGAGATAGTAGCTGCGATTGCCGTTGGGGATGTGACCGACGGTCGTGATGAGATGCGCGAAGTTGTCGAGCATGTTCTTCACGAGGTCGGTGCGCCCGCTGCGCGCCAACCCCTGCATCGTGAAGTAACTGTCCCAGTAATAGATCTCGCGGAAACGGCCGCCGGGAACGACGTACGGCTGGGGCAGCGGGATCAGGGACGAGCGCGCGTCCACGCTGTCGGGCGGTCTCGTGAGCACGGCCCACAGCCCGTTGACGTGGTCGACCATACTCTGCGACGCCACACTGTGGTATCCGTTTCCCGCCGGCTGCGGCAGCACAAAGTTCTGATCGACGAACGCGCGCAGCACGAAACCGCTCGTGCGTCGCGCAGAATCGTAGCGCGCCTCGATCGCGGCGGGAGCCGAGCGGGGTCGAGCGTCCACGAATTCTTTTGAGTCCGGAAGAATCCCGGACAGCTGGACATCCGGACGCACGTCTTCATCAAGCGAACACAATCCACAACACACCCAGGAGCACGGCGAGCAGGACCGACAGCCCGATCTCGAATTTCCTCTCGTCCTTCGTCTCACCCTCCGTACCGCCGGCCACATAGGTGAGCCCCGCGGTTTTCTCCAGGGGGGGCGGCGGCGTCATCATGCTCACGATGAACAGCACGAACGTACAGATCACGAACAACAGCACCGCATAGTGGAGGAAATTGATGGTCGCGATCCAATGCCACAGGCTGCCGGGAGCGAGCCCACCGCCCGACGCTTTGTTCGTGAGCTCGAGGATGAGGCGCAAGAGACCGAAGACGAGTCCGGTAATCAGCGATGCGATCGCCCCGGAGCCGTTCAGGCGGCGGTAAAACAGGCCCAGCAGGAAGCAGGCCGCGATCGGCGGTGCGATATAGGCCTGGACACTCTGCAAGTAGATGTAGATCTGCGACGAGATGTACTTCATGAACGGAATCCACACCAAGCCCAGCAGCACCATGACTCCAGCGGAAATGCGGCCCACTTGCACGAGCTGCCGCTCGGTGGCCGCGGGGCGCACTTTGCGATAGACGTCCCACGTCAGCAACGTGGAGCACGCGTTGAACGCGGAGGCCAGCGAGCTCATCAGCGCCGCGAGCATCCCGGCCAGCACCAGGCCTTTGATCCCGTCCGGCAAGAGCCGCGTCACCAGCGTGGGATACGCGGAATCGGGGTTGTTGTGGATTTCGGGGAACAGGGCCACGGCCACGATGCCGGGCAGCACGAAAATGAAGACGGGAAGAATCTTGAGATACCCGGCGAAGATCGTTCCCGTGCGCGCCTCCTTGATGTTCTTCGCGGCGAGCACGCGCTGCACGATGTGCTGGTCGGTACACCAGTACCATATGCCGAGGATCGGCGCGCCAAACACGATACCCGTCCAGGGAAAGTCGGGGTGACTCGAGGGCTTCCACATCGAGAAGAATCCCGCGGGGACCTTGGCTGCGAGCCCGGCGAACCCGCCGACGCGTGACAGCCCGATCGCCATGAGCGTGATGGAGCCGAGGATCAGGACGATCGCCTGCAGCACCTCGGTGTAGACCACGGCGCGCAGCCCGCCGAAGATGGTATACAGCCCGGTGACGACGATGAGAACGATGGCCGCGGTGTAGAAATTCCACCCCGTGACCGCGCGAATCACGACGCCCCCCGCATACAGCGTTACGCTGATCTTCGTCAGGACGTAGCCGATGACCGACACCCAGGTGAAATACGTACGCGCTGCGGAGTTGTACCGCTTCTCCAGAAACTCCGGCATCGTGTAGACGCCGCTCTTCAGGTAATACGGAACGAAGAGCCAGCCGAGCAGCATCAGAATGAGACAGGCGAGCCACTCGAAGTGGCCGACCGCGAGCCCGCTCCCCGCACCGGTGCCCGCCAACCCGACCAGGTGCTCGCTGCCGATGTTGGAGGCGAACAGGCTGGCGCCGACCGCGAACCACGCGACGTCCCGGCTCGCCAGGAAGTAGTCGGAGCTCACGTTCTTCTCGCGTAGCGCCGCCCACCACGCGATACCGAACAGAATGATGAAGTAGACCGCGATGAACATCACGTCGAACGCGTGGAGGTTGCTCATTGGGTCGGCCCCGGCCTTGGAGAGTTGAGGAGATATTGAACCGCGAGGTCAGTGAGCGTCCACAGCTGCACGTCTGAGCTCGAGCCGTAGCGCATCGGGCGCAGGGCTCCTGCTTCGATCTTGTAACTCCACAACTCGGCGTACTGCAACCCGGAGGCGGCGACTGCGCTACGCACCGAATCGATCGCGCCCGGGCGATTCCGTCGCGCGAGCGCCGCGAGCAGAATGTTCACATCGCGGCCCCACACGACTTTGGGTGAGTGATACAGGTCGCGCTCGAACATCTGCCACACGTCCGGCGGCGCATACGCATCGTTCGCGGTCACCGGCCCCAGCCCATCGATCAACAGACCAACCGGATAGGGCAACAGGAACGGTCGCAACAGCTCGCCCTCACGTTCCGCGCCGAGGTCTTCGAGCAGCAGCCACATGGCGGGATCGGTGCTCATGACCGGAATGGGGAGTCCCGCGCTGTCGAGCGAAACCGCGAGAAAGCGGAGTGTGTCTGCCAGTGCGTTGCCGCTGCGGGCGAGAACGGCTGCCCACTGTTCGCGCTCTGCCTCAGGGAGCGCCGCCACTCTCACGCCGAGCCGCGCGGCGGCCTCGTCCGGCGACAGCACGACCGCGAAGTGCCGCGCCGTCCCTCTCCAGACCTCGGCGGCCCGCGCGACCTCGCCGGCGCCGTCGACCCCGGGCTGCCCCATCGCGCGCAGTGCGCTGTCGATTGCACCGATCGCACGCAGTGCGGCCGGCACCCAGACGACGTTCACGTCGAAGGCGAAGCAGCCACCCGCATAGCCGACGCGGCTATCGCGCCAACTCCCGGGATGGCACCAGCCATCCGCATCCCGCTTGAAGCTGACGAGATTCCTCGCGACGGGATCGCGCGCGTAGGGCGCGGCCTGCGCAGCCACGTACGCCAGATTCTTCCGCAGCGCGGCGCCCCACCGTCGCACGAACGCCTGCTTGCGTGTGTTGGCGACTCGAGCGTTGGCGAAATAGCGACCGGCGACGACGGGCAGCTGGAAATCGTCGTCCACCATCCAATAGTTCTCGCGCGTCGCGTCAAGATTGTGGAGCAGCGTCGTGTCGCCCGTGCGCAGAAATTCGGCGCCATTCTCCCGAATCGCCTGACCGCCCAGCGCTTCTTCATGACTCACTTCGCCATCGGGCGCGAGCTTGGCGAGCGCCGCGCCCATCACGAACTCCGCCATCGTGTCGGACCAGACGGGCTCCATGAGCAGCGCCGTCATCAGCATGTCGCGGCCAAAGTAGGTCGCGTAGGTCGGCAGGCCGGCCATCAGCTTTTGTTTGGAGCTGAGCAGCTCGAAGCCGCGGATCTCGCGCTCCAGGCGCTGTGATTTGGCGGAATCGGCGAAACGGCGGAATTGGGTATTGAAGATTTCCGTGCGGGTCAGAGGGTTCAGCGCCGGGCCGTCGGTCGCGATCTCCGCGCTGAACGTCACCGCCGTCGTCCCGAGGGGCCGGATCGTCAGGACACCGTTGGTGAGCCTGGCGCGAGTGGTGCGCCCGTCGCCGCGCAGCGTCAGCGCGAGGTGGTGCTTTCCATCGAGACTGGGCTGCGACGCCCGCAGCGTCCAGCCTCGCGGATCACTGCTCAGTCGCACACTGGGCGTGAGACGTTCGGTGTACGGTGGGCCCAGGCGCTCGGCGAGCTGCGCCATCTCGGGCACCACGAACGTCGCTGCGTCAATCGCATCGCGGACTCGACCGGCATACCCAAAGTCGCGCTCGACACGCATCGAGCCGAGCAGGAGCTGGCCTATCTGGATTGACCGCCCAGCCTGCACCGTCAGCCAGTAGCGTAAGCTGCGCCGACCGCCGCTACTCCACACCTGCGCCGGCCCAGCATCAAATGCGACCGCCCCCGTTGTGGTAAAGCCGACGCTCTCATTCAGCGCGTCGGCCCACAGATGCACTACCCGGCCAGTCTTCGCGTCGTGATAGATCTCGACGGAGTTGCCGCGCGAGTCGCGGTACACACGCGCCGTGTAGCCTTCGTACGCTGCGGAGTCATCGAGGCCGCGGGTGGGGAATTCAAGCACGGGAGGGGCTTCCCGCGGGGATGCAGTTTGAATCGCGAGCAGCATAACCCAAAGCATGGGCCTAGATACTCCGCCCGCCGACCACCCTTGACAAGGGCCAAACCCGGCGGCATTTCGGAAGCTATCAACCGTCATTCCGTCGGTCAGGCGACCCCGCCCGCGGAGGTAACATCGATGCGTCTCGTTCGACATGTAGTTCCCATCCTCGCGTTCCTGTCGGTCATGGCCATCCCTCTTGCCGCGCAAGGCAACGGCGCGATCAGAGGAGAGGTCAGGGACAGCGTAACCAAGCAGGCCCTCGCAGGCGTCATCATCCGGATCCAAGGCACACAACGTGAGACACAGACGGCACCGGACGGGAGCTACTCGTTGGCCGACGTCCCGTCGGGCACGGTCACGCTGCGCGCGACGCGCATCGGCTTCGGACCGCAGCAGGTCTCCGTCACCGTAACTGAGGGCGGGTCGGCCGAAGCGCAGTTCGCGCTGGCGCCCCAGGCGTCGATCCTCGACCCCGTCGTGGTGACCGGTTACGGCACGACCCGGCGCGAGGCCATTACGGGCGCGGTGGCGACGGTCGATCCCACCGTCGCGAACGTCGGCGTCATCAGCAATGCGAATCAGATGATTTCGGGCCGCGTGGCCGGCGTGAACATCATTCAGAACAACGGCGAGCCGGGCGCGGGAGCGCAGGTTCGTATTCGCGGCTCGACCTCGATCACCAATAGCGCGAGCAACGACCCGCTGTATGTGATCGACGGCATTCCCGTGTCGAATGACGCCACGCAGGGCGAAGGGTACGGCGTCGGCGGCTCACCCTCGCTACCGCGCAGCCCACTCACCCTGCTCAACCCCGCCGACATCGCCTCGATCACCATCCTCAAAGACGCGTCCTCCACGGCGATTTACGGTAGCCGTGGCGCGAACGGCGTCATCCTGATCGAAACGAAGAAGGGCACGGTCGGCAGCTCGTCGATCGAGTATGACGCCTACGCCGCAGCCGCGACGCCTTATCGGCGGCTCGACGTCCTTACGGGGGACGAGTATCGGGCGTTCGTTCAACAACAGGTCGCAATACACAACACGAAACCGTCGCAGGGGCTCGACTCGACCTACATCACCGCACTCGGTACCGCGAACACCGACTGGGCCAAGGCCTCGACGCGGACTGGCGTGACCCAGAATCAGAACCTGCGCTTCGCCGGCGGCAGCGACGTGACGCGATACATGGCGTCGTTGAACTACATGAACCAGCAGGGTGTCGCCCTCTCGAGTGGCTTCAAACGCTATCAGGGGCGTCTCAGCGCCACCCACCAGGCCTTCAACAGCCGGCTCCGCCTTGGCTTGAACGTGACGGCCTCACAGACCAACGATGATTACATCGCGTTCGAGAACACCGGCGGCTTTGAAGGGGGCGTGTTCGAGAACGTCGCGACGTTCAATCCGACGCATCCCGTCACCTTCACCGATGCGACCGGCACGCATTACTACGAGATCGGGCCTGGCTCGCAGTCGGTCCGCAACCCGGTGGCGCTCGAAAAGCAGCTCGCCGACTTCGGCACCACGAACCGCACGCTCGGCAACGTGAGCGCGGATTTTGATCTCTCCTCCGCACTGACGGCGCGCATCAACGTGGGCGTCGATCGCTCCAACGGCCTGCGGCAGATCTATCTGCCGCGCTTGAGCCCGGTGGGAGCGCAATTTGGTGGGCTCGCCCGCCAGGGTAGCTATACCAATCAGTCGCGGACGCTGCAGGCGCAGCTCACCTACCGCCACGACTTTGGTGGGGTGCATAGCTTCGACATCGTCGGCGCGTACGAATGGACCCAGCTCGACAGAGACTCCGTTATTGCCGAAGCCCGCGATTTCATCACCGATTTGCTGAGTTTCAACAACATGGGATCGGGGACGGTGCAGGTGGCTCCGGTTTCCGGCGGCGGTAGCGATCGCTGGATTTCGTTCCTGAGCCGCGCCAACTACGGCTATAAGGAGAAGTACTACCTCACCGGCGTGGTGCGCTACGACGGCCGCTCGGCCTTCGCCGCCGGGCATCAATGGAGCTGGTTCCCGGGCATCTCCGGCTCCTGGCACTTGAGCCAGGAAAGCTTCATGGCGAACAGCCCATTCTCAGACCTCCGGATTCGCGTGGGGTACGGCGTGGTCGGCAATCCGGGCGCCCCGGCGTACTCGTCGCTGCTGACGTTCGGAACGGAGAAGTACGTCTTCGGCACGACGCCCGTCACCGCGTTCACCCCCAACAACGTCCAAAACGCGGACCTGACGTTCGAGCGGACTTCGCAGGTCGATATCGGCGCCGACTACGGGCTGATGCAGAACCGCCTCTCCGGCTCGGTCGAGTACTACATCAAGAACACCAATGACCTGCTGCTCAGGCACAAGGTGATCCAGCCCAGCCCGATCCCCGACCGGCTCGAGAACATCGGCTCGGTACGGAACCGCGGCGTCGAGCTGACGCTCGACGCGCTGGCGATTTCGCGCGCGACCATGACGTGGCGCGCCGGCATCAACATGTCGTTCGAGCGCAGCACAGCCGAGAACATCGGCGGCGGCGCGATTGATTTTGGCACGGTGAGCGGTCAGGGACAGTCCGGTCAGAATGCGGAGCGGCTCGCTGCCGGCTATCCGCTCGGCGCGTTCTACGGTCCGACGTATGTGGGCGTGGATACCGCCGGCAGGCAGTTGTTCGTCTGCTCGTCCGGCACGGATTGTGTGGGCGGGGTGACGACGAATGTCAGCATCGCGGATCGCACGGTCATCGGGAATCCCAACCCCAGCATGACGCTGGGATTCCACAGCGAGCTCACGAAAGGCCGGTTCGACCTGAGCCTGCTGGTCCGCGGTGCTTTCGGCCAGGACGTGTTCAACAACACCGCGCTCACCTATTCGACGAAGGGCAATGCCAAGCAGCAGAAGAATTTCCTGCGGGACGCTGTGAATGATCCAATCGGCATCAACGAGCCGGCGACGTTCTCCTCGCTGTGGATCGAGGATGGATCGTTCCTACGGCTGCAGAACGTTACGGTCGGTTTCACATTTAACATTCCGAAGGGTCTCGGCAGCGCGCGGACCGCCCGGCTGTACCTCTCGGGCGATAATCTGCTGCTGCTGACCGGTTACTCGGGATTGGATCCCGAAGTCTACGCCAGTGCAGGGTTCGTCTCACGCAACATCGACTATCTGTCGTATCCGCGTCCCCGTACCGTGACCGCCGGTGTGCGGGTCGCGTTCTAAGAGGAGAGAACCTGTGAAAAACTCGCTACGCTTCACGTGGTTTTCGGCGGTAGTGGTGGCGCTGGCGCTGCCTGTGCAGGCGTGCACCGACCTCACCGAGAATCCCAAGAGCCTGATCACGCCGGGCAGCTTCTTCCGCACCGAAGCCGAGGTGGTGGGCGGCGTCGCCGGCGTCTACAACATGCTGCGCAACGACGGCACGCTGTGGGGCTATTACAACATGAGCGAGCTCAGCACCGATGAAATGATCGTGCCGACTCGCGGCCAGGACTGGAAGGACAACGGCCGTTGGCTGGAGCTGCACCGCCAGACGTGGCAGGCCGGCAGCCCGGCGGGACTCGACGACATCGAGCGGATTTACCGGGATAGCTTTACCGGCGTTGCGCGCGCGAACGTCCTGCTCGACCGCCTCAAGACGGTCACGATTACCAATCAGGCGCCGATCGAAGCCGAGCTCCGCACACTCCGCGCCTTCTTCTATTACCTGTTGCTGGACGACTTTGGTGGCGTGCCGTTAGCGACCGACGCGGCAATCATGCCGCGGGCGCGCGTCACGCGCGATTCGCTGTTCAAGTTCATCGAGTCCGAGCTCCTCGCGGTCCGCGCCGATCTGCCGCTCACCCGGCCGGCCAACGAGTGGGGTCGGATCCGCCGCGGGGTCGCCGATGCGATCCTTGCCAGCATCTATCTCAATGCCGGCGTCTACACCAAGAACACCGGCGTCAGCGCGACAGCGTACAACTCGTGCTCGGGCGTGATCGTCGCCGCCCCGGGGGCGAGCGATGCCTGCGCCGCGGCGATCGCCTACTCCGACAGCATCCTCAACTCCGGCGTGTACAGCCTGGCCGCAAACTGGCGGTCCAACTTCACGGCCGACAACAGAAGCTCGCTCGAGAACATCTTCGTCGCGCGCAACCTGAACCAGAGCGGGTTGGGGCTGAACTTCCCGATGCGCGCGCTGCATTACAACCAGTTTACGCCGTCGCCGTGGAACGGCTTCTCGGCGGTCGCCGAGGCCTACCGGGCGTTCGATGCCGCCGATCAACGCCGTCAGATCTTCCTGGTGGGCCAGCAGTATCAGCTCGAGCGGCTCGCCGTCGGCGACACCGTGCCCGTCAACGATCGCGGCGGCAGCCCGCTGGTCTTCACGGATACGATCGGGGACGCCACCAACGCCCACGAGAACGAGGGCGCGCGGATCATGAAGTACTCGATCGATCCCGCGCACGTGGCCGAGAACAACGCCAACGACTACGTCTTCTTCCGGCTCGGCGAGATCTATTTGATCAAGGCCGAGGCGTTGAACGAGCAGAACCCCGGTAGCGCGACGGCATTGGGGCTCGTCAACGCGCTGCGCGCCCGGGTGTTCAGCCCGGCCAACCCGCGCGGTGCCATCGACCGCGCCGGGATTCTGCAGGAGCGCCTGTTCGAAATGACGGGTGAGGGCAAGCGCCGTTCGGACCTGATCCGGCATGGCAAGTACACGACGTGGACGGAAGCCACGATCAACGGCCACAATGCGGCCACCGAGAACTTCCGTATCTTGCTGCCGATCCCGCAGTCGGAGATCGATGTCAACCCGCTGCTCTGCCAGAATCCGGGGTACGGCGGCACTGCGTGTCCGTAACGTAGAACGAGCTGACGTTTGCGCTGGGGCATTGGATGTAGCATTCACGTAGGGGCGCAGGCTGCTGCGCCCCTACGCTGTCTCTTGCCGGCCGCTGCCATCCTCGCCGCGTGCTCCGGCGCGGGTGGCGCTCCGCCGCGCCCGTCGGGCCCGACGCTCTTCACGCGCCTGCCCTCCGCCGAGACCGGCGTCACATTCCGCAATCAGCTGACCGAGACGCGTGACTTCAACGTCTTCACCTACCGCAATTTCTATAACGGCGGCGGCGTGGCGATCGGCGACCTCACGGGCGATGGCCTGCCCGAGATCGTCCTCACGTCCAACGAGGGCGGTCCGAAGCTTTACCTCAACGAAGGCAAGTTTCATTTCCGAGATATCACCGACGAAGCCGGGCTCGGCGCGAAGCACCCCTGGACGACTGGTGTCACGCTGGCCGACGTCAACGGCGACGGACGGCTCGACATCTACGTGTGCCACGCCGGGTACGGGACCGGTGCCGATCGCGCCAACGCGCTGTTCATCAACCACGGCCTGAACGCATCCGGCATTCCGACGTTCACCGACGAGGCCAAAGCCTACGGCGTCGCCGATACCGGCTACTCGACCCAGGCGGCGTTCCTCGACTACGACCACGACGGCGATCTCGATCTCTTCCTGATCCGCAATTCGCCGCGCCCCGTGACCAGCTTCGGCGCGCGCAACGTCCGCAACATCCGCGACCCGCTCGGCGGCCACGAGTTGTATCGCAACGACGGGGGACATTTCGTCAACGTCAGCGACCGTGCCGGGATCTACGGCCCGGAGGCCGGCTTTGGACTGGGGATCGCCGTGGGCGACGTGAATCGCGACGGCTGGCCCGACATCTACGTCGCCAACGACTTCTTCGAGCGCGACTACCTGTACATCAACAAGCACAATGGCACGTTCGAAGAAGTGCTCGACAAGGAGATGCCATACTCGAGCTACTTCTCGATGGGCCTGGACATCGCCGACGTCAACAACGACGGCTGGCCCGACATCTACACGACCGACATGCTTCCCGAAGACGACCGCCGTCTGAAGACGACGTCGTCCTTCGAAGGCTGGGACCTGTACCAGGCGAAGGTGCATCAGGGCTATCACTACCAGTTCATGCGCAACATGCTGCAGCTGAACAACGGCAACGGCACGTTCAGCGACATCGGCCAGCTGGCGGGCGTGGCGCGCACGGACTGGAGCTGGAGCGCGTTGATCGCCGATCTCGACCTCGACGGCAACAAGGACATCTTCGTCACCAACGGCCTGGCGCGCGACGTGACGTCACAGGACTATGTCGCGTTTCTCGCCAACGACGAGACGATGCGGGAAGCACAGGCGGGCTTCCACGTCGACTACCTGAAGCTCATCAACGCGATGACGCAGACGAAGCTGTCCGACTACGCGTTCCACAACAACGGCGATCTCACGTTCACCAAGGTGAGCGTGCCGTGGGGCCTGGACGAGCCGAACTTCTCCAACGGCGCCGCATACGGCGACCTGGACGGCGACGGCGCCCTCGACCTGGTCGTGAACAACGTGAACGACGAAGCGTTCGTGTACAAGAACAACGCCCGTACCCTGCTCCCCGAGAACCATTACCTGCAGGTGCGGCTCGAGGGCACAGGAAACAACCGCCTGGCCATCGGGGCGAAGGTCACCCTGATGGGCGACGGGAAGCTCTTCACGCAGGAGCTCGAGCCGACGCGTGGATTCCAGTCCAGTGTGGACTACACCCTCACGTTCGGCGTCGGGCGGGTCGATACCCTCGAGTCGGTGATCGTCGACTGGCCCGATGGAAGGTCGAGCATCGTCTCTCCCGTTGCCACGAATCAGCGGCTCACGATTCGCCAGACGGACGCGCGCGCCAAAACGCCCAACCGCCCCCCGCCCGCGCAACCGCCGCTCTTCAGGGACGTGAGCTCGGAGGTCGGCCTCGATTTCGTACACCAGGAAAACACCTTCGTCGACTTCGACCGCGAGCGGCTGATCCCCAAGATGGTGTCCACGGAAGGGCCGTTCGTGACCGTCGGCGACGTGAACGGCGACGGGCTGGACGACTTCTTCATCGGCGGCGCGAAAGACCACGCGAGCGCGCTGTACATCCAGGGCCGCGATGGCCGCTTCACGCGAACGAATCAGGCCTTGTTCGAGCAAGACCGCCTGTCGGAAGATCTCGGCGCCGCGTTCTTCGACGGCTATCTCTACGTCGTGACGGGCGGCAACGAGTTCACGGGCGCCGCGCCGGCGCTCGAAGACCGGCTGTATCAGGGCGACGGTCACGGCATGTTCCGGAAGACGACCGGGCAGCTGCCGCCCTCGTGGGTGAGCGGATCGCGCGTCGCCGTCTCGGAGGACTTTCTGTTCGTAGGTGGTCGAGTGGTGCCCGGCAGCTACGGCACCGACCCGCAGAGCACGCTGCTGCGCAACGACGGCCACGGACATTTCACCGATGTGACGGCAGAGGTCGCCCCCGAGCTCGCGCACATCGGCATGGTCACCGACGCTTTGTGGATCGACGTCGACCGCGACGGCCGCCAGGATCTGGTCGTCGTCGGCGAGTGGATGCCGATCACGATCTTCCACAATACGGGCACGAAGCTCGAGCGCATGAACACGCCGGGCCTGGAGCACAGCGCCGGGTGGTGGAACCGGATCATCGCCGCCGACTTCACGGGCGACGGGCTCCCCGACTTCGTCATCGGCAACCTCGGCCTCAACACCCGGCTGCGCGCCAGTGCGGCCGAGCCCGCGACGATGTACGTGAAAGACTTCGACAACAACGGCGTCACCGAGCCGATCGTCTCCTGTTACTCGGGCGGCGAAAGCCTGCCGCTGGTGCTGCGCGATGATCTCATCAAAGCCCTGCCCTACCTCAAGAGCCGCTTCCTCAAGTATTCCAATTACGCGGGCCGGACGCCGCAGGATATCTTCGGATCGCAGCTCAAGGACGCCGTCTTCAAGAAGACCGAGACCTTCGCGACCTCATTGGCGCGCAACAATGGCGACGGCTCGTTCACCCTCGTGCCGCTGCCGCTCGCGGCGCAGATCGCGCCGGTCTACGGCATCCTGGCGTCGGACTTCGATGGGGATGGCAAGCTCGATCTGCTGCTCGCCGGAAACTTCGACGGTGTGAAACCCGACCTCGCCAGGATGAGCGCCAGTTACGGCCTGTTCCTGCGGGGCGATGGGAGGGGAAATTTTACGCCCGTCCGCACGGCGGAGAGCGGATTCTTCGTGACGGGGCAGGTGCGCGACATCCAGAAGCTCAGAACCCGCGCCGGCGATCTCTACATCGTCGCGCGCAATAACGACCGGCCGCTCTTCTTCCGCGCCACGTCTCAACGACAGGTGATTGCGGCCAGGAGATGATGCAGATGCGACAATCGATCGTTCTGATGGCTTTGCTCAGCGCGTGCGCCAACGGTCCCCCCCCGCCGGCGGCCTACCAGCCGGACGGCGACCCCGAGCTGCTGCACGCCGCCGTCCAGCAGCTGACCGACGTGATCGTGTACGACATTCTCAGCCCGCCGCAGGCGAGCCGGGCCTATGCGTATGCGAGCATCGCGGCGTATGAGGCGGTGCGCCCGGCACATCCCGGCCAGCGCACGCTCGCCGGACAGGTGCGGGGCCTCGCGCCGCTACCAGAACCGGCAGCCGGCGCGGACTACAACTACCCGCTGGCAGCCACGCACGCTTTTCTTATCGTGGGTCGCGCCCTGACGTTCTCGCACGATCGCCTCGACAGCACGCGGGTGAAGCTCGAGCAGCCCCTGCGCAGCCGCATGTCACCGGCGGTGTTCGAGCGCTCGATTGCGTACGGCGACACCGTCGCGCAGCGCATCCTCGCGTGGGCCGCCAAGGACAACTATCTACAGACGCGCGGCTACCCGAAGTACACCGTCACCGCGGACCCCGGCCGCTGGCGTCCGACGCCGCCCGCGTACATGGACGCCGTCGAGCCCTACTGGAACAAGATTCGCCCCTTCGTGCTGGACTCGGCGGCGCAGTTTCGCCCTCAGGCGACCTATCGCTTCGACATGCAGCCCGGCAGCCAGTTCTACAAGGAAGCGCGCGAAGTGTACGACGTCGGCAGGACCCTGAGCGACGAGCGGCGGGCGATCGCCGCGTTCTGGGACTGCAACCCCTACGTCATGCACGTGCAGGGCCACACGATGTTCGCGACCAAGAAGATCACGCCAGGCGGCCACTGGATGGGGATCGTCGCGATCGCCGCGCGCCTGGCGCACGCCGATTTCATGCGGTCGGCAGAGGCGTACGCGCGCACCGCCATCGCGCTGAACGAAGCGTTCATCGCCGTGTGGGACGAGAAGTACCGCAGCAACGTGATTCGCCCCGAGACCGTCATCAACGCCTACATCGACGAGCGGTGGGAGCCGCTGCTCCAGACTCCGCCGTTCCCCGAGTACACGAGCGGCCACAGCGGCATCTCGACGGCCGCGTCGATCGTGCTGACCGACGAGTTCGGCGACACCTTCGGGTTTACGGACGACGTCGAGAAGGCCTACGGCCTGCCGGCACGCAGCTTCACTTCGTTCAAGCAGGCGGCCGCGGAAGCGGCGATCAGCCGGCTATACGGTGGGATCCACTACCGCCATGCGATCGAGCAGGGGCAAGTCCAGGGCCGGTCCGTCGGGGACCTCGTGGTACAGCGGATTCAGACGAAAAACGCGGTCGCTACGACTGCTTCGTTTTGATGACGATGACGCCGTTGGCGCCACGGCTGCCGTACGCCGCGGTGCTCGCGCCGTCGCGCAGCACCTGGATGGACTCGATGTCGCGCGGGCTGAGGGCCGCGAGAGCCCCGGTGATCGGGTTGTCGAGCGGGATGCCGTTGAGGACGAACAGCGGCTCCTGATCGCCCAGCACGGTCGAGATGCCCCGGATATGAATCACCATGTGGCCGTCGGGAGCACGTGTCAAAGTGAGACCGGGAACGCGGGTGACGAGCAGTTGTTCGAGCGACAATCCCGGCGCGCGGTCGATGTCCTCGGCGGTGATGATCGTGTTGTTGACAGGACGTGGCCGATCGGCGCGATTCTGACGCGAGCACGCGGCCAGCATTAGCAGGCTGACGTAGGCGGCCAACCGCATACTGGCCTCCCCGGGAAGTGTGGGTTTCAAATCGCAATATACAGCCATCATCACTGCGGAGTAACCATGAAGACCCGGCTTCTCGTCGCGCTCGTGTTGCTGCCCCTGTGGCCCCAGGTCGCCGGCGCGCAAATGCGGGTGGCCTCTCCCGACGGGCGCAACGTCGTGATGGTCGATACCCACGAAGGCAAGCTGTACTACCTGGTACAGCGTGACGGGCGCCCGTTGCTCACACCGTCAATGCTGGGATTCGAGTTTCGCGGTGCCCCGCCCCTGCGCGATGGGCTCCGCATCGTGGACTCGAGCCGCAGCACGTTTGACGAGACGTGGACGCAGCCGTGGGGCGAGGTGTCGCGCGTCCGCGACCATCACAACGAGCTGAAGGTATCGGTCACCGAGACGGGGGCGCCGGACCGGAAATTCACCGTGGCCTTCCGCGCCTTCAACGACGGCGTCGCCTTCCGCTACGAGTTCCCCGCGCAAGCGGGCCTGGGCGACTTCGAGATCACCGACGAGCTGACCGAGTTCGCGATGGCGGACAACGCGCGGGCGTGGTGGATCGCCTCCAATCGGCCGCGGCTCGACCGCTCCGAGCAGCTGTGGTCGTCGGGCCCCGTGAGCACGCTCGACAGCGTGCAGACGCCGCTCACGATGGAATTCAGAAACGGCAAGACGTTTGTGGTCATCCACGAAGCGAATCTCGTCGACTACGCCAGGATGAACATCCGCGGCCCCCGCCTCGACAACCGCGTGCTCCACGCCGATCTCGCGCCGTACGCCGACGGCGTGAAGGTGCGCGGGCACACGCCGTTCGTGACGCCGTGGCGCACCATCCAGATCGCCGACAAGGTGACGGAGTTGTCGCCCTCGGTCATCGGGCTGAACTTGAACCCGCCCAGCGTCATCGCGCATACCGACTGGATCAAGCCGATGAAATACGTCGGCATCTGGTGGGGCATGCACATCGGTACGATGACGTGGAGCTCGGGACCCAAGCACGGCGCCACAACGGCGAATACCAAGCAGTACATCGACTTCGCGGCCGCGAACGGCCTCGGCGGCGTGCTGGTCGAGGGATGGAACGTTGGCTGGGACGGCGACTGGATTCAGAACCGCAACGCGTTCTCCTTCACGAGAGCCTATCCCGACTACGATCTCGTCGAGCTCGCCCGCTACGCACACTCGAAGGGCGTGAAGCTGATCGTGCACAACGAGACGTCAGGCGGAATCGAGAACTACGAGCGGCAGATGGACAGCGCCTTCGCGCTCTACCAGTCGCTGGGCCTCGACGCCATCAAGTCGGGATACGTGACCGACACGATCACGGGGGGGCACTCGCACTGGGGCCAGCGCATGGTCCAGCACTACCGTCATGTGATCGAGAAGGCGGCGCAGTACCACATCATGCTCGACGTGCACGAGCCGATTCACGACACGGGCGAGCGCCGCACCTATCCCAACATGATGAGCCGAGAGGGAGCGCGGGGGCAGGAATACAACGCGTGGGGCGGCGAGGGCGGCAACCCGCCCGAGCACGAGACGATCCTGTTCTTCACGCGGCTGCTCGATGGGCCGATGGACTTCACCCCGGGGATTTTCGATATCCTCCGGACCAAGACCGGGCCGGCGCGCACCAACGAAGACGCGCGCGTCCGCACCACGCTCGCGAAGCAGCTCGCGCTGTACGTGGTGATCTACTCGCCGCTGCAAATGGCGGCCGACCTGCCCGAGAACTACGAGCACCAGCCGGCGTTCCAGTTCATCAAGGACGTGGCGGTGGACTGGGACACGACGCGCGTCATCGACGGCAAGATCGGCGATTACGTCATCGTCGCGCGCCGCCAGAAAAACAGCCCGCAGTGGTTCCTGGGCGCGATCACCGACGAGCAGGCGCGCAGCTTCGACGTGCCGCTCACATTCCTCGATCCGGGCAAGAGCTACATCGCCGACATCTACGCCGACGGGCCCGGCGCCGACTGGCTCACCAATCCGCTGCCCGTGACGATTTCCCACCGCGCCGTCACGCGTGCATCGCATCTGCGCCTGGCACTGGCGCCGGGTGGGGGACAGGCGATCAGGATTCGGCCGGTTACGAGCAAGAGAGGTCGGTAGCTGAATGTGAAACTCCTCCGCACGATCTCGTTCTTGATCGTTTTGGCCGCCTGCAGCGGCGCTCCTGCCGCGCCGGCGCACCCAACGCTCTTCGCCGCGCTTGCGCCCGAGTCCACCGGCGTGGCGTTCGCCAACCGCCTGCCCGAAGACTCGAGCTTCAACATCATGAACTACCTGTACTACTACAACGGCGGCGGCGTCGCGGCGGGTGACGTCGACGGCGACGGCCTGCCCGACCTCTACTTCACCGCGAACCTCGGCCCGAATCGCCTCTATAAGAACCTCGGCAACTTCCATTTCCGCGACATCACCGCCGCCGCGGGCGTCGCCGATTCCATCGGCTGGAAGACCGGCGTCACCATGGCCGACGTGAACGGCGACGGCCGGCTCGACATCTACGTCAGCGGCGTCGACTACCTCACGATGCACGGCCGCAACGTCCTGTACATCAACAATGGCGACGGGACGTTCACCGACCGCACCCGCGAGTACGGCCTCGACCATATCGGCTACGGCACGCAGGCGCTGTTCTTCGATTACGACGGCGACGGCGACCTCGACATGTACATGCTGAACCACTCCACCCACACCGAGCGCGCGATTGCGTCGAGTACCAGCCGGCTGGTGCGCAGCGACAAGGCCGGCGATCGCCTGTATCGCAACGACGGCAATCATTTCGTGGACGTCAGCGCGGCGGCCGGGATCTACGGGGGCGTCGAAGGCTTCGGCCTGGGCGTCGTGGCGAGCGACTTCAACCTCGACGGCTGTCCCGACATTTACGTCGCCAACGATTTCCCGGAAAACGACTTCTTGTACGTGAACAACTGCAACGGCACGTTCACCGAGTCGATCGAGCGTGCCACGGGCCACACCAGCCGCTTTTCCATGGGCGTCGACGCGGCCGACTTCAACAACGACGGTCGGCCCGACCTCACCGTGCTCGACATGCTGCCCGATCGCGAGGCGATCCTGAAGACGTCGGCGAATGCCGAGAGCTATGTGGTTTTCAATCTGAAGACGAAGGCCGGCTATCACGCGCAGTACGCCCGCAACACGCTGCAGCTGAACCGCGGCCGTGGGAAATTCAGCGAGATCGGCTACCTCGCCGGTGTGTACGCGACCGACTGGAGCTGGTCGCCGCTGTTTGCTGATCTCGACAACGACGGCTTCAAGGACCTGTTCATCACCAACGGCATCTACCGCCGGCCCAACGATCTGGATTACATCAACTACATCGCCAATGAAGCCCGGCGCGCTTCGGACCGGGCGGCGATGGAGAAGATGCCGCAGGTCCCGCTCTCCAAGTATGCGTTCCACAATAACGGCGACCTGACGTTCACCGACCGCGCCGAGCAATGGGGCCTGGCGCAGCCCGGCTTCTCCAACGGCGCGGCGTACGTCGACCTCGACAATGACGGCGCGCTCGATCTCGTCGTGAACAACGTGAATGCGCCCGCGTCGATCTATCGCAGCCGGGCCCGTGACAACGGCGCGCACTACCTCCAGATCGTGCTCGGGGGCAGCGGGGCGAATACGGGCGGGATTGGCGCGAAGGTGATCGTGGCGAGCAACGGCCGGCATCAATGGCTCGAGGAAATGCCGACCCGCGGCTTCCAATCATCTGTCGACCCGCAGCTGCATTTCGGACTGGGCTCCGCCACTCAGGTCGACTCACTCACGGTCGTCTGGCCCGACCGCCGCTCTCAGTTGCTGACGAACGTCGGTGTAGACCGGTCGATAACGCTATCGCAAGTCGACGCCCACACCCAACCGCCTAACCGCCTAACCGCCCAACCGCCCCTTTTCTCCGACATCACCGACCGCATCGCGCTCGACTACAAGCACAACGAGAATCCATTTTTCGATTACGATCGCGAGCCGCTGATGCCGCACCTGCTGTCGACCGAAGGACCGCCGCTCGCGGTCGGCGACGTGAACGGCGACGGCCTCGATGACTTCTTTGTGGGCGGCGCCAAGGCTCAGCCCGGGAAGCTCTTCGTGCAGAAGCCCGATGGGAGCTTTGGGTCTGTCGAGCTCTACAAAGAGGTCATGTACGAAGACGTGGATGCGGCGTTCTTCGATGCCAACGGCGACGGTGCGCTCGATCTCTACGTCGTAAGCGGCGGCAACGAGTTTTGGGACAACGCCGAGCCGCTGCGGGATCGGCTCTATCTGAATGACGGCCACGGACACCTGACGCGCGCCGAGCATGCGCTGCCGGAGTTCTTCCACAACGGCTCGTGCGTCGTGCCCGGTGACTTCAACGGCGATGGGCATGTCGATCTCTTCGTGGGCAGCCGCGTCGTCTCGCGCCAGTACGGCGCCGCGCCCCAGAGTTTTCTCCTCGAGAACGACGGCACGGGCCACTTCCGCGACGTCACGGCACAGATCGCGCCGCAGCTGGCGCAGGCAGGCATGGTCACGTCGGCAACGTGGGTCGATTACGATGGCGACGGGCATCTGGATCTGATCGTCGTGGGCGAGTGGGACGGACGTCCCGATCTCGTGCTGGGCAACCTCGGCCTCAACTCCTACATCCGCGCATCGCAGGCCGAGCCTGCCCGGCTGTACGTCAAGGACTTCTTCCAGGATGGCACGACCGAGCAGATCCTCACCTTTTACAAACACGGCGTCAGCTATCCCCTGGCCGGACGCGATGAGCTGGTGCGGTTACTGCCGCAGTTGCGCAGCCGCTACCCCTCCTACGCGGCGTTTGGAGCAAGTCGCGTCGAGGACATCTTCGGCGATTCGGAGCTCCGCAAGGCGCGCGTGCTCGAGGCGGATCAGTTCGCCAACGCGGTCGCCATCAACCGCGGCGGCTCCTTCGCGCTGCAGCCGCTGCCGGTTGAAGCGCAGTTCGCGCCCGTGTACGCGTCGCTGGCGGACGATTTCGACGGCGATGGACAGACCGATCTGATCGTGGCGGGCAACTTCTACGGCGTGACCCCGGTGCAGGGACGCTACGACGCGAGCTACGGGCTCCTACTCCATGGCGACGGCCACGGTGGCTTCAGTGCCGTGGACATGGAGCGGAGCGGGCTCGAGATCGACGGGCAGGTGCGGCGCATGGCGGTGCTCAAACGGGCGAATGGGGAACGGGTGATTCTGGTGGCAA
>WNFW01001554.1_pt1 | contig 21347 bp, 17 predicted proteins | sample 5400131 | NCBI WGS metagenome assembly WNFW01 (sample SAMN13153362, study PRJNA577476) | soil metagenome | isolation source: 20 cm soil or saprolite under grassland replicate 1 | place: USA:California | collected 2016-06-15 | reverse complement strand
AGGCCGACATCCGCATTCAGCCAGGCGGCGCCGAGATCGCGGGAGCGAAACACGCCGCCATAGCTGCTCGCATCATGCGGCGACGCGCTGCCGGGCAGGAGGAGGGGCACCACGCAGGCAAGCCAGAGGGTCAGCCGACGCACGCCGATTTGTTTTTTTCCAATCCCAAGATGAAGCGGTCGGGGTGGGGAGACTGGTCCCACCCCGAAAACACCCCTCATGGCTTGCGCGATTTTTCACCCGGCGCCAGCGTGATCTCGGCCATGCGTCCGCCGTTCAGCGCCACCCAGGAATTCTTCGTCAGCGGATATTTGTCGGTGTAGCTCAGCGGCTCGTGGGCGGAGACGCAGTTGTTGTAGCCGCCGGTGATCTTGTAGCACTTCTCGTAGGCGAGAAACTGCTGGACCGTATCGGTCTGCTGCACGTTCGCCGTCATCCAATCGCGGATGCCCTCGTACGACGAGAACGCGTCCGAGCCGAACACCAGCTTGCCGACGCTGGTCGGCACCTCGAGCAGCTGCGAGCCGGCCGTATGAGCGCGAAACGCCGGATGAATCCGCACGCCCGGCAGGATCTCCATCTCGCCGTCGACGATCACCGCCTTGCCCTTCAGCACCTTGCCGTAGACCTCCTCGATGGTGAGCGGCATGTAGCCGCAAGCGGGCGTACGATTGCAGCCGCCGGGATCGGAGTTGATCGCCCGGATGTGCGGCTCCGGATAGTTGAGCGCCCACTCGATCGCCTTGAGCTCCTCGCGTTGGACGTAGAGCACGGCATTGGGCAGGTCGGACAATTGGCCGGCGTGGTCCCAGTGCGCGTGGCCGATCACCACCTTGGTGACATCGGCAGCATTGAAGCCGAGAACCTTCAGCTGGTCCGGCAGCGGAGCCCAGTGGTCCGACCCGGTCATCTTCAGATAGTCCTGCTGTTTCCAGCCGGTATCGTAGAGGATCAACTCACTGCCGCATTTGATCACGCCGACGTTCACCGGCAGATCGACGCTCGGAATGTTGTTCTCCGGCTTGGTGCTGCCGGGCACGAATGCGCGATCCGGCATGAACGCTCCGAACGGCACGTTCATGAAACGGCTGCTCTCGATCAGCCATGCCGAGCAGACCGGTTGCTGGGCCTGCGCCGCCGCGCCGAACAGGCATGCCAGCGCCGCTATCATGGCGGTCCACACGAACGGACGAATTCGTAACGCGCGTTTTCTCATTTTCTTCCTCCCTGCAGCTGGATTGAGCTTCCCTGATTGAGATTGGACTGCGCTTGTCGCTTCTCCTTCGATCCGATTGCCTCCTAGTGCGGCTTGTATTGTCCCGGCCACAGCACTTCGCCGACGCGCAGCATGTCTTCGGAGGCCCTCACATCCATCCGGTGGGCGTCGCCGAGGCGCTGCTGGTCGCCATCTTCGGTGAATTTCAGCATCTCGGCGGCAGCGTTGGCGTAGAGCGCCATTGCGTCGACGTACTGCCCGTGCGTCCTGGACAGCGAGGGCGGCGCGCTCATGGTGCGGACCTGCGTTTCGGCATCATGAAAGAATTTCGCCAGCGGCTCGATCTTTCGTGCGAGCGCGCGCGCGTCCCGATCCTCGGTCTGATAGGTGATGCCGGCAAAGCTCATCGCCACCGCCGACCGGGTCGCCTCCCGGTGGAGGGCCCACAAGGCTGTCGCGAAGCTTTCCTCGTCAGCCGTCAGGGCCCGCGGCTGAGGTTTCTCGGCTCGCGCGCCAGCAGTTTGCGCCGCCGGTTGCACCACCGACCGCGGCCGCACCTCATGCAGCCACGCGGCACCCGTGGTTGCTGCGAGCGCCACAACAACGCCCACCAGCAACAACGGCCGCCTACCGGGCATGCCGATCGTCTGAATGGCGCAACCTCCCTGTATTGTTACCCCACTGTATCCCTTGGTTTCCGCGGCGGTCAACCGACGCCGCGACGAAACAGACCTGCGCGAAGGCATGGGCTGCCGTTGACCGCGAGCCGTGCGCTAGCGGTCAGCGGGGTTCCCAGGTCGGCGCGTCGGTGAACAGGCCGCCCTCGGCAAAGCCGATGCCGTAGATCAGGACCACCCCGAAGACGAAGCTGACCAGGCCCGACGCCACGCGGAGGCGCCAATTGAATTTCGGCAGATTGACCGCCGTGAACGCAAACGGCGCCGACAGGATCAGCGTAATCAGCATCATTCCGACGATAGTACCGAGCCCGAACAGCAGCAGATAGCCGAGCGCGGCGACCGGTTCGCGGATGATGGACAGGACCATCAGGGCGACGGCGGCCGATCCGGCAAGGCCGTGCACGAGGCCGACCGCGAAGGGTCGAAGCCACTCATAGAACGCGATCCGGCCGAGCCCACTTCGGTCCAGCCGCGCCAGCGGCGTGTGCTCCTCGGCGTGCCCATGCGCGCCGGGGCCGTGACCGTGCGGATGCCGGTGCACGTAGTCGCCATGCGCATGCAGGTGATCGTGGAGGTCGAGCGCATGTCCGCCGGGGACGCCCGCATGGGCATGGGCCGCGCCGACCGCGCGGCCCATCCCGGTCAAGGTGAGAACGCCGAGCAGGACCAGCATGATGCCGACGGCGAATTCCATCGACAGACCGAGCTGTGGTGGGATGACGACCCCGAACACGATGATCGCCGCGCCGACCGCCATGACCGTGACGGTGTGCCCGACGCCCCAGGCGGCGCCGATCAGCGCCGAGCCTGCCAAGCTGCGCTCGCGACTGACGATCGTCGCAATGGCGACCACGTGGTCGGCGTCGGTCGCATGCCGCATCCCGAGGAAGAAGCCGAGAAACAGGAAGGACACGACGTTCAGGGCGGTTCCGGTCATTGCGCACGCGCCAAGGTGGTTATCCCGGCCGTATTATGCAGCGTTTCGATCCAACGCCAATTGCCGGTTCGGCATTTGCCTTTCGCCTTCAGTCTCACTTTACTCGGCGTCACGCCACGGATTCCGGATCCGGCGGCGAGATAGGATTCGAGACAACTTGTTGTTTCGTATGAGAAAAACAATCAAGCTCGCAACTGACAACAGGAAGCCAGCTGTCATTTTTTTTGGCAAAGGATCGGCGTACGTATCCCGATGATTAATTTCTTTGCTGGTTTTATCATACGGTCGAAGGCCGACGCGGAGATGTCACGCGCTAGATCGGAAGCAGATATTTTCGGTGCCTTGATCATCGCAGCCAGATAGCCCAGCCTAACTCGCGGCGTGGCGCCTTGACAGTCCGCCAAAAGCCGCCAGTAAGAGGTGCCCCAGTGCGGCGGCCCGATCGTTGAAGCGCCGACCATATTCGAAAACCAGTTCGAAACCGGACGATTTGTCTTGCAACCGTGCGTTAGCGAATGGCTGAATCGTAGGCCCGAACGATGTTATCCGCCGCCTGTCGCAATTGTGCGACGGAATGTCCGGGCTGATAGAGTGCCGTGCCAATCCCGAATCCGTTCACACCAGCAGCAATCCAATCTGCAAAGTTTGCCGGACCGGCACCGCCTACCGCATAGATGCTGGTTTCGGGCGGCAGAACTGCGCGCATCGCCTTAACCCCCGCCGGTCCCAACACCGAACAAGGAAATATCTTCAGTCCATCGGCCCCGGCCCCAAGCGCCGCGAAGCATTCCGAGGGCGACAACACACCGGGCCATGACGCCATGTTCAGCGATTTTGTTTCCCTGACGACCTCTGCATCGAAACCTGGCGAGACGATAATGCCTCCCCCGGCGTCGGCAACATTGCGGACGTCCTGAACGCTGAGGACTGTGCCCGCCCCAACGGTCGCCACCGATCCAAAGGCCTTCGCCAGCAGGGCGATACTTTCAAGCGGCTTCGGCGAGTTCAATGGGATTTCGACCGTGGTGATTCCAGCTTCAATCAGGGCTTCACATATTGGCTTAGCGTCACCGGGACTGATCCCGCGCAGAATGGCAATGATATTCCGGTTCATTTGATGTCTCTCATGATTTCAACGTACGCGGATCTGAGGCCTGCCAGCGTTACCTGGCTTGCGTCCGATGCCCGAGAACCCTTCCCGAGTGCCTGAAGCCCTTCGCCGTATAGGCTAACTTGAATACCGTTGCCCACGATCAGCACGTCGTGATCCAGCCAATAGGATCGCGCGGCCGCAAGCTCGGCGCCGATCAGCGCACCCGACAGGCGTGCGTTGGCTGCTGCCGGCGCAAGCCCCGAAACCAGGGTATTGGCGCGTATGGCAAAGAGCCGGCCGGCAAAACCTTCGGGTTCGGCAACCGACATTTTCACGCTGCTTGCGAATTCGCCGGCGTCCCAGCCCGCATTGTCCAGACTGTAGCGAAGGACAGAATGTGTCGACAAAACGTTGAAAAGCTCGCCGGTCATGAAGGTCCGGAAGTTGACAATTTCACGAGCGGTCACTTTGACCCATTTGGTATGAGTACCCGGCAGGCAAATCACGCCGTTGAAGTCCGGATGCTCCAGCAAGACCCCTGCAATCTGCGTTTCTTCTCCACGCATGACATCGGCCGGCGCGATCTGCATGATGCCGGGAAGCACCCTCACGTTCAGTCGGGGATCGCCGACGTCGGGAATGCCAATTTGCTCATGAGAAAACGGCCTGCATGGGGCTTGGCGATAAGGCACTTCAATCCAGCCTTGCCGCGCGCCGACCATGCCGCAAGCGATAACGGGGATGGCTTCGGTTTCCGACAGCCAGCTTCCGATCAACTCGATCAGCGCCGGCTCGAAACCGTCGCGCCCAAGCTTCGCCATGCCTGCGCCTGAGAATGCTTCGGCCAGAATGCGTCCATCAATGCCGATGGCCCAGACCCTGAGATTGGTCGTACCCCAGTCCGCGGCAATCCATTCAATCCCGCTCAGCATCCGACCTCACCAAGCCCAGACCGATCGGCACATTGCCTCGTGCATCCGCGCGGTGCATCAATGCGACGAACAACCGAGCGCCTTACCCGTCGCGGCGTCGAACAGGTGAGCGCGCCCCAGGTTAAACCGCAGGTCAACATGTGCGCCAGGGGCAGGACGAATATCCGGCCGCACCCGCGCGACCACCGGGTGGCCCGCCATGGTCGCAAACACGAGCGTGTCTGCGCCAAGCGGCTCGACGACGTCGACGACACCCGGCAAATCGACCTGCCCCGGCGGTGGCAAACCCTGCGCGACATCAACGTCTTCGGGACGCACACCGAAAACGAGATCATTGGCCACCTGCACCATCTCTTTCGGCAATGTAATGACTTGGCCATTTTCCGCTAGCCGCAATTCCTTAGGGCCGCAGCGCTTGGCAGGGATCAAATTCATGGTGGGCGCGCCGATAAAGCTGGCGACGAACAGGCTGGCAGGCGCGTGGTAAACCTCATCGGGCGTGCCAATCTGCTCGATATAACCGCTGTTCATCACTACCACGCGATCGGCCAGCGTCATTGCCTCAATCTGGTCGTGCGTGACGAAGACCGTCGTGACGCGCAACCGTTGATGCAGCTTTTTCATTTCCAACCGCATCGTGCCGCGCAATTGCGCGTCGAGATTCGACAGTGGTTCATCAAAAAGGAACACCTGCGGCTTGCGGACGATCGCGCGACCCATGGCAACGCGTTGCCGCTGGCCGCCAGAAAGCTGTTTGGGCCACCGCTGCAGATAGGACGTGAGCCCGAGGATTTCGGCAGCGTCGCGCACGCGAGCGTCGATCTGATTGCGGGGCACCTTTCGATATTGCAACGAGAAAGCCATGTTCTCGTACACAGACATGTGCGGGTAGAGTGCGTAGTCCTGAAACACCATGGCGACATCGCGGTCGCGCGGCTCGACCTCGTTCACCGCGCGCGCGTCAATCAGAATCTCGCCGTCGGAAATATCCTCCAGTCCAGCCAGCATGCGCAGCGTCGTCGATTTGCCACAACCGGATGGTCCGACGAGTACAATAAATTCGCCGTCCTGGATCGTCAGATCGATGGCGTGCACGACCTCGAGCGAGCCGTAGCGCTTGATCAGTTTTCTGAATTCGACGGCTGCCATGCCCTCACCTCATCAACGCGCTGCGGAGGATGAGGTGCGGCAACTGCGCAAATACCAACACCTTTCTGGACAATCAGAAAATCCTCAGCGTTGGCGCGCGGCATCATGATCTCGCCCGTGCGATTTTTTCCAAAGCACGAACGGTCCTACCAGATGATATCGTTTTCGGAGAGCCGTCAATGCTGAGAAGCCCTTATTTGCCGGCGGATTAGTCTACTGATGGGCCCCTTGACCGCAGGTTTGCAATCGCTATCAATTGCTGCTTGCCGCTCAATGCTGGTCGTTAGAACCAGCAATAGCGCTTGATGGTCGCGACGGGTCAGTTCGAAACTGCCGGTCGCTCTCCACAGCGAGTGAGGGAGGATCACATGGACCGCAGAACCATACTCAAGGCCGGCGTGGCAGTCGCTGGAACATGGGCGGCGCCGGCCTATCTCAGCGCGCAATCGAACAAAAAGCTTAGCATTCTGACCTGGAACATCGCCGATCAGGAAGCGCTGTTCAAGGAAGAGTTCGCCGATTTCCAGAAGGCCAATCCCGGGGTCGAGATCGAATGGCTTGACAAGAAAGGCCCGGATCTTCCGGCCTTCTATCAGACTCAACTCGTGGCCGGCACCGCGCCTGACGTCGTCGACCTTCAAGGTGCAATCTGGGTGGAATGGGCGGCCAACGGCGCGCTGCTCGACCTGACGCCCTTCATCCAGAACGAGCCCGGCTTCCTCAAATTGTATAATCCGGACTACATGTCGAGCTTTGTCTACGACAAGAAGAACTACGTCATTCCGTTTTATATCGCAAAGACGCTGCTCTTCTATAACAAGGTCATGTTCAAGGAGGCAGGCTTGGCCGCGCCGCCCAAATCCTTCGATGAGCTCATCACTTTCTCTCAGGCTATGGCCAAGGGGGAGAAGACCGGCTTTCTCACGCTGAATTTTGACTGGCTGTATTGGCCGTTGATGAAGATGAATGGAATCGAGCTGCTGACGCCCGATCTGAAGAAACCGGCTTTCAACACACCCGAGGCCGCTGCCGTCCTCGAAAAGCTGGCCAAGGCGACAGATTCCGGCGCTATTAACAAGATCGCGTGGACCGGACGCTGGGTCGAACCCAACGGCGCGTTCGCCGGCGGCAATGTTGGCATGTTGCACGCGCACTCCTCCGCGTACTTCTTCGTCAAAGGACAGGGCCGCTGGATCAATCCCGATTCGCTGGGCGCAGTGCAGGCGCCAGGCGACTGGTCGACGCCGACCAATCACGGTTTTGCAGTATCGAAGAGTTCGAAGAATCCTGAACTGGCCTTCGCGCTCATCAAGCATCTGACCAGTACCAAATGGGCGACACGCCTCGCTGAGATTCGTCGTGTTCTGACGGCCAATATCGAGGCCGACAGAGCGGGCCTCGCCAAGGTTCAGGCCGAAGATCCGTTAGCGCATGCCGTGCTGCAAACCCAGCTCCAGCATACCGACAAGATGACTGGAAACTGGCCGCTGGCGAACGACGCACAGATCAAGGACGCGTTCTGGCCGGAATTCCAGAATGCCGTGCTTGGCCGCAAGGAGGCAAAGACCGCGCTCGCTGACGCAGAACGCGCAGTCACACGGGTCCTGCGCCGCTCCTGAACGCCTGGTGACATCATGTCCGCGGCGGCGGCGGAGACATGGCCCGAATCCCCATAGGACCTCGATGGCTGCGGCCTTTTCAGAGACCACCATGCGCCGGTCAGCTTTCAGGGCGCGAAAGTCCACGCGCAAGGCGGCGCTGATCTGGAGCTTTCTTGCCCCATCGCTAGTTATTTTCCTGCTCTACCGCATCCTGCCACTGGCCTGGAACGTATTGCTATCGTTCGAAGCCTGGTCGCCCTTGAAACCCGCGGTCTTCATCGGCCTCGACAACTATCAGGAGATGTTTTTTGACGACGAAGTGTTCTGGCAGGCGCTATGGAACACACTCGGCATCATCGGATCGGCTCCGATCGGGATCGCTATTGCGCTGGGACTGGCACTGCTCGTCAATTCCGACATCCGAGGTCGCGACATCTACCGAACGCTGATCTTTCTGTCGTATCCTTTGATGACCGTCGCCGTCGCCATCATCTGGCGTTGGATGTTCGACGAACGCGTGGGATTGATCAATTATGCCGCGCGGCTGCTCGATCTGGTCGATAGACCTATCCCCTTCCTCAACTCCTTCACGTGGGCGTTGCCGTCGGTGATCGCCGCCAATATCTGGCAGATGCTGGGATTTTACATGATCATCATCCTGACCGGGTTGCAGACCATTCCCGGCAACCTTTATGAGGCCGCGGAAATCGACGGCGCAAAGGCGATTCATCGATTCTGGCGCATCACGCTACCGTTATTGAAGCCGTCGATCTTCCTTTGCTTTGTCATCGGCATGCTTAATTCGGTGACGAGCTTCGATTTGATCTACGTGATGACCGGCGGAGGCCCGGGCCGCGCCACCGAAATTCTTGTAACCTACATCTACAAGCTCGGGTTTACGCAAACGCGCTTCGACTACGCTGCGGCCGTGACCGTGATTTTCTTCATCTTATTGCTTGCCGTCACATGGAGCGCGAACCGTTTGTCGGGCGGCAATGCCGGAGCGGTGGAGCGCGACTAATGAAACGATATCCACGCTGGCCCATCCACTTGGCACTGGTTGCCGTAAGCTTCATGATGCTGGTGCCGTTTTACTGGGTGTTGAAAACTTCTATCTCTGGCGAAAACATCTTCTCTTATCCCCCCAGCGTCATTCCCCACGCCCCAAACCCTTTCTACTACGTAGACGTCTGGTACGCGATCCCGTTCGCTCGCTTTTTCTTCAACAGCGTCGTGGTTTCAGCCATGACGATCGTGGCCAACATCATCCTGAACGCGATGGCCGGTTATGCGCTCACCCACAGTTTTCGTGGCAAGAACATCGTGCTGATGCTGTTTCTGTCCTGCATGATGATCCCGTTTCAGGCGACCATCATTCCCGCCTATCTGATAACCGGAAGGCTCGGCCTACTGGATTCCTATCTTGGTCTCGCACTTCCAATGTTCTCGACGATCATCTGTATTTTCGTGTTCAAGGCGAGCTTCGACGCTGTCCCGCGCTCGCTGATTGACGCCGCCAGGATCGACGGTCTCTCTGAGTGGACAATCATCTGGAAGGTGATGATGCCGCTGGCGAAGTCGGCCATGGCGACCAATGTCATCTTGTCGTTTATCTGGTCCTGGAACAACTTCATGTGGCCTCTGATCGCGACACGATCGGCCGTTATGCAGACCTTGCCGCTTGGCCTTGCACGTTTCATGTCCTATCAGGAAGATTCAACCGGGGCGCTGTACGCATTCTGCATCATGGTGCTTGCGCCTGGCATCCTGTTATTCCTGCTAGCGCAAAAAGAATTCGTGCAGGGCCTGACATCGGGTGCGACCAAGGGATGACGATCGCAGAGAAGGATTTCACACGCCCGAAATGGCAGCGCCTGCTGCTGAACCGTTTCGTCGTCGTGCTCGGGATGCTGATCCTTCTTACCGTGAGCTGGAATCTCTGGGTCGTCACCCATGATCACGGCATTGTCGCCGGCCGTGTTATCGATGCGAGCGGCGCGCCGGTCGAAGGCGCCGAGGTCAAGCTCTGGGTGTTCAATTTCGCGACGTTCGTCGTCAAGGCATCGACAGTTAGCAAGTCGGACGGTTCATTTGCTTTCACAAACAATCCGTCGCACAACATTCAGGTCAGCGCCGAGAAGCCCGGCAAAGGCCGATCGGCGCGCGTATCGATCCGGCTCTACTTCGCCTCCGAGGACTTCACACTGCAGCAACCACTCCTGCTGACGGACGGAAAGTAAGCGATGGCGGAACCGATTGGGCTGCTCGGTCCTGCCCGCTGACGCATGATTGATCGCCGAAATCATCGAGTCGCGACGACGGCCGGATGTCCGGCGCAGAGGTCTCAAGCCAGATTGTTGAACGCCGGCAATCACCATGGAAGCGGTTGTAAATGATGCCGCCATTGTCCGCTTAGCGAGTGTGTTTTCGTATCAACGAGCGGCCATGATCGATGAGCGCGCGCATGTGTTGACTTTCCGACGCATTCTCTAAATACTTGGCTAAAAAGCAGAAAAACCGGTCTCAGTGGGAGGACCCGATGCCGACTTCACGCAGAACGCTGCTGAAGAATTCCGCGGCGGCCGCCGCCGCATTCAGCCTCGATTGGACGCGCGCGCGGGCGGAAGCCGAAACGGTGCGCATCGGCGTGATCTACGACCTGACCGGCCCCTTCGCGGCGGGCGGCTCGGTCGCCTCCTCGGTCGGTGCGCAGATCGCTATCGACCTCATCAACGAGAAGGGCGGCATCGGCGGCAAGTACAAGGTGGAACCGGTCACCGCCGATTCCCAGAGCAAGCCCGAGGTTGCGATCAATGAGGCCGTGCGCCTGATCGACCAGGAAAAAGTCGACATCATCAACGGCGTTTATGCGAGCTCGCACGCGGTCCCGCTCGCGGCGAAGGTCGAGCAGCAGAAGAAGATCCTCTGGATCACGACCGCGGTTGCGACTGCCGTGTTCAAGGACAAAAACCTGCAATACGTCTTCCGGGCGCAGATTCATTCCGATCAGTACGGCCAGGCCTTTGCGAGCTTCATCGCCGAACACGCCAAGGCCAAGCTCGGCATCGAGCCCAAGGACGTCAAGGTCGCGCTTATCCACGAAGACGGCCCCTACGGTGTCGGCGTCGCCGCCGCCGACGAGGCCTATTCGAAGCAGGCCGGGCTCCAGGTCGTGCTCAAGGAAGGTTATTCGGCGTCCGCCCCCGACCTCTCGGTGCTGGTGACCAAGATCAAGCGCTCCCGCGCCGATGTGATCTCACACGCGGGATACAATCCCGACATCACCCTGTTCCTGCGCCAGGCGCGCGAGAACGGCCTTCATTTCAAGATGCTGTTCGGCGCCGGCGCGGGCTACAGCCAGCTCGACAAGTTGCGCGCGACTTTCGGCGAGGACATCGACAATTTCTGCAATATTGATCCGGTGCCTGCGCAATTGCTCGATCCCTCGAAACTGGCGCCCGGGATCGGCGATCTCACCAAGACCATGGTCGCGCGCTACCAGGCGAAAACCGGCGCGACCGACGTGCCGCCACATTGTTCGATGGGTTTCAACCAGACCTGGGTCCTGCTCAACAACGTCCTTCCCGTCGCCAAGGAGAAATACGGCGGTTTCGATCCCGAGGCGGTTCGCAAGGCGGCGCTCGACGTGGATATCCCGCCGGGCGGCACGATCCAGGGCTATGGCGTGAAGTTCTATCCGCCTGGTACGCCGCTCTCCGGCCAGAACGAGCGCTCGACGCCGGTCGTGATGCAAAATGCCGGCGAACATATCTCGGTGGTTTGGCCGACCAATATCCGGACGCAGGACCCGGTTTTCCCGCTGCCGAAATCGTCGATCTACGCGGCCTAGATCGCGATGCTCACCGTCGGGCCTCTGCAAGTGATTTAGAGGATTCCTGGCCCTCAACCACGTGCCCTTCAACGTGCGCGCCGGCGAAGTTCTCCGCCTCGTCGGTCCGGTCGCGGCGCGAGAGCCTCACAACGTGACGCGACGGCCCGCTTCGGCGGCCCAATAGCCGGCGTAGTTGACCTTGATCGTCTCAAAGGCCAGCGCGAGATCCGAGAGCGGCTGCCGGCCGGTCGCGGCGCATTCCATGAAATCCTGGATTTCCTGCAGATAACCGCGCGTCCATTCTTCCTCGAGGCAGATGTATTGCCAGCCGGTCTTCCGATCGACCTTTTCGGTGACATAGACGCTTGCGAGTTTCTCCTCGTTGGTCTGGTAGCTCATCATGTGCGTATTCGGCGTGATGTTGGCGAACAGCGAGCCTCCGCTGGTATAGGTTTCGATCAGGTTGCGTACGCCGCCCACGATCATGTCGCCGGAAAACACAGTCGCCTTGGTGCCATCGGAGAAGGTGACGGTGAGCACGCCCCAGTCTTCGACGTCGATTGGATTGGACTTGAGGACGGCTCGTTCGTCCGGCCGCAGGCATGCCGCAACGTTGCCGACGTCGCAGATCACGCTCGCAACGCTGATCGCCTCACCGCGTGCCTTCGCCTCCACTTGCTTGAGATAGAGTACCGCCGCAAGTGGATGGCATCCCATCCGGATCAGTGAGCCGCCGCCCGTCATCGCCCATTGTGCAGCGTGCGCCGCATGCGAACCGCTGTGACTCTCTTCCCCCTTCATGAACAGAATCTTGTCTTTGGTGGCCTTTAGGATCTCCACGGTCTTGGTCACCGCCGGCGCGTAGATCCAGTCTTCCGCATACATAAAGAGCTTGCCAGTATTGTTGATCGCGGCGCGGGTCCTTTCCATCTCTTCTAGTACGCGCTCGTACATCAGTGCTTTAGGCACATGCTTGCCGATCGGCGCCTTGTCCTCTTCTCGCCCGAAATAGCCTCCGAATGGCTTTTCGCAGATGACATGTTTGCCGGCCTGCATCGCATCGACGATCATTGAGGCGTGCAAATTCGGCGGCGTGCAGATGTCGACAACATCGAGCTCGCCGTCGGCGATCAAGTCGCGAAAGCTGCGGTGCGCCGTCGGTATCCGGTGGCGACGAGCAAAATCGACGACATGGTCGCCCCTCGCCGCCACGGCCCTGACTTCGAGGTCCACTCCGTAGACACGCCTGTAAGCATACATGTGCAGCTCCGAAACGAAGCCACAGCCGGCCAGACCGATCCTGATTTTCGCCATTGCGGATGCCTCCGGTTGTCGTGGTCAAGACCGCATTATAGCGAATCGGGTCCTGCTACTCTCGTGGGGGCAACGCCGCGGCGGCAAGAATGAACCGGTGATAATTCGCCGCGATGTCGCCTCCTCGGACCGGAGCTAACCGGCATCCCTTAGCAGTTTTCCGCTTTGCGCCCAATAGTGGCTAAGTTCTTGAAAAGGTCGGTGGGCGCACCAGGGCTCGAACCTGGGACCCGATGATTAAGAGTCTGACTTGTTTGCAAGCATATCAAGCACTTAGCTGTAAACTGATTTGCTCTCGCACCCTTTCGAAACAAAGGGTTGCCCCGTTCATCCGCCCTACACGCGCGCCGTGCGCATTCTCATGCTCACCGGGCAGCGCTTGCGGATCATGAGCCGCAGCAGGCGGACCACCGCTGGCATGCCCGCAAACGGTGCGGCGCTAACCCTCATGGGGAAACCAGAGCAGAAGGGGTAAAATCCCCTAGGGTCCACACCTGAGGAGCAACAACATGACCCCACACATCTCCGAGGAATTTTCCACCAGGTTGATCGACTGGAGTCCCTTCGTGATCATGGGCAACACGATGCCGCCCCGAGATCCCGATGAAGACGAAGAGGAGGAGGACGAAGAGGAAGAGGAAGAGGACCGCGCCGACGAACCGCCGGTCGTGCGCGAGCCGGACGAAGACTAGTCTTACTGCGTCATAAAGCTATGCCGCTCGGCTTTTGATCCGCGCGGTACAACATGCACATCTTCTCATTCGCTTGATGAGAGCAACGATCAATCCCCGACGCTGGGTGATGATCGAATTGGGAATGTGCTCCCGAACGAACTTTCTCGCAAAAATCAAATGCTTGCCGGGACTCGAGAAGGGGTCCCACGTCGGTGCTGATTCACACACATTTCGCAAAATGTGTTCCATGCGCACGCCCCATGCGTCTGGCCACATTTTCCTAAACACATCCATCATGCCAGAAGCGGCGAGGGCGATGCGATCTTCGCTGACGTGACATGCAAAAAGCGATCTTCGTCCTTGATGCCAAAGACGCGATCATCGTTACGAAAATCGACGCGGGCAAAGCGAGTAGTATGACCTGCATCCACATTGTGGACGCATGATCCGTTTGCTCGTAGACACGCGCCAGGCTTGTAGCTTTGCCGAAACGCGGCATCCTCCGTTGCTACGAAAAGTCGGCGCGGCGCACCTTTACCGCAACAATAGGCAGTTGAGGACGGAGCTGTGCGGCTGAGGGTCTGACCAGGCAGCGACGCCCGGAGTGCTGTCGAGAATCTCGACGGACCAATCAGCCGTTGAACGCCTTAACCAGCCGGTTGAACTTCTCGGGGTTCTCCATGAACATAAAGTGCGCACCGCCCTCGTTTTCCTCAAAGATTTCGGTCTGCGCGCCCTTAATCTGGCTTCCGACCCAGACCTGAGACTTCCAGGGAACGAGGCTCGCTTTGCCGCCGACAACCAGAGTTGGGATGTTGATCGCCGGAATGAGGTCTCGCCAATCGTTGGTGGCGTGATCGAACAGCAAGCGTGCGGCATATTCTCGTGGAAACTTTAAATTCTCTTGGATCACCCAGTCGACTGCGTCCATGGGATACTGCTTGGTGAACATGCCGCGGATGAACCCCTCTGTGGTTTTCACGCCGTCGGGCCCCGCGAGCGCATTGACATTATCGAATAGCGACTTGCCGTCAAAAATCGCGCCAGCGTCCTCTAGCTCTTTTGGCGACCACGCGGGGTTGCTCGTGATCATCGGCATCTGATCGACCAGGATGAGCTTCGACAGGCGATCGCTGCCGTACTGCTCCCAATAGCCCCATATTACCGAGCACCCCATGGAGTGGCCGGCCAACGTCACCGCGCTAAGATTGTTCCCCACAAGAAAGTCGTGGACGTCCGCCGATAGTCGTTGAATGCGATACCCATGGTTCGGCTTCGCCGAGTCGCCATGGCCGCGCATGTCGAGCGCATAGATGTGGTATTTGTCGCTCAAGCCCGTGAGCTGGTGCTTGAACTCCATCGCCGACTGCGACCAGCCCGGAATCATCACTAAGGGATTGCCCGAGCCGGCCTCGAGATAGTGCAGCTTGACGCCGTCGTTGGTCGTGAACCATCCCTCCTTGAAGGTCGGTTCAGCGGCGATCGCTAAGCACGGTGCAACGATCAGTCCCAATAGCAGAATCACTTGCGACACGGTTTTCACAACGCGCATGGGCCATTCCTCCTTCCTGGTGTTTCCATCCGACGTTTCGAGCGGACGGCCTTACAGTTGCTAGGATACCACGAGTATCGAACGCCACAAGCGGATCGCATTCAGGCATAGCACGACCCCGATCAACCAGAACTGCTTGTCCTGTGGGCGTGAGAAGCCACGCGGTCGAGTGGGGGAATCTTTTGCGGCTCGTCCGCTAACTGCAGATACGGCGTGAGGGAAAGGCGGGGCGAACGGTCGCGACGCGAAGTCAAAGAACATCCGCACGGGCGATACGAGCCTCGGTTCCAGAATTAACCCGCAGTGCGGACATCAAGCCTAACGCGCGAGTTTCGTTGCTTAGCTCGCACTAAATTCTATCGTTTGTGAACTCGCGCAGGATTGGCCCAGCGTTCCATGCCGGCCATGCGTACCGCGCGATCAGGGGCCGCCGCCTCGCCAAGAGCGAGGCGGCGGCCCCGCCCAAAAGAAGTCGAGTGGCGAAAAGAATGACGAGACGCGGCCTCATCCTTGCGATCGTTGGTACCGGATGCTGGATCGCGCTGCTCGCAATCGTTCTAGGCAGTGTTTTCGCCAGCAGAAAGGTTGCCAACGTGCGCGGCGACACAGTCGCCGGGGGACGACAAGGGCAGGCTCGGCTGTCAGATCCCGGCAAACGCCCCCCGACAGATGTCAGCTATTGAACCAAATCGGTGAACGCGAGACCAACATCTATTCCCGGGCCTGCATGCCCGCTCCCCAACCGTAAGCCGCCGGGCGGCGTTACCGCCGCCTGCGGCCTTTTTTGATCGAATTAAGACGATGAGTTTTCGGATCATCAAGGCATCAGCTTCTGCCGCCGCAATTGCGACCTCAGCCGGATTGCTTTTCGTGCTTAGCTGGGTCGGGCTGGCAGTGATTGGTTTCTGAGGCTTCAGCAGCGGCCACGTTCACGGTCCGGCGAACGATGCCCGGCTCGCGCTTCGCGTCGCGGATTAGGCGGGCTTCGTGGATTTCCTTGCGGCAGGCCGATATCCGCGGCCGTCGCGATCTTGTTCTTACCGGAAACATGATCCCGCACCAATAGACCATCGGCGCGGGGTCGCTACCTCGCCCCGCTCCTGCGCGGCATCGTATTCGTCGGCGAGGCAGCTCTTCGCCCGCGCTTCGATTGCCTGCGCATCGCCTTGCGCGCGGAAGGTACGTCTCCAAGCTATCGCTTGGTCGCCCGCCTTCGCTCCAGATAAGGCCCATAGAGGACGTCTTGCCGCCATTGGTAAATTTTGACGACAGCAACCGCCGCAGCAGCACCAAAGGCGATGAGTAAAAGCCCTTCAAAAAACATTTGTATGATCCCTGCAATACAAGGGCGTCAATACCGACGACAATAAAGGATTTGCGGGCCCGGGCTGACCCTTAACTTGACTTGTTCACATGGCGGGGCAGATTTTTGCGAATTACTGCGACATTTCTGCACCCGGAGCCGCGGGCATCAAGATAACACGCGACGGTCGTTGGGATTGCGCTCGTCAGCTTATAGTTTCCACCGGACATAGTTCAACATCAGCCGCCAGTGCGCAAGGATGGCCGACGCCAAGACGCTGATCATTACCGCTTCATAGGGAAGTCACTGGACAAGGGCGCCAAACAGGATGCGCTCGCTTCGACGTCCGCGCGGAACGTCAAATCGTCAGCCGCCGCAGCCGACGAAGAAGTCATGGCGAGATCCAGTCGATTTAACCGCACGCCTATTTGTTGCATGGCCACGCTTCGGCAGAAGCACTCACGGCGAGAACAAAAAAATTCTCATGCAGTCGCTCTGGATGAGCGCGCATGTATCGAACGACTACAGAGTTGATCTGTCTAGTCGAAACGCTCTCTGGGATACAAGCAGCGAGGATCGTGTCCCTGGTGGCTGTTTCCGCAAAAAATCTCACACCACTGATCATTCCCAAGCACATACCTTGCACAAGCGCGTCCGAAATAGATACTTGCGATTTAGGTGCTTCCCCCGCCACGAGGCTGTCTTGGAATGCGCAAGCTGCGAACAAATCACCGCCAGTCAATCCCTGCTTTTGTGCGCGTGCCTCCGAAGCAAACACGACCAGCAAAAGTAAAGTTGTGATCCGCATGTTGCCCTCCATCTTCGACAGGATGTGCGAGTTGCTTAGCCTCACAAAACGGATGACGCGCTGCGCCGCAAGGACCGCTGGCCCTCGACCGATCAAGCGCCGTCGTACGAACGGACCAAACGTTTGCGGTAGCCATCTCTCAATGATGAGATGAGGGCCGCTACTGCATCCGGATCGACGGCGTTCGGCACCGAGACCAGCGTTATCTCAATGGATTCAGGGATAACGGGATCATCGACCGGGTAGAGCAAGAATAGCCAGCCACCCTGACAAAGCCCGACAAGATCAACCAACCCGCCGACATGATCGACCAGCACATATGAGATAGTCATCAATTCCGAGAAACCGCATATCGGCGCTCGCCGAACGCCAATCGGCCTGGCCGCGCGGTTTGACGCCGCGAGTTTCAACAGATGGCTCGCTACGCCCCGCACGTCGTCTACCAATTCTTGAAGTGCGTCCGCCACCTCGGGGGGCAATTCCCCCTGCTCTCGAATTGTCGCGATAAGCCGCATCCACCACGCAGTGGCGATCGAACCCGGTCTCCGGCGCGCGTCTCCCGAAAATGGGAATATTTCGACATGCGGCGGGAGACTTTCGGTGAATTCGCCTCGCAATTCGCTGGATTGGGAGCCTGGAGACCGTCCGCCGAATCGCAAAAGCCCGCCAATGGTGGGCATTTCTCCGACCATGGGGCGCGGTTTCTCGGACCACCGGACTGCTTGACTGGAGCGAAAGGATTCGAACTCACGCATTCTCGATCGAACCCGGTCTCTGCGTGAGTTTTCTCAAATTTGGGAATATCAGGTCTGCGACCGCACGCCAGAAGCGTTTTAAGCCACAAAAACAACGCGTTAAACGATGCTCACGGATCATCTTGCGATCCGCGTTGACGATGGAGCAGGCCCGCCGCTCTGAGAGGCCCGGGTAGAAATGGATCAGGCCTCGCCACCAGCGAAGATGTCCTTCTTGATGACTGCGTGGACGCCCCAGTTGCCGTCAACCACTTGGGTGATGCCGAAGTCGACGCCGACTGTGATCAGAGAGATTGCCTCATCCTCCGTCAGCTTCTTAGTCGTCATTAGGAACTTGCGCATCTTGCGGAACGCATCGCGCAAGGCGAGATCGACCGACGATTTCGAGTAGATATCGGATTGCGCCTTGGCTCCGAGCTCGTTGAGGTAATTGGCAAAGCTGAAGCCGTGCACCAGCCACTCGTTTTGAGTCTCTAGCATCGGATAATCAAGACCTTCGAGCGCGGTGCCGGCCAGATCGGCCTTCTTGTGAAGAATGATCTGGAAGGTGCCATTCAGCGAGCATTCGATCGCTGTACCGCACAATTCGGAATCGCCTTGCGAGGCATGCGAGTCGCCAACGGACAGCAGGCCACCCTCCACCGCGATTGGATAATACATGGTCGCGCCTTTGCCGATCCGCCAATTATCGATGTTGCCGCCGGTGTAGCTCGGCGGAATCGAATCGACCATGTCAGCCTCTTTGGGTGCCAGCCCGATCACGCCAAAATGCGGCCGTATCGGAATACGAACGTTCTTCAGGATGCCATGGTTTTCCTGAATGGTGCCGTGGTCGATCGGGACGCCGGGATAGTCAATGGTTTTATGCACCACACCGGACGGATCCGTCTGCGGCGTCCATCTGAAATTGTATACCGCTTTCGCCCAGTTACGTTCTCCGCTGGCATCTACCTCGTAGATGGTAATGACTTCGCGAGGCTTGGGTTCGGTAAGCAGATCCTTGTAGTGGAAGCCCCACCATGCCGCCGCGTTGCTGCCGAACGCCTTGCCGGGATATTTTGGATTGGCGCAGGGCCGAGGCGCGACATCGATGATCCGCAGCTCAATCACATCACCCTCCTCGGCGCCGCGGACGTAGACCGGCCCAGTGAGGATATGGACGCCCAGGCCTTCGCCAGCACCGCGACCGAACAGCGAAGCATCCATCGGCCCTGCGCCACGCCGGTCGACACCCTTCTTCTCCTTGCTCCACAGGAATACGCTCTCGGTACCGAGATCGCCCTTGACCATGCGCTCGGCGTCGTCATTGGCATGGTGGGTCAACGCCTCGATGGTGATGAAGTCACCTGAATCGATCTCGACCTGCGGCTTCAGTTTTTTGCTGAAATAACCCCAATGCACCGTGTCGGCGTTTGCGGGCAAATGATGATAGGCGCGCTTGGCCGGCTGATGCCTCTCGGCGGCGGCCGCCATCTCCGGCGTCACCAGCGAAATACCGCCGGCGCTGAGCGCCGCTGCGCCGCCGGCTGCGGCGAAGCTCGACTTCAGGAACGACCGTCGTTCACGATCAAGCGTTTCTTTGAATTTTCGGTGGTGCAGTTCAAATTCCGGACACGTCTTGTCGTCACCTGCGCACATCGCATCGCTCCTCGCTGTTTGATCAACATGCCCCTGCCTCAGTGACGCTATCATCTGTTCGAGCTGTTCAGCAATGATCAACGGCGCGCAGTAAGCGTCTTGAATGTGCAGAAAACCTGAACCCGGAATGCCAAAACAATTAAGGTACAAAGCGAAATCGACTGCCCCATCCGCGTGGCAGTCCATGAACGGAATTGCCAATCACGGATCGACGCGGCATTTCGGCTCAGTGTCCGAACCGCGGCCGCCTAACGGCTGTTCCCCTTGGGTGAGGCCCTTCCCTCCACGACTTCCGCCGGGAGCTGCCTCCCCTTGTTCAGTCGCTTCGCAAGTTCCAGCCTCACCGGTCGATCGCCTGTCGCCGGAACGCTGATCTACAAACAACCTTCAGGTTGGGCTAAAAATGCCTGTATCGACGAGCGAATCGAACCCTTGAGTCCCGACAAACTGCGTGACACTGTGCCCTCCAACCTCCGGGGAGTTACATGACGATCCCCTGCCGCGTCCTTATGGTCTATCCGAAGTTCGTTCCGAACTCGTTCTGGAACTATACGGAAGCCTGCGAACTGGTCGGCGCGAAGTATCCGGCGGCGCCGCTCGGCCTGATCACGGTCGCCGCCATGCTGCCGAAGCATTGGGACATCCGTCTCGTCAACCGTAACACCGAGCCTTTGACGGACGCGGACCTCGACTGGGCCGATCTCGTGATGATCGGTGGTATGCTCAACCAGCAGCCTGATTTCATCTACCTGATCGATCTCGCCCACCTGCACGGCAAGCCAGTATGTGTCGGTGGGCCTGACGTCTCCTCCAGCCCGCATCTTTACGCGGACGCGGACTTCCAGGTGATCGGCGAGGCCGAGCAAATCATGGTGGACTTCATCGCCGCCTGGGAAGGCGGCGAGCGCAAGGGCGTGTTCATCGCCGAGAAATTCAAGATCGACGTCACGCAAAGCCCGATGCCGCGTTACGATCTGATCAAGTTCGACCACTATCTCTTCATCGGCGTGCAGTATTCGCGTGGCTGCCCGTTCACCTGCGAGTTCTGCGATATCATCGAGCTGTATGGTCGCGTGCCGCGCACCAAGACCAACGATCAGATTCTCGCCGAGCTGCAAGTGCTCTACGATCACGGTTATCGCGGACATGTCGATTTCGTCGACGACAATTTCATCGGCAACAAGAAAAACCTCCGCACGCTACTGCCGCGGCTCAAAGCCTGGCTGGAAGAGCGCGACTATCCGTTCGAGTTCTCGACCGAAGCCTCGATCAATATCGCGGACGACGACGAGCTGTTGCAGGCGATGAAGGACGCGAACTTCTTCGGGATTTTCGTCGGCATCGAGAGCCCGGATCCAGAGACGCTCGTGCAGATGAAGAAGAAGCAGAACACCAGACGCAACATCGCGGAGTGCATCCATAAGATTTACGGCTACGGCATGTTCATCACCGCCGGCTTCATTGTCGGGTTCGATACCGAGAAAGCCTCGATGGGACAGGCGATGATCGACTTCATCGAGGAGGCGAACATTCCAGTCTGCATGGTTGGACTACTTTATGCGCTGCCTGGCACACAGCTGACGCGGCGGCTGGCCAAGGAAGGCCGCCTGCACAAAGGCCATGACCTCATGAAGGTCGAGCAGGCGGGCGACCAATGCACGCTCGGCTGCAATTTCGACACCAAGCGTCCGCTTCGTGACGTCCTTGCGGATTACAGGGCCGTGCTCGGGCACGTGTTCAGCCCGACGGCATATGCCGGACGGCTGTTACGGCTCGCCGTCATGCTCGACCGCTCCAACCGCCGCCGCGACCTGCCGGATGGCGACATGCGCAAGAAGCTTGGCGGCATCGACAGCGTACACA
>WNFW01000737.1_pt1 | contig 21377 bp, 21 predicted proteins | sample 5400131 | NCBI WGS metagenome assembly WNFW01 (sample SAMN13153362, study PRJNA577476) | soil metagenome | isolation source: 20 cm soil or saprolite under grassland replicate 1 | place: USA:California | collected 2016-06-15 | reverse complement strand
AAACTTTTGCGCATTGGAGTATTCTCCTCACCGCAAAGTGCGGCGAACTCTTCGAGCTTGCGGCGTTGCTCTGGATTAAGACGCGACGGAACTTCAACGATCAGCCTGGGGAATAAATCGCCGTGGCTCCGGCCGTTCACGTTTGTTATACCTTTGCCACGGAGCTTGAATATTTGTCCGCTTTGCGTGCCTGCGGGGACTTTAACGAGGGCCTTGCCTTCAAGCGTCGGCACGTCAATCTCTCCGCCCAAGGCTGCAACAGAAAACGGGATTGGCACGTCGCAATACAAATCGTCGGCTTCGCGATGGAAGATGTTGTGCTCCTTAATGTGGACCACTACATAAAGATCACCCGCTGCACCGCCGCCGACACCCGCCTCGCCGTTTCCCGGAGAACGTAATCGGGTGCCCTCCCGGATTCCGGCGGGAATCTTCAGTTTGATTCGGCTTAGCTTTTCGACACGCCCTTCGCCGCGGCATTTCTGGCATGGCTTTTCGATGATTTCACCGGCGCCGTGGCAACGTGGACATGTTTGCGAGACATGAAAGAACCCACGCGAACTGATCACTTGTCCGCGCCCACCACACGTCGGACAACTCGTTTTGCGCGAGCCTGGTTCGGCACCGCTGCCATGGCATTTGTCGCAGGCATCAAGCTTCTCAAGCTCAATCGTCTTCTCCGTGCCGAAAGCCGCCTCCTCCAACTTTATTTCCATGTCGTACCGCAGATCCGATCCATGACGCCGATCGTCGGAGCGCGCTTCGGGGCTGCCACCAAAGAAAGTGTCGAAAATCCCGCCGCCAAATCCGCCGCCGCCGAACACTTCGCGGAAGATTTCGAACGGATCATGAAAACCGCCGCCGCCGAAACCGGCACCCCCCTGCGCGAACGCGGCGTGACCGAAGCGATCGTACGCCGCGCGTTTGTCTGGATCCATCAGGACGTCGTACGCTTCACCTAGTTGTTTAAATTTTTCCTCGGCGTGCGGATCGTCGGGATTTTTGTCAGGATGGAACTTTACCGCGAGCTTGCGATAGGCTCGTTTGATTTCCTCACCGGCGGCATTTCGTTCGACGCCGAGCACTTCGTAGTAATCGCGTTTCTCAGTAGCCATCAAAACGAAGGTAGCACGTGACCAATCAAACTAATCTGCAGAGCAAGCAAGAATACTCACTACTTTGCCGAGCCGCTGGAAACAACGACGCGTGCAGGTCGCAGCAGACGATCCTTAAAACGATAACCTCGCCGGGCCTGGCGGATGACTGTTCCTTCCGGGGTTTCGCTCGGCTCGTGGGCAATCGCTTCGTGTAGGTTCGGATCAAACTTTTTGTCTTCGGCTTCGATCGCTTGCAGCCCGTTTTCCTCAAGCAAATCGTTCAACTGTTTTTGAACCAGAACCATTCCGGAATAGATCGGAGATTGTGTGCCCTCCGTTTTCGCGGCTGCCAAACCAAGCTCAAAATTGTCGAGAATTGAGACCAAACGCTGGAGCAACGAGCTGTTGGCGTATTTCACCGCATCCTCTTTTTCGCGGGCGGCGCGCTTTTTGTAGTTCTCGAAATCAGCCTGGCTGCGTAGCGCGAGGTCGCGGAAGCGATCGAGATCGGCTTCTAAACCGGCCATTGCATCTTGGGAATCGGCGTCGTTTGCAGCCGCACGCGAGGGCTGCTTCGCCTGCGCTGAGGAATTCATTTCTTCTTCGCGTTCATTGGACGGAATCTTGTTCATGTTTTGCGGATGGCTATTAAGGTCATGTCGTCGTTTTGAGGGACGGAACCGGTAAACTCGCGCACGTCCTCGATAATCCTCTTTACAATCGCTTGCGCGCCAGCCTTCGCGCTGGCGCGAACCGACTGCATCATGCGATCAACGCCAAACTCGTCTCCCTCGGAATTAAGCGTCTCAGTCAGGCCGTCGGTATAGAGGACAAGGCAATCGTTGCGCTCGAGCGGTACCGGGAAGTCGACCGTAAGCCTATCGAACACGTTTCCGCTGTCAATTCCCACCACCATTCCCGGTGACTTTACCGGCGTTACAGTTTCCGACTGCCGCTGGTACCATAACGGCGCATCGTGTCCGGCCCGCGCAAATGTGACGCCATCGTTCTGATGATCCAAGACCAAGTACGCCATGCTGATGAACATGTCTTCTTTGATGTCCGGGTAAAGCTGCCGGTTTACTTTCCGCAAGACATCCGCCGGAGACGGGTTCCGAGCCGCCTCTGCACGCAATACGCTGCGGCAAATCGCCATGATCAGCGATGCAGGCACGCCTTTGCCGGAAACGTCGGCGATTGCAACGCCAAGTCGTTCTTGATCGACATGAATGTAATCGAAATAATCGCCGCTTACCTGGCGAGCTGGCACGTTAATCCCGCTAATTTCGAACCCATTGATAGCCGGCGCTTCAGATGGCAGCAGGATGCGCTGAATGTCTCGCGCGATTTCCAAGTCGTGATCCAGCCGTTTCTTTTCGTTCGCCATCGAGTAAATGATGGCGTTGTAGAGCGCAAATGCCGATTGCTCGGCGATGGATTTAAAAACGACAAAATCAGCCTGCGAAAAAGGCACACCCGCTGGACCGTTTGCCACTGCGAGAACACCGAGGTCTTGCTCGCCGTATTGGAGCGCTGTGGCCATCAGCGACACACTGCCAAAAGCGCTTCCCCGAAATTTGGCCAACTCCGGCGCGTCCGAGAATTCGTTGAGACAGACAGCCTGACCTGTTTGCCAGACGCGGCCAATCAATCCTTCGTTCGCACCAACAGTATGGAGCCGCAGGAAGCTCTCGAGGGCGATAGGATTGGCAGCGGCTTGTTGTAAAATATCTTGGGAAACATCTATGAGCGGCGGACAGCCCTTCGAGATGAATGCGGGCGTGAGCTTGCCACCTGTCCGATCAGTGACGTAGAGTGCGCCGCCGTGTGCGTCAAGAATGTGCACGGCGCCCTCCACAATGAGTCGATGCAATTCCTGAGGTCGAATTGTTCCGCGGAACGCTTCGCCCAACCCGTGGAGGAAATCGAAAACGAGCGTCTCCTCGACCTGAATCTCCTCATGCGAACGCTCCAATTTTCGAATTCGCCGCGTCTGGACGTACGCAGTCGTACACCACCCTGCTAGAGACGCGACAAGCAGTCCAAGGAGAAGAGTCGGCCACATTGCGCGAGGCCAGCTTACTTCGAAGACGTCTCGTGATGAAGGTCTTGTCTTAGGAAATCGAGAACGTCCTTAAAGCGAAAGATGTTTTCGGGCGCTGCCTCGCAAAGCGCTTCGTGCGCTTCGAGCATAGTTTCTGTCTGCTCCGTTTTTCGGGAATCTAGTGTCTGGCTTCTGGAGGCTTCTTCAAGCGCTGCACATTCAGGTGCACCGGTGCCATCGCTGTGGATATCGAATATCTGATCCAACCCGAGTCCGGAAAGAAGTTGCTGACTGCGATTGCCGCAACGAATGATGTGAAGGTGGCCTTGCCCGAGTTCCTTTAGCCGCAACGCCACGCTAGCCATCGTTCCCATGAAGGTGGAATCCATCATGGCGCAATCCGCCAAGTCCACCACAAATTCGCGATATCCGCGATCCAACATTTCGCGCGCGAACTCCTTGAGGTTGCCGCTATTGAGGAAACTACCTTTTCCCTCCACTTTCACCCATACGGTTGGCCCTCTTACCCCAACTTGAATTGTCGAATCCACAGTTACTCTTTCAAACGATACCAGCCCGAAACCCATGCTGTCAAACCTGGCCGCGCACGGCAAAACCTCTTATCAACTGATTCGGAACGCAGCGCTTAATGAGCCGCATAGCTTCGAATTTTCGACCCACGACGTGAGCGGGAGCAAAAAGGTCGAGGCGCACAGACCCGCCAACTATTCCCACAGAAACGAGCGGTTTTCCGCCACGATTCGGCCGTTCGCGATTAGGACGCATCGCCACGCCATCACGCGGCCATCATCAAAGTAATCGTCGCCGATCACCTTGAATTCAGTCCTGTGAGTGCCGCGCACGTCTTTGTATGTGATCTCTTGCGCCTGGGTGTGTTCGTGCAATTTCTCCTGCCGATATTCCAGACGCACGGTGACATCCGCGGTGCGTTTCACCCGCCAAAAAAAATCGAAGTAATCACCGAAACGCTGGTGTTGATCGAGTCCGGTAACCGCGCCAAAAAGACGGTATTGCCTCTCAAAAACGATGGGCGCATCCTGAAGCGTAGCAGTTTTCTGGTTCGGCGAATTTGACTTTCCGCCGACCTTACTCGTCTCCTGGCGCGCCCTCTCGCTGGGCTTTAATCCTTTCTCACTCATGAAAAAGAGCTTGGTTTTTCGAAACTCGAAGTTTGGGTCCAATACCACTGGCAGCGGCGTGACTTTCTCGACGACCTTAGGTTCCTCCCGTGCGGCTTTCCCGGGAGCGGAAACAGCCAACAAAGTCAAAATTAGAAGTGCGGCGGCAAATCTCATTTCCGTAATAAAGCGGCCCCTTGAAGCAGGTGTCAACGCGCAACCCACGCTGCTGATCGGGATTATGCATCCTATGGAACTCACGCAAGTTGGGAAGTAATTTTCTGCGTGATCGAAGTTCGCTACGAGCGCGGTGTTTACTTGCCGCAACAGGATGTCTGGCTGGACCCGTGGGATGCAAAATCTTTCGCGTTCGTTTCCCACGCGCACAGTGACCACATCGCTCCGCACCAGGAGGTGATCGTTTCGGAACGCACAGCACGCCTGATGCGAGTCCGCCTGCCGGGGTCGCGCATCGAGCATCCACTGCCATTTGGCGAAAGACGATCTATTCGCGGCGTGGATCTGATGCTATTACCTGCGGGGCATATCTTTGGTTCAGCTCAGTGCCTCGTTTTCGCTGGTCAGGAGACGCTGCTCTACACTGGCGATTTCAAACTGCGTCCCGGCAAGTCCGCCGAGGAGCCAGAGTGGCGTCATGCTGAGACCCTTGTGATGGAAACAACCTTCGGCAGGCCGCGCTATCGCTTCCCGCCCACGAAAGAAGTGATCGACCAAATGGTCGCGTTCTGCGTCGAAACGATTGACGCAACTGAGGTGCCGGTGCTGCTGGGCTACTCGTTAGGCAAGGCGCAGGAAATCCTCTGTGCGCTCGAAGGCGCCGGTTTGACGCCCATGCTGCATGGCTCGGTCTATCAAATAACGCGCATTTACGAACAGCTCGGGCAGTCGTTTTGCAAATACGTGCGATACAATCGGAATGACGTCGCCGGCAAAGTATTGATCTGTCCGCCGAGCGCGAACCGCTCGCCCATGCTGGAGAAGATCCCGCGCAAACGTATAGCTTTAATCAGTGGATGGGCCGTCGATCCCCACGCGGTGTATCGGTACCAGGTGAATGCGGCTTTTCCCCTGTCGGACCACGCCGACTACGACGATTTGCTTCGGTACGTCGAATTGGTGCAGCCGCGCCGAGTGTTGACGCTCCACGGTTTTGCCGCAGCTTTTGCATCCGATCTTCGTGCGCGCGGCCTCGACGCGTGGGCGCTGACTGAAGAAAACCAGATGGAACTGCACTTCGGCCGCAGAGAGATGGCGCCGAAATGTCTGCCGACAAATTCCGCCGCAGCGCGGCTTCCCAACGAGTCAATGCAGCAATCTGAATTTCTGGATTTCGCGAATGTCGGTGAAGCCATCGGTGCGACTCCGGCAAAACTGGAGAAGATTCGGTTGCTGTCCGATTATCTGCGCGGCTTAACAGGTGAGCAGCTCCCGATTGTGGCTACGTATTTCACAGGAAGGGCATTTGCCCAAAGCGATCTTCGCATATTGCAGGTCGGATGGGCCGTAATTTTCCGCGCTCTGCAGGACGCGACAAAAATAGGAGATAGCGAGTTTCACCGCAGCGCCGGCAGACACGGCGACGCTGGCAAAACTGCGTTTGAAGTTCTCGATGGCCGGACGGCGCCACACCCATTCAGCGTTATCGAATCGGCTGAGTTGTTCCAAAATCTTCACCGCGCGCGCGGCTCGATCGCCAAGGCACAGCTGCTGCGACAGCGATTTTCGATTCTATCACCGCGCGAAGGCCAGTACGTGGTTAAGATTTTGACTGGCGACCTGCGCATCGGCCTGCGCGAAGGTCTGGTGGAGGAAGCCATCTCCAAGGCCTTTGATGTTTCGCTCGATGAAGTGAAACAGGCCAACATGTTGTTAGGGGACATCGGCCGGACGGCACTGCTGGCCTCACAAAAAGAGCTGCATAGTGCCGAGTTATCACTGCTTCGTCCGATTAAGTGTATGCTCGCGACTCCCGAACCGAGCGCGGATGCCGTCTGGAACCGCTTCATGGAAGCAGCCGGCATCGAGCGCGACCAGTCCGGATCGTCGATCCCAGGGACGGTATACGTCGAAGACAAATTCGACGGGATTCGTGCACAGCTTCATCGCAGTAGAGATAGCGTCGAGATTTTCTCGCGCGATTTGCGACGAATTACCGGGCAATTTCCGGAGCTGGTCGAACAAGCCAGGAGGTTTGATCAGGAGCTAATTGCTGATGGCGAGATCATCGCTTTTGACAAAGGGCGGCGACTGACCTTCTTCGATCTGCAAAAGCGGCTTGGGCGCAAGGACGACACTTCTGATCTGTTCGCCGGAGCGGCGGCGGATGTGCCAGTAGTTTTTATAATTTTCGACCTGCTCTGGATGAACGGACGCTCGCTATTGAAAACGCCGCTTCGCGAGCGGCGGGAACAGTTAGGTACACTTGTATTGCCACCCCAATTTCAGAGGGCGAATGTTACGCCAGCGCGGTCTGCAGCGGAGATTGAGCAAATCTTCCAGGATGCGCGCCGGCGTTTGAATGAAGGTTTAATGATCAAAGACTCCGAAAGCTTTTATCTCCCCGGCACTCGCGGAATGTTTTGGTTCAAACTCAAACGTGAACTAGCGACGCTGGATGTGGTGGTTGTTGCGGCCGAGCTTGGCCACGGAAAACGAAACGATGTGTTAAGCGATTACACGTTCGCGGTGCGCGATGAGACTACCGGCGAACTCTTGCCAATTGGCAAAGCCTACAGCGGATTGACCGATGTAGAGATTGCGGAGTTAACGGAGCATTTTAAACAAAACACAATAACCGACCATGGCCGCTATCGCAGAGTGCAACCGAATGTCGTGCTCGAAGTGGCTTTCAATTCAATCCAACCTAGCACTCGTCACGCCAGTGGACTCGCATTGCGTTTTCCGCGAATCAAGGCGATTCGACGCGACAAAAACGTCGATTCCATCGACACTCTTCAGTACGCGCGCGAGCTTGCCATACGCTCCGGGAATTCACCAGGCGCTTTCGATAAGAGCGCCTAACAAGGGCCCAGGCTTACTCTGGAGTTGGTGACGGACTCGGCGAAGCAGCTTCGGTGGCGGGAGCTGTTGTTTGGCGACGAGGCAGCGCCCGCGCCGCCCTCATTTTCTGTAGCTCTTCCATTTTCCGTTGTCTTTCAGCGAGCCGCTCCTGCGTTCGTTGTTCTCGTTCAGTTCTTAGCTGTGAGGGATCTGCAATAAGACCGGTTAGCTCAGGAGGAACCGTCCGCTGAGGCTCGGCCGGGGCTATTCGGGGAACCGAAGGAACTCTCGATTTCGCGAGCAATTTCTCTCGTTCCGTCAGTGCTTTCTCTCTTTCGTCCAACGCTTTCTCGCGGACGTCCAACTCTGTTTTCCGTTGAGCGAGCTGTTGTTCAGCGGTTGAATCTTGTTTTTGGCACGAGCAAACCAGCGCAAAAGGAATCAGCAACGACAGAGCAAGAGTTCTTTTCATATCAACCGGTGAATTAGATCTTGTTTGGTGGCGGACGAAGAAATCGGAGAGGTTTTCAATGTCAAACGAAAGTTAACGGTCTTGTGGCGTAGCCGAAATTGTCAATTTAACTGCGACTACTTCGACCGCGTCACGCCGAGAACGCTGGACATTGGCAAAAACAGCCAGCATCGCCAGACAACTCACGGTCAGTGCCATTAACAGAACTGCGGTTTTTGAAGGTCGAGGGGATTGAGATTTGTTGGCTTTTTCCTCTGCCAGACTCACTACCCAGTATCCAAGCGAACATCGCAAGCGCAAGTGGGCCGGTGCGCATCACTCCAGGCGCAGCGCGGAAATGGCTTTCATGACGCGATCGCTCAGGCCGGCGTACAGACTCTTTCCTGGCGTTTCGAGATCGGCTGCGCTGAACAAGATCGGTTCCCCAATTACGATTGTTATTGGCACAAGCCGAAGAGGCCCTCCGCCGCGAGGCAGCGCTTCGCGAGCGCCGAAGATCCGCATCGGCACGACCGGCGCGAGCGTTTTGGCGATCACCAAACCCAATCCGGGCTCCGCTGGTTGAAGGTTGCCGTCGACTGTGCGCGAGCCTTCCGGGAAAACCAGGACGCCGTTACCGGCCTGTAAAACGCGGATCAAAGCTTTGATAGCGGCGCGATCAACGCCTTCCTGATTCACCGGGATCACGTTCACCTTTGGCAAAACCCACCCCAATAGCGGAATGTCCAAAAGCGTTCGGCGGGCGAGAAAGTAGATCGGCCTGTCGCACGTCGTCCCGGCCAGCGGCGGATCGAGATAGCTCTGGTGATTCATGGCTAGAATCACCGGCCCGCTTTGGATCATCCGCTCCCGATGAATGACGCGAAGCCGAAAGAACCATCGACCAGCCAGCCTGCTTAAATGATAGCCAACGCAATAATAAAAATTCATTCGCCGAGCGCGCGATCTGTGATCTGAACGTCGCTAATCGGCAAACCCACTTGCTCAAGCCGGGTGATTATTTCTGTCACCACTTGTTCAACCGTGACATACGAAGTGTCGATCACGTGCGCGTCTTTCGCTTTCACCAGTGGTGAAACGGCCCGTGAGACATCATCGCGGTCGCGAACGGTGATTTCGTCGCGCTCCCCTTGTGCGGCGCGACGTTGCAAACGCACCTCAGGAGAAGCATCGATATAGAATTTGTAAGGCGTGTCGGGGAAAACGACCGACCCAATGTCCCGGCCTTCGATTACTACGTCACGTCCCTCAGCACAATCATGAAGTCTCTGTGAAACGATTTCGCGAACTCGCGGTAATTTGCTGACACGAGAGACGCTCTCGTTCACACGGTCATCGCGCAAATGCAGGGCGGGATCGACATCGTCCACAACGATGCGCGCCTCCCCCTCTCGAACAACGCATGTAAGCACTGCTGAATCCAGCGACTCAGCGATGCGCTCGCTCTCCTCCGGCCGAATTTTGGTTTGAAGGAAATGCCATGTGATCGCTCGATAAATTGCACCCGAATTGACGTAGACAAAACCGAGCTGTCGCGCAAGCTTCCGCGCAACGCTGCTCTTTCCCGAGGCAGCGGGACCATCAATGGCGATCACACAGTGCTGCGAAGCGTATGATCCCATGTGTAGTTCGCGCCTAACGAAAGTAAATCAGGCCTCCTGTGCGGGCACAGGAGCGACCGAACCGATAACCGGCGTGCTGACCTGCATCCGCTTCGCGTTGGTAAATTCTTCAAGAACCGCCTGGAATCCCGGATACGATTCACGAATACATTCGGCATCCTGAATAATTGTCTCGCCGTCAGCAAACAGGCCCGCTATGGCAAAGGCCATGGCAATGCGATGATCGCCGAAGCTCGGCAGACGTGCTCCGTGCAACGGCGCCGGCCCATAAATCTCGAGCCCGTCACTCAGCTCGGCGACTTGCGCGCCCATGGTGCGCAGATTCTGTGCGATCGCCGCAATGCGATCGGTTTCTTTTAGGCGCAACTCCTCTGCATGCCGGATCGTCGTTTTGCCGCTCGCCAAAACGCCTGCGATGGACAAAATCGGCAACTCGTCAATGAGCTGTGGCACTTCTTTGCCCTGAATAACGGTGGCTTTTAGCGGCACACCGGTGACTTCCACCACGCCGCGCGGCTCAACGTGTTCGACATCCTCGACGGCTTCTCGAACGTGCGCACCCATTCGGAGTAGCACGCCCAGCATGGCCGTTCGCGTATCGTTTAATCCCACATCGCGAATCAGCAGATGTCCACGAGGCTGCGCCGCAGCGGTAATCAGCCAAAACGCTGCCGAAGAGATGTCGCCGGGAATGTCGAAATCCCGCGACTCGGGAACCTGATCGCCGAAAACATTAACGCTGCCGTCATCTTCCGTCGTCGTGCGCACCAGGAAATAATTGAGCATTTTCTCCATGTGGTTTCGCGTCGGCACCGGTTCTTCAATCGTGGTTTTGCCTTTTGCAAAGAGACCGGCCAGCAGCAGGGCGCCTTTCACTTGTGCGCTCGCCACAGATGGGCGATATTGAATTCCATGAAGCGACCCGCCGTGGATGCGCAACGGCGGCGTTCCCTCAGGACCTTCAGCAACGACGCTGGCGCCCATCTCACAAAGCGGCGCGATCACTCGGTCCATTGGGCGTTTGGACAAGCCCGGATCTCCCACCAGCCGACTCTCGAATTTTTGGCCGGCTAGCAGACCCGCGAGAAGCCGCATGGTCGTGCCCGAATTGCCGCAATTGATTTCCTGGCTCGGCGCGGTGAGGACCCGTTTTTTTCCGTGAATGATTAAAGTGGCCGGCTCGGGCTGTTCGATCTTGATTCCCAGTGCACGCATTGCGTTCACCGTGTTCATACAATCCTCGCTCGGCAGAAATCCGCGCAGCGTGCACATACCGTTGGAAAGAGCGGCGACGATCACCGCGCGATGCGATATACTCTTATCACCCGGGACAGTGATTTCGAGATCGATTCGAGGCGCCCGTTTTACGCGTAATTCCATAGAATGAACCTGAACTTCCTGATGTTTATGCCGGATGTTCGCATAAAGAGGCTGTGCTGCGCTAACCCGGTATTCACTGTCTCCGCATCAGCGGAACTCCAGGACCACTCGCTTTACGGCACAAGGAAAATCTTGTCGGTGTAAGGATCCTTCACTTCGGTGCCGGGAGGAAATCCTTCTACATCGATATATTTGCCGGGCGAATACGGGCTCTCCACCAGATGCGGTTTACCGGGAACAGGAATTCCGTAAGGATAATCTCCCTTTGCCACCTTTGTCACCTTTGTCGGCGGCGCAGCCGCGGGCGGAGGTGAAGACGCGACCACCGGCGGCGGTGTAGCCATTGGCTGAACCGGTCCATTCGGGTTAAATGGCTGCTGCGGCGGCGGGTATTCTTGTGGTTGGGTCGAGACGTAGGTGGGCGCCGCGTGGCGCTGCGTGGTTGGTGGTGGCGGCTCCTGCGCACATGAGGCGAAAAAGAAAACCGCGAGGAGAGCAAGCGGGATTGAAAATTTCATAATGAAAGTTTCTCAAATCGTATCCGGACTGCGAGTCGTTGCCAATGATTAAATCACGCTTTGTTCAAGCTGCGGGTATTTGTTGAAAACAGCAGCACAAATACGATACGCCGGCGCACGTCATCCGAATCCAAAGTACAAATGCACGACAATTCACACGCAGAGATTTTGGTTGTGGATGATGACGCCATGAGTCGCAGGGTGTTGGCCCAACTGCTCAGCGCTGCTGGCTACAATTGCCGCGTGTGCAAGGACGGTTCCGAAGCACTGGACGCAATTCAGGATAGACCGCCTTCGGTTTTGCTGCTGGATTTCGATATGCCAGGACCAAATGGCGCCGAGGTGCTCCGACGTCTTCGCTCAGACAAAGACCCGACCGTTGCCCAGATTCCCGCCATCATGCTTACTGCACACGGCAGCCAACAGAGCGAGGTCTCATGTCTGCAGGCTGGTGCCGATGATTTTGTGACAAAACCGGTGAATTCCGCGGTTTTGCGCGCGCGAATCGAAACCCAGCTTCGGCTCCGCTCCATGCGACGACAACTGGAGCGGCAAAACGATGAACTGGAGAAATGGCGCCGCGATCTGGAGCGCGATCTTGCAGCCGCGCGCCTAACGCAGCAATCATTGATACCGCAGAAACCGCTGCTGCTGCCGGGCTGGCAGATCGCAACGTGTTACCGTCCTGTTATCCAGGTCGGCGGCGATATCTATGGCTGGCTCCGAATGAAGGATGGGCGTCTTTTGTTCTGGATCGCAGATGGCACTGGCCACGGTGCAGCTGCCGCGTTACTTACAACGCTGGCAAAACTTCTTTTTCACCACGGCAGCATGGATCACGATTCGCCGGCCAGCTTGATGGAAGCTGTGGATACTGATTTTCGCAGCATCTTCGGCGCGCGCTCATTCATGACCGCGATGTGTGTTGCCCTCGATCTGGCAACCGGACAGGGTCAGGTCGTTGGCGCAGGGCATCCGCCGCTTTTGCTTGTTCGTCACGACGGCACAACAAAATCCATCACTTCAGTGGCGCCTCCGCTGGGCATGATCAAACGAACGGCATTCACTGAAACACCGATCGCCCTTGAACCCGGCGATGCTTTCCTGCTCTACACTGATGGCTTGTTCCGCTGGACGAAAGACGAGCGCCATCGAGTGACTCCCGAGCAGCTCGAAAAAATTCTGGATCATTCCGCGCCCAGCGCGGAAGCGTTGCTCAAACGGATCGTAACGGAAACAGCTCCCGCGAATTCTGCGAACACTGCTCCGGATGATATGGCAGCAGTCGCCGTCCGTCGGAAAGACGGACAATAAAAATTTTCTGTTTAGCTCAAAATTAGTCTTGCTCTCCCGCAGGCGAAACGTTAGTCAGCGTCCATGCCGAAAACCAAAAAAACTTCCAAGCGCAAACCGAATCCCGCCTTCATGAAACCGGTCCAGCCGGACGATAAGCTTTCTGCCATCGTCGGTTCGCAGCCGCTATCACGGCCGGAGCTTACAAAAAAGCTTTGGGCATACATCAAGAGGCGTGGTCTGCAGGACAAAAAGAAAAGAGTCATGATCAACGCCGACGACCAGCTCAGGCCAGTATTTAATGGCAAGAGCCAGGTGAGCATGTTCGAGATGACCAAACTAGTCTCGAAGCATCTGCGCTAGATCAGGCATTTCCTTCAATAGCCCGGCGTTGCCGCGTCGGGCTTTTGCAGGCTTGGAAAGATAATAGCTGTACCGGGCGGTGCGTTGTACCGCTCTTGCGCCGGGCCGCAACTGCATCGAAGATGGTGGAGTGAAAATCCCTCGATTATTTCTCCTCGCAGCCGCAGTCTCGCTTGTCTTCGCTGCCTTCGCACAAGCGGAATCCGATTGGCTGCATGATTACAACAAGGCGCAGGAGGAGGCGAAGGCTAACCACAAACTTCTTTTCCTCAATTTTACGGGATCTGATTGGTGCGGGTGGTGCATCAAATTCGACAAAGACGTTCTGTCGCAACCACAGTTCAAAAACTACGCGCACGACAATCTCGTGCTGGTGGAGCTTGATTTTCCTCGCAGAAAATCCCTGCCCACAGAGGTGAAAAAGCAAAACGTTCAACTGGCCCAGCAGTACGAAGTCCTTGGATTTCCCACCATTGTGGTACTGAACAGCACCGGGCAAAAAGTGTGGCAGTTCGACGGTTATTTCCCCGGTGGCCCGGAGGCGTTCATCGCGCAGCTGGAAAAATTGTCAAAGGGTTAGGCACACCCGATCCAAATCTCTCTCGGATCGAGTCCCGGTTAGTGGAAACTCGCGAAGCTGTTGCTAAAATATCAGCCCGATTCTTTTGCTGATTTCTTCTCAGCTGTCTTCGTCTCGCCGGAAGAAGGAGCTTTTGTTGGCTCGGTTTTTGAAGATTTGTCACTGCCTTCGGACGCTTTCGGCGCAGATTCCTTTTTAGCAGCTGCTTTGTATGATTCGCTGCGATAATCAGTGCTGTAGAACCCCGAGCCCTTGAAAATCAGACCCGCGCCCGTACCAAGTAAACGTTTCACCTTTCCGTGTCCCCACTTTGGCAACCGGCAAAATTGCTTCGGACATTCGCGGAACGGTTCATCGCGCATTGACTGAAACGCTTCGAAAGTCTGCCCGCACTTCTGACATGAATATTCGTAGGTTGGCATGACAAAATTAGCTGGGCTCCAGGCTTTCAGAACAACGCTGGGAAGTCTGCATTAAACAAATTACAATTCAACCCGGCCTCATGCGTACATTGACCAAAGCCGGTCCAAACGCATTCTTGTGAAGTTCAGCGACATGCCAGTCAGTGCGAACAGAAGTTATCAAGAACGGAGAAAGAAATGATGGCCGAAAAAATACTGACGAAACACCCACTGGGTAAAAGCGGCAAGAATATCGACAGAAAGAAATACGACACGCTCAAGAAGGCTATCCTATCAGCCCTGCGAAAAAATGACCTCACGCACACCGAATTGTTTAGCCGCCTTAATAAGAGTTTAAAACGCAAGTTCTCTGGAAATATCAGTTGGTATGGCGAAACCGTTAAGCTTGATTTGGAAGCCAAAAATATAATCGAAAGAACCGGTTCAAAGCCTCAAAAATATCGGCTGAAATGAAAAAGACGCGCTACTTGGACCATATTGACCTGCGTGTAAGCGACCTGAAGCGCGCACACAAGTTTTATGGAAAGCTCCTTCCAGCGCTCGGTTTTTCCTGCGATCGCTCGAGCGGACGATGGGGAATCTTCTATGCGGCTGGCGGAGACAAGCCGGATGCGTTCTTCGGCTTCACGCAAGACCGACGTCATCAGCCCAATGGCACGCGACTCGCTTTTTGGGCTGAGACCCGTGAAGAAGTGGATCGGTTGGCCCGGCTAGTGCGCAAGATTGGCGGAAAATGCTTGGAAGGTCCGGATGTCTGTCGCGCCTACAGCCGCGGCTATTATGCCTGCTTTTTTGAAGATCCGGACGGAAACAAACTAGAGATTTGTTGCAGGGAAAGTCCGATTATTCCGAGTTAGCGGCCTGCATTCGCCTGCCCTGTCCTGCTGCTTGCGGAGTGATCGCGAGTACTTGTCGAGCCATCGGGTTTTTGCGAGAATTACCGTCGCAAGATGAAAGCAAACCAACCAACCGTCTACGGCGTCACTAAAATCGCACAACTTTTTCCCAGCATCAGGAAGATCAAGAACAAGTCGTTGCGCGAAAAGGTCGCTGCGGTCTGGAGCGAGGCCATCACTACGGGGTGCGGCGGCAAGGGCTGGACGTTCGATGAGCTGCGCGCGGTCAAGTTCACCCTGCTCGCCGGCGACATTAAGATGACTTTCGTCGAGCATCTCAATTCCTGCGCTCGGCAATGCACCGCCATCGCCGATGTGCTCAAAAAATCTTTCCGCTGCAGCATTCCGATTCAGCGCGACTACCTCATCGCAGGTGCGCTTCTTGCGGATGTGGGCAAACCTCTGGAGTTTGATAAGGACGCGTCAGGTAACGTGATCCAAGGCAAGTTTGGGCAGCAAGTGCGGCATCCCTTCAGCGGCGTCGCGCTCGCCTACAAGCACGGGGTTCCCGGCGAAGTCATGCACATTATCGCCACGCATAGTCATGAAGGCGACAAGATGGAGCGCTCGATCGAATCGATCATCTTCCATCACGCCGACTTCGTAGATTTCGATATCGCCAAGTTTCTCGGCAAACGCGCGGCAAAGAAGTGATTCGTTGAAATAAAGAAGTCGGCCCGCGAAACACACGAATTGACGCGAATTTTCCGCTTCATTAATTAGGACTGTCATGTTGAGCGAAGCGAAACATCTCGATTTGTTCTCTTTGGAGAATCGGTCGAAGAGTGATCAGAGATTCTTCGCTTCGCTCAGAATGACATTTGCGAGACGGGTAGAATCCTGTTTTAGCGTGATTCGTGTGGGTCGCGGGTAATCTCAAAGTGATATGGGCCTCACACTTGTCGAGAAGATTGCGGCGCGCCACGCGGATGGGCTTGCTCCGGGAGCAGTGGTGCGTTCGGGCGATTTCATCTCTATTCGCCCACGGCATGTAATGACGCATGACAACACCGGCGCCGTAATTCCAAAATTCAAACAGATCGGCGCGACATCGATTGCCGATCCGGCACAGCCAGTCTTCGCCATCGATCACGACATCCAAAATACGTCGCCGGAAAATCTGGCGAAATACGCAAAGATCGAAGCTTTCGCCGCGGAACACGGGATCGATTTCTATCCACCCGGCACTGGTATTTCGCATCAGGTGATGGTGGAACAGGGTTACGTTGTCCCTGGTTCCATGGTCGTGGCGAGTGATTCGCACTCGAACTTGTACGGCGCGATGGCAGCACTTGGCACACCGGTGGTCCGCACGGACGCTGCGAGTATCTGGGCAACTGCAGTTACATGGTGGCAGGTTCCGCCGGTCGCTAAGGTTGTGCTTAAAGGAAAACTTTCGCCCGGCGTTGTGGGGAAGGACGTGATCATCGCGTTATGCGGACTGTTCAACAAAGACGAGGTGCTCAACCACACAGTGGAATTCGTCGGTGAAGGCGTGACGAATCTCGCGATGTCGGCGCGCATGACCATCGCCAACATGACTACTGAGTGGGGCGCGCTGGCAGGTGTATTTCCATTCGATAAAGTAACCGTGGATTATACGCGCTCGCGCGTGCCTGAATTCACAAAGCCGAAACGTCCCGGGAAGCGCGGCCCAAACAGTCGCTCCGGCTATGTGAACGCTGATATCGACCAATGGTGGAATAACCGCACCGAGCTCAGCCCGGATGCTGATGCCGATTACGCGATCGAGCTTGAACTGGATCTCGCGACGGTGGTTCCGCACGTGTCCGGGCCTAACGAAGTGAAAACGATGGTTTCGCTACCGGAAATGGAACGCAAACGCGTGCCGATCCAAAAGGCTTATTTGCTTTCTTGCGTGAACGCGCGTTTCGAAGATTTGCGGGACGCCGCGGAAGTGATCCGGACGCGAGGCGGACACGTCGCCGATGGCGTGGAATTCTATCTTGCGCCAGCCAGCGCCGAGACGCAGGCGCGGGCCGAGTCGAGTGGAGACTGGCAGACGCTGATCGGTGCTGGCGCAATTCCGTTGCCGCCCGGCTGCGGCGCCTGCATTGGACTCGGCCGTGGCCTGGTGCAAAAAGGCGAAAACGCAATCAGCGCCACGAATCGGAATTTCAAAGGCCGCATGGGCGATCGCGATTCGTTCGTCTATCTGGCTTCGCCAGCTGTGGTGGCCGCCAGCGCCCTGGCTGGATTCATTTGTGCGCCAACCGATTTCAGCGAAAAAACCGCAGGCACAGCGACCCGGCGCCCTGAGAAGAAAGCCAGGTCTGCAGCTTCGGTGCACATAATGGAAGGTTTTCCGGCGAGCGTACGCGGCCGGATTCTGTTCATCGACAAAGATAATTTGAACACCGACGGCATTTACGGGAGCAAACACACTTACCGCGATGATATGACGCCAGAGGCGATGGCGGCAGTTACGTTTGAAAATTACGATCCCAACTTCAACACGCTTTATCAAAAGGGAGACGTTGTCGTGGGCGGACTGAATTTTGGAAGCGGCTCAAGCCGCGAGCAGGCTGCGACCGCGCTAAAGTTCAAAGGAATTCCCTGCGTCATCGCCGGCAGTTTTTCCGAGACCTACAAGCGCAACGCGTTCAATAACGGCTTCGTTGTATTCGAATGTCCAGAGTTGGTCACTTACTTACGCGACAAATTGACTGATCGTGCACCGACAATGGTTGGCCCCGAAATCACAATCGACTACGCGAAATCAATCGTCGCTGTTGACGGAAAATCATTCCCCTTCCCGCCGCTCAGTCCTGCCGCGCAGGAATTGATCGTCGCCGGCGGCGCCGAAAACCTGGTGGCCTCGCGTCTCCGCGCAAAAGCGTAATCTGGGGAGCGCACGCGGCTCGCGTGCTGGCGAAGGCGGCCCGCCTTCGATTCTTTTTGTTTGCAGGGTTTTCGGTTGCGGGTTGTGAAATCCAAGGCGTCCTGGTTCGCTTCTCAATGGGAAGAGTGCATTCGGCGAGCCGCCGAATCCAGCACGCGAGCCGCGTGCGCTCCCCAGAGCCAATCCGCTGTTTTCCCACGTAATCCGCGATTGCTTTCCACATCCTTGCCGTCGCGACACTCACCGCTAGAATCCTCCTCCTATGGCTAAATACAGAATTGCGTGGATGCCGGGCGACGGCGTGGGCAACGATGTGATGGAAGCAACGCACATCGTTCTTGATCGGATGAACTTTGATGCGGAGTACGTCCCATGCGACATCGGGTGGGAATTTTGGTGCAAGGAAGGTAACGCACTTCCCGAGCGTACGGTGAAGGCGCTCAAGGACACGACCTGCGCGCTATTCGGCGCCATCACCAGCAAGCCACAGGATAAAGCAAAGGAAGAGCTGAGTCCGGAACTCAAAGGCAAAGGACTCTCCTATTTTTCACCTATCGTGGGGCTGCGTCAGCTTTTCAATCTCCACACTAACATGCGCCCGTGTAAGAGTTATCCGGGCAACCCATTGAATTACCGCGGTAACAAAATCACGAATCCGAGCGGTGAAGACGTGCCGATCGATCAAGTCGTGTTTCGAGAAAACACCGAAGGGATGTACGGCGGTGTAGAGTTTTTCCCATTACCCGAGTCGGTTTACACCGCGCTGTGTGCAAATCCGAAAATGAAGAAGTGGAAGGACAAGGCTGGGCTGGAAAACATTGCCCTCTCAACGCGCATCATGAGCGTGCAAGGTTGCACCAACATCTGCAAACAAGCATTCGAATACGCGAAAAAAACCGGGCGCAAACGCGTGACGTTAATCGAAAAACCGAATGTGCTGCGCGAGACCGGCGGATTAATGACACACTGCTTCCGCGACGTTGCTAAGAATTACCCGGACATCTGGGCCGACGAAGTAAACATCGACGCGATCTGCATGTGGATGTTCAAGAATCCGCAGGACTATTCAGTGCTCGTTGCCGAAAACATGTTTGGCGATATCGTGAGCGATTTGTGCGCCGGTCTCGTCGGCGGACTCGGTTTCGCTCCGAGCGCCAATCTCGGGGACAACTACGCGGTCTTCGAACCGACGCACGGTTCCGCGCCGAAATATGCCGGCCAATACAAGGTCAATCCAATCGCCATGCTGTTAACCTCAAAGCTAATGCTCGATTGGTTAAAGGAAACCGACATGGCCACGCGTCTGGAAGGCGCCATCGCACGCGTAATTACGGAAGGCAAAGTCCGGACCTATGACATGGGCGGCAACGCATCCACACTTGATGTTGCCAACGCCGTAGCAGATTACGCCGGTTGCTAGTCCAGATTGAGATCTTTAATTGCGGGTGCCGTTGCCGACGGCTCGGGCGACTTCGCTGGCGGCGAGGAATGTCCAAACAAAAACGCGTAGAGCTTCATCCTTTGTTGTCAGCGGGCGGTGCATCACCACTTGTAAGTGATCACAAGTCGCGTCGATCAATTTCGCTACCGTTCATGCGCTCCATTACATCGGTGGAGTGGTAAATTAAGTCGGGCTCCGTTTCTCACATTCAGGTTGTAGGGCAAGCGCTCCGCTTGCCAACAAAAAAACCGACCCGCGCGCGCGAATTAGTCGAGGTAAAGAAAACCCTCGCTGACCAGGACGGATGCGCCTCCGATGCGCGTTGTTTGAATGACGCCATCCTTCTTTTCCGCACGAGCGATCAGAGTACTCGGTCGGCCCATCTCGACTCCCTGAGCGATACGCCAAACAAAACTGCCATTGGGCTGTGGACTGTGATGAGCAAGCAATCCGGCAAGTGCACAGTTAGCGCTTCCGGTCGCGGGATCTTCCGGAACACCGCTTAATGGTGCAAACATGCGAGCACGAATGTCAAAACCGTCGTTGGCATGCGCGTAAAGGTACACATCTGGCATGACACCTTGAGCAGCGAGGGCATCAAATCCATTCATGCTGACGCGCGCGCGTTCGAGCGCTGAGCGATCCTTTAGCTCAACCATCACAAATGGAAGACCGACAGATGTCACCTGCGGAGCGTGTGTTTTAGTTACGACGTCTTTCGTATCGACCGAAATCGCGGCGGCTACAAGCTCCACGGGAAGAGCCTTTCCAAAAGAAACAGCTTGAGGAGCAGTGAGCTCACACGATGCGATTTTCCCGTCGGATGCTTGGATCGCGATGGAAACTAAACCGGCGTCCTCTTCAAAAGTTACCGTGAGCGAGGACTTGATCTCGCCAAACTCGCCGGTGCTCGCCAGCACGAACGCAGTCCCGATATTGGGATGCCCCGCAAACGGAATCTCTCTCGCCGGCGTGAAGATTCGGACATGCCGCGTGTGACCGGCCTTCGCCGGAAAAACGAATGTGGTCTCGGAGAAATTGAACTCACGCGCGATCTGCTGCATCTGTTGTGCCGGGAGACGCTCAGCCTGCGGGAGCACGGCCAATTGATTTCCACCGAAACGTGTGTCCGTGAACACATCGCAGATGTAATAGCGGTACTTCACGATGCTGAATCCTGAACTCGAGGCTAAACGTAACTAAGAAAACCGAACGCCGCCTCTGAATTTCTTCGGAGGTTTGAGGTCACGCTTAACTCGTCACCGGTCACCTGTCACTACTTGGAACAATTACCGTTCTGACGTGATCAATGGAATGCTGAAGTGCGTCTAATGCCCCATTGATTTGGCCTGCGTCCAGATCGACAACGCGCAATGTCTCTGGTGGAAATCGAAGTTTTCCGCTGCGAGCGAAATCGATCAGTGTTGAAATTTCAGTCGCGAGATGATCAGACACGCCGATGATCTCCGCTTCTTTGTTGATCAACTCCGTGTACGGAAACACTGACATCGATTCGGCGGTTAATCCGACAAGCGCGGCGCGCCCCAGAGGGCCGAGGCAGAGTACGGCCTGGCGCATTGTTTTTGCAGAGCCGATCAATTCGAGCGCGACATCAACTCCCCTTCCATCTGTCGCTTCTTTGATTTGCTCGACAGGATCTGCGGACCTGGCGTCGATCGCCTTAGCTCCCATGCTAGTGGCTAACGCGAGCTTCGCAGGATTGATTTCAACTACGTAGACATCTCTGCAATCGAACGCCCGAGCCAGTTGCAACGCCGAATATCCCAGTCCGCCGAAGCCAAAAATCGCAATCGACTCGCCGGCTTTGAAGCGCGCTTTGTTCATGGCATGTAGCGCAGTTGCCGACGAGCACATCATGATTGCGCCGGTTTCGAATGAAATGTCGTCGGGAAGCGGAAACACATTCGCACCGGGAACTTTGATGAATTCCGCGTAACCGCCGTCGCGATGTTTACCGATCATCTGCCCGCTCCGACAGAACTGTTCCAAGCCGCGCACACAAAACTCGCACTTCCCGCAGCTAACCAAATAATGCAGGCAAACGCGATCTCCCGCGGAGAGATGCGTTACATCGCTGCCGACTTGCTTAACCCGACCCGCGACTTCGTGCCCAAGAGTCAGCGGTAAATCATCAATTTTGGAAATGCCCGCGCGGTAATGCGCGTCCGAGTGGCAGATTCCAGCAGCCGCAACCCGAATCAAAAG